>R15__coassemble_544_pt1 | contig 30107 bp, 26 predicted proteins | sample R15__metabat2_low_PE_033 | metagenome-assembled genome bin R15
CTGTTCTATTTCTTTTTTCAGCACGCTTCATCACCCTTTCCTATATTAACAAAAAGGCCGCAGTTTGCGACCTTTTTTGACAGCCAAAGGCATGATCCCGCATTCACGGGGATCATGCCTTTTCTATGGGGTTGAGACCTCTTGTGACGGCGTCCTTTCATTTGATCACGACGCTCTCCTCGCCCAGACGCGCACGCAGGCGGGAGAGGAGCTGAGGCGTGGGGGAGACGCAGAGCGCTTCGGGGGCGGCGAGCTTTTTCTTCGTGTCGGAAAGATAGAGGAGCACGCGGGTCGTGCCGGGGCTCTGGGCGAGGAGCGAGCGCACCTCGGGGATGTCGCGGTTCCCAGACAGGCGCAGCCAGAGGGTGCGCGGTTGCTCCGTGCCATCCATCGGCAGCGGCGCGATGCGCTCGAGCAAGAGCTTGGGGTCCTCGTCCTCTCGGATGGAGAGATGGCCGGAGAGGATGACCGCGGTGTCGGGTACGAGATCCGCCCCGACGCGCTCGAGCACCTTGGGGAAGATCAGCGCCTCGATGGATCCGGTCAGATCCTCCAGCGTGCAAAAGCCCATGAGGTTTCCGGATCGGGTCGCCTTCTGGCGCACCTCGGTCAGCATGCCGCCCATGCGCGCCGCTTGCCCGTCGTAGGACAGGCCGCCGTCCGGCTCCTCAAGCAGATTTTGCAGCGCGCGGGTGTTCATCGTCAAGCTGCTGAGCGCCCGCTGGTAGGAGTCGAGTGGGTGGCCGGTGATGTAAATGCCGGTGACGCTCTTCTCGTAGGCGTATTTGATTCGGGGCTCAAAGTCTGGGACGCTGGGCAGGGGCGCATCCATATTGGGCAGCGCGCCGTCCCCAAAGAGGGAGAGCTGGCCAACGAGCACGTCCCGCCGCGCGTGCTGGGCGCTCTCGAGTGCTGTTTCGTAGACCGAGAGCAGCTGGGCACGGTTGGCCCCCGTGCAGTCGAAGGCTCCGGCAAGGATCAGCGCCTCGACCGCGCGCTTGTTGACCAGATCGGTCGACATCCGGCGCGCAAAATCGAAGATGCTCTGATAGGCGCCGCCCCGCAGCCGCTCGGCGGTGATGGAGTCGATCGCCTTGTCGCCACAGGACTTGATCGCGCCCAGGCCGAATCGAATGCCCGGCTTGCCCGTCTCGTCGCGGCCGACGGAGAACTTGCGGCTGGAGCGGTTGATGTCGGGCGGGAGCAGGGGGATGTCGTGGCGGCGGCAGTATTCGCAGTAGCCCGCGATCTTCGCGGTGTCTCCGGAGACGGAGTTGAGCATCGCGGCAAAGAACTGCACGGGCCAGTGGAGCTTGAGCCAGGCGGTGCGCACGGCGACCACCCCGTAGGCTGCGGCATGGGACTTGTTGAACGCGTAGGAGGCGAAGGCGGTCATCTGCTCGAAGATCTCCGAGGCGACCTCAGCGCTCACCCCGCGGCGCACAGCGCCGGGAACGACGATCTCGCCGTCCTCGACCAGGCCGTTGATGAAGATCTCGCGTTCCTTGGCCATCACGTCGTGCTTTTTCTTGGACATGGCACGGCGCACGAGGTCGCTTCGCCCGTAGGAATAGCCCGCTAGGTCGCGTACGATCTGCATGACCTGCTCCTGATAGACCATGCAACCGTAGGTGACCTTGAGGATGGGTTCGAGCTGCGGGGCTTTGTAGTGGACGGTCTCCGGATGGTGCTTGCCCTCGATGTAGCGCGGGATCGAGTCCATCGGGCCGGGGCGGTAGAGGGAGATCGCGGCGATGATGTCTTCAAAGTTCTGCGGCTTCATGCCGGAGAGGAAGGCGCGCATGCCGCCGCTTTCCAGCTGGAAGACGCCGTCGGTCTCGCCCTGCGAGATCATCTGGTAGACGCCCGGGTCGTCCAGCGGGATGTCCTCCGCCTTCATCTCGCATCCTTCGGCGCGCATGAGATCCAGAGCGTCTCGGATGACCGTGAGCGTGCGCAGCCCCAGGAAGTCCATCTTGAGCAGGCCGAGCCGCTCGATGGTGCCCATCGGAAACTGGGTCGTGATGACCTCGTCGTTGCGCTGCAGCGGCACGTAGTCGGTGACCGCCCGATCGGTGATCAGCACCCCGGCGGCGTGTGTGCTCGCGTGGCGGGGCAGGCCCTCGAGCGTGCGGCTCACGTCGATCAGGCGGGTCACCCTGGGATCCTCACGATAGCGCCGTGCCAGCTCAGGGGAGAGGCTGAGCGCGCGCTCGAGGGTGATGTTGAGCTCGAAGGGGATGGATTTGGAGATCTGGTCGACCTCCTGATAGGGATAGCCCAGCACGCGGCCCACGTCGCGCACGACCGCGCGCGCGCTCATCGTGCCAAAGGTGATGATCTGGCTGACGTGATCCTCGCCGTAGCGCCGGGCGACGTAGTCGATGACCTCCTGGCGCCGCTCGTAGCAGAAGTCGACGTCGATATCGGGCATCGACACGCGCTCGGGATTCAAGAAGCGCTCGAAGAGCAGGTTGTACTGGAGCGGATCGAGCTGTGTGATCTCCAGGCAATAGGCGACGATCGAACCGGCGCCGCTTCCTCGACCGGGGCCCACGACGATACCCTGGCTCCGTGCGTAGCGGATGAAGTCCCAGACGATCAGGAAGTAGTCGACGTAGCCCATCCGTGCGATCACGTCCAGCTCGTAGGCCATGCGCGCCTCGGCCTCCGGCGTAACGGGCGCATAGCGCCTTTGCAGGCCCTCGTGGCAGAGGCGGCGAAGCATCGCTTCGCTGGTCTCGCCCTTTTCGGTGGGGAAGCGGGGGAGCTTGGTTTGGCCAAAGACGAACTCGACCTGACAGCGCTTGGCGATCTCCTCGCTGCGGTGCACCGCGTCCTCGTCCATCGCAAAGAGCGCGAGCATCTCCGCCTCGCTCTTGACGTAGAGCTCTTTGGTCTCCTGGCGCATCCGGTTTTCGTCGTCCAGCGTCTTGCCGGTCTGGATGCACATGAGGATCTCCTGCGCGTCGGCGTCCTCGCGGCGCAGGTAGTGGCAGTCGTTGGTCGCGACCGTCGGGATGCCCGTCGCCAGGCTGACCTGGCGCAGTAGGGGGAGGACGCGCCGCTCGTCTGCCAGGCCGTGATCCATGAGCTCGATGAAGTAGTTTCCCTTGCCAAAGAGGGCTTCCATCTCACGCGCGTGCGCGCAGGCGGCTTCGAAATGGCCGTCGAGCAGCAGGCAGGGCAGCTTGCCCGAGAGACAGGCGGAGGTGGCGATCAGCCCCTTGCTGTAGCGGCGCAGGCAGGCCATGTCGACGCGCGGGCGATAGTAAAAGCCGCGTGTCCAGCTCTCGCTGACGAGCCTGGTGAGGTTTTCGTATCCTTCCTGCGTCTCACACAGCAGGATCAGGTGGTTCATCCGGCGCGTGCCGATGGCGGAGCCACGCTCGTCCATGTTTTCGCAGACGTAGATTTCGCAGCCGATGACGGGGTGGATGCCGCGCTTCTTCGCCTCCTGCCAGAAGTCGACGACGCCGTACATCACGCCGTGATCCGTGCAGGCGCAGGCGTCCATCCCAAGCTCCTGGACGCGGTCGAGCAGGGGCCCGATGCGGTTCGCGCCGTCCAGCAGGCTATATTCGGTATGCAGGTGAAGATGCGCGAAAGCCATAGTGTCCCTCCCGAGGCGATGATTCCCTTCATTTTAATGCCGCCGGGGAGGGCTGTCAATGCGGCGTTGACGGATCGCGTGCGTGTAGAGTATAATGCTACGAACTTATGCCTTGGAGGACGGATTATGTGGCTTTTTCAACCCGTACTGAACGGGGCGAGGGCGCTCCTTGCGCCCATGATCAACGTGAAGACGGCGCGCACCGTCACAACCCTGGCGGGCGCGGCGATGAACCATGCGCCCCTGCCCGAGGCGATGCGCGGCGCGATCCTCGGGTGGGTTGTCAAGGGGCTTGCGCTCATCGCGCTCGAAGCATTGCTGCTTAGCCTCGCGGCTTGGGGGGAGCGGAAAGAAAAGCGGCTGGCTCCGTATTGGCGGGGACGGGGGCGCAGCTACTGGATCGCGCTCCTGCTTGGGCTGTTTTTGGGCGGCTTGGGCGCGCATCGCTTTTACCTGCGCCGCCGCATCAGCGGCCTCCTGCAGCTCCTGGGCCTGGCGCCGCTTGTGGCGGGATCCCTGCTCCTGGCCTCCGCGCAGGTCGCCGACTACATGCGCCTTTCCGATCGTGTGACGGGCGGCGTCGTGCTCCTGGCGATCGGACTGGCTTTCGCCCTGTGGCGCTTGCTCGACCTGTTCCGCATCCTCTTTGGCGGCCTGGTGCCGCGTCCCTCAAAGGGCTGATCGGGGTGCTTTCCCTGTCTTTTAGAAAAGGAGATTGACCGAGTGTTTATCGATGACGTGACGATTTCCGTGCGCGCGGGCAGCGGCGGAGACGGCGCGGTGGCCTTCCACCGCGAAAAATACGTGCAAAATGGCGGGCCCGACGGCGGAGACGGCGGCGATGGGGGAGACCTTGTGCTCCTCGCCGACCCCAACATGCACACGCTGATCGACTTCCGCTATCGCCGCAAATTCGCTGCGGAGAACGGCGAAAACGGTTCGGGCCAGAACAAAAAGGGCCGAAGCGGACGCGAGCTGGTGATCAAGGTGCCGGTTGGCACGGTCGTGCGCGACGCCGAGGACGGGCGCGTGCTCTGCGACATGCACGAGCCGGGCCAGCGCCGCGTGCTCATCCCCGGCGGACGCGGGGGATGGGGGAACGCACACTTTGCGACCAGCACCCGCCAGGCGCCCAGCTTCGCCAATCCGGGGCAGCGCCGCGAGATGCGCCAGATCAAGCTGACGCTCAAGTCGATCGCGGACGTTGGCCTGGTGGGCTTTCCCAATGTCGGAAAGAGCAGCCTGCTCGCGCAGGTGACCGCCGCCAAGCCCAAGATCGCCAACTACCACTTCACGACGCTCTCCCCGAACTTGGGCATCTGCCGTCAAGACGGGCTCGACTTCATCATGGCCGACATCCCCGGTTTGATCGAGGGCGCGAGCGAGGGCGCGGGGCTGGGCTTCCGCTTCCTGCAGCACATCGAGCGCACGCGCATGCTCGTGCACGTCGTGGATGTCTCCGGCTGCGAGGGGCGCGATCCCATCGAAGACTTCGAAACCATCAGCGACGAGCTGGCCGCATACGGCGACCTTGCCGAGCGGCCGATGATCGTCGCGGCCAACAAGATGGACCTGACTGACGCCCAGGAGCACCTCGAGCGCCTGCGCAAGCACCTGGAGGGGACGGATATCCTCGTGATCCCGATCTCCGCGGCGACCCGATCCGGGGTCGAGGACCTCATGCGCGAGGTCGTGCGGATGCTCCGCGATTTGCCTGAGACGGTGGTCTTCCCCGAGGAGGAGGCTGACTTTACCCAGGAGGAGCGCTTCGAGATCGCCAAAGAGGGCGAGGTCTACGTCGTCACGGGTTCCTTCTGCGAGCGGATGCTGCGCAGCACGAACTTCTCGGATACGGAGTCCGTCGGCTGGTTCCACCGCACCCTGCGCAGCCGCGGGGTGATCGACGCCCTGCGTCAGGCCGGCGCGAGCGAGGGGGACACCGTCGTCTTTGGCGACATGGAATTTGATTTTGTGGACTGATCCCAAAGGATCGACAGAAAGGAGCTGCCATGCTCAGCAGCAAACAGAGGGCCTACCTTCGCGGGCTGGCCAATACCCAGGAGCCGATCCTGCACGTAGGCAAGGAGGGAATCGGCGAAAATCTCGTTCGTCAGGCAGATGACGCGCTGACCGCGCGCGAGCTGATCAAGGGGACGGTGCTGCAAAATGCGGCGCTGAGCGCCCGTGAGGCGCTCGACGCGCTTTGCGCGCGCGTGGGCGCGGAGCCGGTTCAGACGATCGGAAACCGCTTTGTGCTCTATCGTGCGCGCGAGGAAAAGCCGACGATTGAACTGCCGCGCTGAGATTGACAAAATATGGAATAAGTTTCCGCCTGGCGATGCAAGATCATTCGTTTTTCACTCGAGGAATGCCCTAAATGCGCCAATTTCACACATTCGATCCAAAAATCGAAGGGGTCGCCCTTGACAGATCGTTGCAATCGCCCTATAATAAGCGTCAAGTTGCATCGGGCGAACACGCCTGGCACAATTGAAGGAGGGTTTTCCATGAAAAAGCTGCTGAGCCTCATGCTCTGTGCCCTGCTGCTGGTCTCCTTCGCCGTTCTCGCTTCGGCGGACGGCTACAAGATCGGCATCGTAACCGGTACCGTTTCCCAGTCCGAGGACGACCGCCGCGGCGCGGAGGCCTTCCGCGACAAGTACGGCGAGGATGTCGTCGTGCTGGCCACCTATCCGGACAACTTCCCGGATGAGAAGGAGACCGTCATCCAGACGATCGTCAACATGGCCGACGATCCCGCGATGAAGGCCGTCATCGTCAACCAGGGCGTCCCCGGCACCGCCGAGGCGTTCCGCCAGATCAAGGAGCGTCGCCCCGACATCCTCTGCCTGTGCGGTGAGTCCCAGGAAGACCTGCCCGTCATCGCCGCCGCGTCCGATCTGGTCGTGGTCAATGACTTCGTCTCCCGCGGCTACCTGATCATCAAGACCGCGCATGACCTGGGCTGCAAGACCTTCGTGCACATCTCCTTCCCGCGCCACCTGGGCATCGAGTCCCTCTCCCGCCGCCTGGCCGTCATGAAGGAAGCCGGCAAGGAGCTGGGCGTCCAGATCGTCGAGGAGACCGCGCCTGACCCGACCAGCGACGTGGGCGTCGCCGGCGCGCAGCAGTTCATCCTCGAGAAGACCCCCGAGTGGATCGAGAAGTATGGCAAGGATTCCGCCTACTTCTGCACCAACGACGCGCACACCGAGCCCCTGCTCAAGCAGCTCCTGGCCTACGGCGGCTGCTTCGTCGAGGCCGACCTGCCCTCCCCGCTGATGGGCTACCCGGGCGCGCTGGGCGTTGACCTCACCGGCGCCAATGGCGACTTTGCCAAGATCCTCGAGACCGTCGAGAATGCGATCGTCGAAAAGGGCGGCGAGGGCCGCTTCGGCACCTGGGCCTTCTCCTATGGCTACTCTTCCTCCTACGCGCTGGCGCAGCATGCGATGAACATCATCGAGGCCGGCAGCACCGACGATCTGCTGGACATCGACGCGATCTCCGAGGCGTTCGCCGGCATCTCCAACGTCTCCTGGAATGGCGCGAACTACACCGACGCCACCACGGGCGTGAAGACCGAGAACCTCTTCCTGATCTATCAGGATACCTACGTCATGGGCAACCCGGGCCGCTACATGGGCACGACCGAGGTTGAGATCCCCGAGAAGTACTACACCGTCAAGTAAGGAGCGTCGCGCTCTTCATAGAGGGGGAATCCCTCGACATCATCCCGTCGCCCACAGGCAAGCGCCTGTGGGCGATAGGAATGATTGGGCTTCTTGGATTTGGGCCTAAAAATGGGCCTTGCAGAACCTTTGACGCTGTTTGTTGGGGGAGATTTCCCCTCCCTTTTGTTTTGGATAGGTTGATATTATGAATGAACGATCTCCACTGCTTGAACTGAAAAACATCAAAAAGGATTTCTACGGCAACCAGGTCCTCTCCGACATCAACCTCACCGTTCGAGCGGGCGAGGTTATTGGGCTGGTGGGCGAAAACGGCGCGGGCAAGTCCACGCTAATGAAGATCCTCTTTGGTATGACCGACATCCGCGATACCGGCGGATACGGCGGCGACATCCTGATCGACGGGGAGAAGATCGCCTTCAACACCCCGTTCGACGCCCTGCGCGCGGGCATCGGCATGGTACACCAGGAGTTTTCGCTGATCCCGGGTTTCACCGCGACCGAAAACATCCTCCTCAACCGCGAGCCCGAGCGGGGGAGCGTCGCTTCCGCTGTCTTTGGCGATCGGCTCAACACGCTTGACCGCGGACAGATGCGTGAAAAGGCGGCCAAAGCGATCGAGAAGATGGGCGTCTACATCGACGGCGACATGGTGATCGCCGACATGCCGGTCGGCCACAAGCAGTTCACGGAGATTGCGCGCGAGCTGTCCAAGGATCAGCTGCGCCTGCTCATTCTGGATGAACCGACCGCCGTTCTGACCGAGCAGGAGGCGAGCGCTCTGCTCGAGTCCATCCGCGGCATGGCCGAAAGCGGCATAGCGGTCATCTTCATCACCCACCGCCTGCAGGAGATCCTCTCCGTATGCAACCGCGTGGTCGTTATGCGCGACGGCGTGCTGGTGAAGGACGTTCCGGCGGGCGAGACCTCCGTGCCTCAGATCACCCGCTGGATGGTCGGCCGCACTGTCGCCAACGCAGCGCACGATCGCCGCACGCCGCCTGAGACCGCGCCGATCCTCTCGATCAGCCGCCTGTGGGTCGATATGCCGGGCGAAATCGTTCGCGACGTCAACCTGGACGTGCGCGAGGGCGAGATCCTGGGCATCGGTGGCCTGGCGGGCCAGGGCAAGCTCGGCATCCCCAATGGCGTGATGGGGCTCTATCCCGCCGGCGGCAAGGTGACCTTCGATGGGAAAGAGATCCCGCTCAATGCGCCCAAGGAGTGCCTCAACAGCCAGCTGGCCTTCGTCTCGGAGGACCGCCGCGGCGTGGGGCTGCTTCTGGATGAGAGCCTCGAGTGGAACGTAGCCTTCCCGGCAATGCAGGTCCAGGGCAAGTTCCTAAAGCCGTTGCTCGGCGGGCTCATCCGCTGGCGCGACGAGGCTGCGATCCGCGAGGTCACCGAGCAGTATCGCGAGGAGCTCCAGATCAAGTGCACGAGCACCGCGCAGAAGGCGAAGGAGCTCTCGGGCGGAAACCAGCAGAAGATTTGCCTGGCTAAGGCCTTCGCGCTCTCGCCCCGCTTCCTCTTCGTCTCCGAGCCGACGCGCGGCATCGACGTGGGCGCCAAGGCGCTGGTGCTCGAGGCGCTCAAGCGCTTCAACCGCGAAAACGGCGTCACGATCGTCATGATCTCCTCCGAGCTTGAGGAGCTGCGGCAGATCTGCGACCGCATCGCGATCATCTCGGGCGGTCGTGTGGCGGGAACGCTGCCGGCCAGCGAATCGAGCGAGGCGTTCGGCGAACTCATGGTCAGTCAGGTCGTATAAGGAGGGGCAAGGACGATGTCAGAAAAACCACAAAACCTCGAAAACGCGCGCTGGGCGAGCGTTCGGGGCGCACTCATAGGCTTTGGCCTGCCCCGGCTGATCATCGCGGCCTTCCTGCTGATGCTGCTGGTCGCGGCGCCGCTGGTTGGCGCAAACTTCTGGATGCAGATCACCAACATCATCAACCGCTTCTCCTGGAACGCGGTACTGGTGCTGGCCATGGTGCCCATGGTGCATTCGGGCTGTGGCCTCAACTTCGGCCTGCCGCTGGGGATCATCGCGGGCCTTCTGGGCGCGACGCTTTCGCTCGAGCTGGGCTTCACCGGCGGCATGAGCTTTTTGATGGCGATCGTGCTGTGTACGCCCTTCGCGCTCATCCTGGGCGCCTTCTACGGCTGGCTGCTGAATCGCATCAAGGGCGGCGAGATGATGATCGCCACCTACGTGGGCTTCTCCGCGGTCTCCTTCATGTGCATGATGTGGCTGCTGCTGCCCTATCGCAAGCCCGACATGGTCTGGGGCTACGCGGGCACCGGCTTGCGCACGACGATCTCGCTGGAAGGCTACTACGACAAGTTCCTCGCCAACTTCCTTCAGATCCGCCTCGGCGATCTGGTGATCCCGACGGGGTCTCTGCTCTTCTTCGCGCTGCTCGCCTTTGGCATCTGGGCCTTTCTGCACACCAAGACGGGTACCGCGATGACGGCCGTGGGTTCCAACCCGACCTTCGCGCGCGCTGCGGGCATCAACGTCGACCGCATCCGCACGCTCTCGGTTATCATGAGCACCTGGCTGGGCGCGGTGGGCATCATCGTCTACCAGCAGGGCTTCGGCTTTGTGCAGCTCTACATGGCGCCCTTTAACATGGCGCTCCCCGCGGTCTCCGCGATCCTCATCGGCGGCGCGTCGGTCAACAAGGCGAGCATCATGAACGTCATCATCGGCACGATCCTCTTCCAGGGCATCGTGACCATGACCCCGACCGTCATGAACAACATGATTCACATGGACATCAGCGAGGTCCTGCGCATGGTCGTCAGCAATGGCATGATCCTCTACGCGCTGACCCGCAAGACGGAGGCGACCAGATCATGAAAAAGAACCAATCCGCCTCCAAGGGCATCCGCAGCTTCCTAGCCACCAACAGCGTCACGATCATGTTCATGCTCATCGTGGCGGTCTGCGTGAAGCTGGCCGGCCTTTCGCCGACCTTCCTGATCAACGAGATCATCACGCGCATGGGGCGCAACATCTTCCTGATCCTCAGCCTGCTCATCCCGATCATGGCCGGCATGGGCCTCAACTTCGGCATGACGCTGGGCGCGATGGCGGGCGAGATCGCGCTGATCCTCGTCTCCGACTGGCAGATCTGGGGGATTCCGGGCGTCGTGCTCGCCTGCATCCTCTCCATGCCGATTTCCGCGGCGCTGGGTTATGTCGCAGGACGCATCCTCAACGCCTCCCGCGGCCGCGAGATGATCACCAGCTACATCATCAGCTACTTCATGAACGGCGTCTATCAGCTCGTCGTCCTCTACATGATGGGTTCGATCATCCCGATCAAGCACACCTCGATCAAGCTACCGCGCGGCTACGGCATCCGTCAGACGGTTGGCCTGCTCAACATGCGCCAGTCTCTGGACAACGCGCTGGCGGTCAATGTCGCGGGCTTTAAGATCCCGGTGCTGACCTTCCTGATCATCGCGGTCATGTGCCTGTTCATCGTGTGGTTCCGCCGCACAAAGCTGGGGCAGGACATGCGCGCGGTCGGCCAGGACACCGAGGTCGCGCGCGCCTCGGGCATCGCGGTCGAGCGCACGCGCATCCTCTCGATCGTCATCTCGACCGTTCTGGCCGGCTTTGGCATGATCATCTACCTGCAGAACATGGGCGACATGGCGACCTACTCGGCGCACTCCCAGATCGGCATGTTCTCCATCGCCGCGCTGCTCGTCGGCGGAGCGAGTGTCGATCGCGCTTCGATCGGCAACGTCTTCCTGGGCGTCGTCCTGTTCCATCTGATGTTCATCCTCGCGCCGCGCGCGGGCGGAGCGATCACGGGCGATGAGATGATCGGCGAGTACTTCCGCGTCTTCGTCTCCTATGGCGTCATCACGATCGCGCTGGTCATGTATGAGACGCGCAAGCGCCGCCAGAAGGCCGGCTTGGGCCGTCAGCTCGCCAGCGAACAGGAGGGAGCGCAATGAACAAGAAGCTTTGGCTTTACCGCCTGCTTGCCGTCGCCCTGCTCGTCGTGCTCGGCGGGGTGATGATGGTCATCGGGCGGGGGCATACCGTCTACTTTGACAACAAGACCCTTGAGGTCGAGGGCCAGGAATACCCCGCGTTTTACCGCACAGAGATAAACGTCGGCGGCGCCCGTGTGGCGAAGCTCTCCAAGCGTGAGCGCGGCATGGCTACCGTGATGGGGCAGAAGTTCAGCTTTGAGGTCGTGCTCACCAAGAACAAGGGCGATGAGCCCCAGACCATCCCGGTGACGCTCGAGCTGCCCTACGGCCTGGATGGCATCGTCATCAACCTTCCCGGCTATTTCGCCGAGCTTCCTGAGGAAGCTTGGAAGAGCGAATTTGTCCCGCTGGTCGTGCAAGAGGAGGTCTCCGAGGAGATCCCCACCGGCGACGAGTTTGACATCGGCGGCGACCTTTGATCTAAGAATCCCCGGCAATCGCTGGGGATTCTTTCTATGCCAAACCTCTTTGCATGGGATGCGTATGCTCAGGGGGGTGGGCAGATCGTCTCCTCTGCCAGAAGGGGTCTTCTTGGGCAGGCCGATCCAAGGCTCGAAGGGGACGTGGGGCGCGTCAAAATCTTTCGAAAAAATCGAAAGTTACCGTTGACTAACCATGGGGCATGAAATTAGAATTAGAAAGAATCTAAAATCGGAGGTGTGAAGCGTGAATTACGGCGAGATGATCCTTCAGATCATCCAGTCTTCAAAAGACCATCCCACGGCCGAGGAGATCTTTCTGAAGATGAAGGAACAGGGCTCGCACGTCGCGCTCGCCACGGTCTACAACAACCTCGCGCGCCTGATCAACGAAGACCGGATACGCAAGGTCATCGGACATGGCGCGTCCGACCGGTACGACCGCGTCGAGAGGCACGACCACCTCATGTGCGAACGCTGTGGAAAGCTGATGGATTTTCGATTCTCGGACCTCAAGGCGCATCTGCAGGAGCAGGTCACCGCAGAGGTTCTGGACTACGACCTGCGGGTGCGGGTCATCTGCCCCGACTGCCGAGCAGCCCAAGAGCCGGGTGAAGCGGCGGTCTAAGGCGGAATGAAAACGAAAATGGAAAACCCAATGGATGCCCAACAAAACGACATACAAAGAAAAGGAGAACAAGACAATGGAAAAGTGGAAGTGCACGGTTTGCGGCTATGTTCATGAGGGCCCCCTGACGGAGGGCTTCGTCTGCCCCAAGTGCAAGAAGCCTGCCGACAAGTTCGTGAAGATCGAGGAGAAGGCGCATCCCTACGTCGGCACGCAGACCGAGAAAAACCTTGAGGCGGCCTTCGCCGGCGAGTCCATGGCCCGCAACAAGTACACCTACTTCGCCTCCAAGGCCAAAAAGGAAGGCTACGAGCAGATTGCGGCCCTCTTCCTGAAGACCGCTGAGAACGAGAAGGAGCACGCCAAGCTCTGGTTCAAGGAGCTGGGCGGCCTGGGCGACACCTCTGCCAACCTGGGTGCCGCCGCAGCGGGCGAGAACTACGAGTGGACCGACATGTACGAGGGCTTTGCTGTGACCGCCGAGGCCGAGGGCTTCCACGACCTGGCCAAGAAGTTCCGCATGGTCGCCGCGATCGAGAAGCACCACGAGGAGCGCTATCGCGCCCTGCTGCACAACGTCGAGGCCCAGCAGGTCTTTGCCAAGAGCGAGGTCAAGGTCTGGGAGTGCCGCAACTGCGGTCACATCGTCGTGGGCACCAACGCGCCCGACGTGTGCCCGGTTTGCAACCATCCGCAGAGCTACTTCGAAGTGCACGCGGAGAACTACTGATCCCGCCGTTTTGAACGCCTTAAAGGGCCTGGCAGCGCGCAAGCGCTGTCAGGCCTTTGTGTATGATTCGCGGAGGGAGAAAAAAAGGGGAAACCCAGAAAAGCGCGGTGGAAACGTAGCGCCGCATTGTCAGCGCTGGATGAACGGACTATAATAGGGGAAAAGAGCCGAGGGAACGGGGAGGAAGGGACATGGAGCGCTTTGGACGGTTTTACTTAGACAAGGAGAAGGACGTCATCGTCGAGTTGATGCGCGAGGGTGATGCGCTAACCTACGTCCTGCGCACGCCGAACCACGGCACGGGCAACCTCATCACCAACCTCGCCGCGCTCTGCGAACTGCCCCTGTCCTATGACGCGCGGGGGATGAAGGAGATTCGCGGCGAGGTGCCCTGCTACATCGACGGCGAGGGCAACCGCGTCTACATCCTGCGCCTGCGCGATACGAAGGTCGCAAACATCTATCCGGACGGGCGCATCGAGCTCAAGGCATCGATCCCCGCGATCTCCAAGACCCTGATGAGCCAGACCAAGGAGGTGCCACTGAGCTTCACGCAGGCCCTTGTGAAGACGTGGATCCCCGAGGAGGTCAAGTTTCGAACCGACCTGCACACCCACATGAACGCGAACCTCGCGCCCGACGTGCTCATCGCGCTAGGGGCGGTGCACCAGATCGCCTACCCGCTCTACTATGTGAAAAAGCTCCGCCTCCGCCTCACGCCCGAACAGGCGCAGACGGTGGCTGAGCGCCGTCGTAAGACGGCCGAGCAGTTCGAGGGCTCCGCTCTTACGGGGAAATACCTCGACCGGCGCATCGACGACGCGACCTTCATCAATTTTGCGGATCTCATCCTGGCAGATCCCGAAAATACCGCGGTCAACCTGCCGCGGATCCGCGCGTCCCTCTCGGTGCTCAAGGATGGGCAGGCGGTCTTCACCAACCTGGAAAAGGTCTACCTCTATCGCTACGTCTTCACCAAGGGAAGGGCGTCTTCCGATCCGATCCCGCTGACGGAGTCGGCGCTGCGCGCCATCCCCGATCCTCAAATCGCCCAGGCGGCGCTGGGGATGCTCCGGGACCGACAAAACGAGGCCTACGCGCACAACACGCTCTTTCAGGACAAGCTCCTTTGGATCGCGCGCGCCTATCAGCGCCAGGGCGTGCGCTACGTGGAGATCTCCGATACGACGCTGGTCAAGCCCGAGGCGGCGGGGGAGATGCTGCGCCAGGTACACGCGGTGATGCCCGCGATTTATAAAGAGACGGGCGTCGTCCTGCGCTTTTTGGCGGCCATCCGCCGCATTCCGCTGACCATCGTGCGCGATCAGGTCGCGGCGGCGGACTACGCGCGGGAGAACCTGCATGCCCTGCGCGCCGTCGCGCCCGATCCCTATGTCGCGGGGAGCGACCTGGTAGGCGAGGAGATCAACGACATCCGCGACTTGGCGCCCGTTATCCGGGAGATCGTGCAGATCGCTGGAGAGAACCCGGGCTTTGTGATTCGCGTCCATGCGGGAGAAAACGACTCCCTGCGCGACAATGTCGCCCACAGCCTGCAATGCGTCCGCGACGCGCTCGCGCCCGGTCAAGCGATGCCTGCTGTGCGCATCGGGCACGGTTTGTATACCGCGAGCCTTCGTTCCGCCAAAGGGCGGCAGCTCATCGCGCAGATCGTGGAGATGGGCGCGGTGCTCGAATTCCAGCTGACCTCGAATGTACGCCTGAACAACCTGGGCAGCCTGCGCGGGCATCCGCTCAAGCAGTACCTGTCGGCAGGCGTCGCCTGCGTGCAGGGCACGGACGGCGGGGCGCTCTATGGCACGGACACGATCGACGAAGAGCTCGCCCTGCGGCGGCTGCTCGACCTTTCGCTCGAGGAGCTCCTGCAGATGCGCGCGGCTGAGGAGCGCGTGATGCGCGCGGGCATCGCGAATTTCACGGACAAGCGCGAGCGCCTCATGGCCCAGGTCGGGGATCGGGATCCGCTGGACTGGATTGAGGAGCGTTTGCGCGAGCCTGTTTCGCAGACGGAATCTGCGGGGGCGGGGGATGGCAAGCTCGACAGCGCCACGGCGCTCTCCGACCTGATTCAGGCCCTGCCCGAGCAGGGCGTGCCCCTGGTGCTGGTCGGCGGAAGTTACAACAGCGATCGCCGCCGCACGCGCGTTCGCCCGTCGGATCTGCGGCTCATCGACGCGATCTTGGAGGGTGCGGACGAAAAGGGGGTCTTCCTGGTCGTCGGACATCGCCTGACGGGGCAGGAGCAGGCCCTTGTGAAGCGCGCGAGGGGGCGTTTTGCGGTCTATGCCTTTGTTCCCGCCCGCCTGACGCCGTCAGAGGTTCATCGTCTGCGCAGAAGCGGCTGTCGCGTGCGCGTGTCGATCGAATCGGCGGCGATGGGGGTGTACAAGAGCGTTGCCTACGAGGTCTTCAAGCATCGCCCCTCGGTGCTGGTCGCCTTTGACGGCAATTCGGCTGGCTGTAACGTGATTCAGGAGGCAAAGAACGCCAAATACGAGGGGCGGATCTACGTCTGCCGCCATTCCAAGCTGCTCTATGAGAAGGCGCGCTCGCTCGAGGGGTATGTCACGCCCTTTGAGGGCGAGGAGGTCGCTCCGCGCATCCTGCGCGACCTTCGCGCCCTGCCTCCGGTGGTCCCTCCTCCGGGACGCTCCGGCTGATTTCGGGCATCAAAAAAGCCCGCGGCGCGGGCTGGGGGATCACTTTTCGTTCTGCCAGGCCTTGGCCTTGTCCGCGGCGAGGCGCTTGATGCACTCCTCGGCGTACTTGGACTCGGGGCCGCCGACGCCATAGAGGAAGAACTTACCGTCGGCCTTCTTGTAGAGGCTCTCGCTGTAGCCGGCGGGGTCGCCGTAAGCGCCGAAGTCGCGCTTTTCGACCAGCTCGGCGGTCTCGGTATCGTACTCGACTTTGCAAATGATCTTTTTCATCTTCGTTTCCTTTCTTCTCTTGCCCTCGGTCAGGGCGTTTGCAGGGCCGGATGCGGCCGCACTGCGTTCCGCGCAGGCGCATGTGTGCCTGCGGTCGATGGGTATTATACCATAGATTTTAAATTGTCAAGCCTTTCGGACTAAAATCCGCCGCTTCCCCATAAAAGCAAGGCCAAATTCCGTAAGATTGCTCCGAATTTTCTCGCTTCTTTCCGCGCTCCATGGGGTTGACAGGGTGTAAATCCTTGTGGGAAGCGGGCGCCTCGGGCTCATGAGAACGGCTGAAAACTGTGACCAGGTCACACAAAAGCGGCGTTTGAAAGGTTGACACGCGCACGATGTGTGATACAATTGTAACAAATCCGACTGCAAAGTGGCTTCTGAGCAGGAAGAGACAAATACAGCGTCCCGCCCATGGCGACGCATTTGCCTCTGTCGGATGTATTCCGACTTTTTTTATTGGAGGAAGGCCATGGTTCGTATTGCGATTTACGGCAAGGGCGGCATCGGCAAGTCCACGACCTGTACCGCGCTCTCCTGCGCTTTCGCCGAGCGCGGGCTCCGGGTGCTCCAGGTGGGGTGCGACCCCAAGGCCGACTCGACGCTCTATCTGCACGGCGGCGAGCGCATCCCGACGATGCTTGACGTCCTGCGTCAAAAACGCGACGCCGCGACGCTCTCCGATCTGGTTTGCGTGGGCTATCGGGGCATCGTCTGCGCGGAGGCCGGCGGCCCGACGCCGGGTCTGGGCTGCGCGGGGCGCGGAATCGCCGCGGCCTTCGAGGCGCTGGAGGCGCGGCATGCCTTCGAGATCCTCAAGCCCGACGTCGTGATCTACGACGTGCTGGGCGACGTGGTCTGCGGGGGATTTGCGATGCCCATCCGCGAGGGATATGCCGATCAGGTGTACATCGTCACCTCCGGAGAGAACATGGCGATCTACGCGGCGGCAAACATCGCCATGGCGGTCGATCAGTTCCGAGACCGCGGCTACGCGACCCTCGGGGGGCTGATCCTCAACCGCCGCAACGTGCCCGACGAGCGCGCCAAGGTGCAGACGCTGGCCGACGAGCTGGGCACGCGCATCCTCGCGGATCTTCCGCGCGACAACCACATCTCCGATGCACAGGATGGCGGCCGGAGCGTCATGGAGGTTCACCCCGACTGCGACTATGCCCAGGGGATTCGCGCCCTGGCGGAATCGATACTCGAAGGAGGCGCATCATGAAGCACGGGCAGCGCATTGGCGAGATGGGCTACACCTACAACGCCGACGTGGGGCTCTCCTACGCCTCGCCCGTGCGGGGGGTGTGGAACATCGTACACATCGGAACGCTTCTGCCCGGAGCGCACGAAGTCTTCGTCTGTCCCACCAGCTGCCTGCGCGGCGTCGTGCTGACGACGGCGGAGATGGGCGCGATGGACCGCATGAGCACGATCACAGTCGGCGAGGACAATCTGCTCGAGGGGGACATGGAGGAGGCGCTGCAGACCGGGGTCGAGCGCATCATCGAGGAGCTGCCCGAGCGGCCGCGCGCCCTGCTCGTCTTCACCAGCTGCATCCACCACTTCCTCTCGGTCAATTATCAGCGCGTCTATCGCGTGCTGCGGCAGAAATACCCGGACATCGCCTTTGTGGACTGCTATATGGACCCGATCATGCGGCGCACGGCCCCGCCGGTGCCTTCGCTCTGGCGGCAGATGCACAGGTTGCTTCAGCCGGGACAGCCGCGGCGTCGGCAGGCCAATCTGGTCGGCAACTGCGCGGTCTATGGCGAGCACTCCGACCTCCATGTCATGCTCGGGGGCGCGGGCATCCCGGTCAAGGACCTGAACACCTGCGCAGACTTTGATGAGTTTCTGACCCTCGCGGCCTCCACGGTCAACTTCACCTTCCATCCGGTCGCGCGCATGGCGGCCAAGGACATGAAGGTGCGTCTGGGGCAGGAATGGATCGAGATGCGCCCGGGCTACGATTACGACGCGATCGACGAGGATATGGGCAAGGCTGCGGCGCACTTTGGCCTCCCCGCACCGGAGGCCGAGGAGATTGCGCGCCAGCGCGCGCTGACCGAGGCGGCTGTCTCTGCGGCGCGGGAAGCGCTGGGGGACACCCCCATCTCCCTGGACTACACGGCGGTCGATCGTCCGCTGGAGCTGGCACTCTTCCTGACTCGGCACGGCTTTGCCGTGGAATCGGCCTACCTCGACGTCTTCACGGAGGACGAATCCGTCTTCCGGGCACTGGCTCAGGAAGCGCCGGATCTCTGGATTGTCCCCTCGCTCAATTGGAACATGCGCGAGCAGCCGCGCGGGCACGCGGGCCCGATCGTCGCCATCGGGCAAAAGAGCGCCTACTTCAACGACACCGAACACTTCGTCAACATCGTGGAAAGCGATGGGATGTACGGCTATCGCGGCATCCGCCGGCTGATGGCGCTGCTCGTGGAGGCCGCGCGAGAGAAGAAGCCCATGGCTCAGCTGGTCCAGGTCAAGGGATGGGGGTGCTCCTGCGCATGAAGAAGGACTATCAAACCCACGTCTTCACCTGCACCTACACCGCCGACGTCTCCGGCGCGTGCTCGGCGATGTATGAGCTGGGGGGCATGAGCGTGCTCCACGACCCCTCCGGCTGCAACTCGACCTATACGACCCACGACGAGCCGCGCTGGTTTGACACGAAGAGCCTGATGTTCGTCTCCGGTCTGGACGAGCTCACGGCGGTCATGGGCGACGATTCCGTGCTCATCGAGGATGTGGCGCGCGCGGCTGCCGACCTCTCGCCCCGCTTCATCATGCTGTGCGGCGCGTCGATTCCGCACATCATCGCCTTTGACTATCGCGGGGTCGCCCGACTGATCGAGCGGCGCACCGGCATCCCGACGCTTGCGGTGCCCACCGACGGTCTGAAGTCCTACGTCAGCGGGGTAGGCCTGGCGCTCTCTGCCTGGCTCTCCCGCTTTGCCGATCCTTCGGAGCACGTTCCGGGGCGGCGCGCGGTCAACCTGATCGGCGTGACCCCGCTCGATTTTTCGGTGAGCGGCAATGTTCAAGCGCTTCGCGCGGCTTTTGAAGAGGCGGGCATCCCCGTTCAGTGCACGTTGGCGATGGGCGAAGGCTTTGACGCAATGCAAAAGGCCTACCGCGCGGGGGTGAACGTCGTCGTCTCCTCCGCAGGGCGCTCGGCGGCGCAGCAGATGAAGGCAGCCGCGGGGATCCCAATGGTCGAGGGTCTTCCGATCGGCTCGGCGCAGACCCAGGCGCTCCTCACGGCGGTCGAGCAAAGCCTTTGCGACGGAGAAGATCGCCAGGTCTTCCCGGCTCAGCCCAACCCGGGACGCTATTGCGTCGAGCCGGGCGGGATCGTGGTCATCGGCGAGGAGATCTTCGCGCGCAGCCTCGCTCAGGCCATAGACCGTCTTCCGGAGGATCTGCGACAGGGAAGGACGGCGCACCCGCTCTGGCCTTCCGTGGACGAGGGCCTTCCGGAGGCCGAGCTGATCGAGGCGATGCGAGGGGCTTCTGTCGTGATCGCCGATCCGCTCTATCGTGTCGTCTTGCCCAAGGGGAGCCCGGTACGCTTTTCGCCCTTCCCGCACGAGGCATATTCCGGGCGCATTTTCCGCAGCCAAATTCCGGTGTTTTGCGGAAGGGATTTTAGTGTCGAAAGCCTGCTGGGGGCCTCGCCGAGCGCTCCGGAAGGCGCATGAAACCGTAACGAAGTCCTTTGAACCGCTTAACGTCCCGCCACCGCCAGAACGCCTCCGCCTGAGAAGTCTTCCGGCGAGAAGGGACGAGGAAAAGTAGAAACCCGCGACAACACAACTTGGAGAGGAGAAGGACCATGAAACGCTATCGCCTGCTTGCCCTGATGATCGCCTGCATGCTCCTCGTGCCGCTCGCCCTGGGCGAGACGGTCACCCTGGTGGACGACGCCGAGCGCGAAGTCACCCTGGTTACCCACCCGAGGCGCGCAATCATCCTCGACATCCTGCCCCTGCCCTCGGTGCTCACCGTCTTCCTGGGCTCGGCAGAGTCGATCGTCGCGATGGAGCCTGCGAGCATGGCCGCCGCGCGCAACGGCATCCTCGGCGAGCTCTATCCCGAGGTGCTGAGCGTCTCGACCGACATCATGGCGGGGGACGATGTGAACCTGGAGGCCTTGCTTGCCCTCGCGCCCGACGTGGTCTACTACAATGCGTCGAACAAAGCCCTGCGCGAGCAGCTCGACAACGCAGGGCTCCCCGCCGTGGCGATTTCGCCCAGCCGCTGGGGCTACGATTGCATCGAGACCTACGATCGCTGGATTGACCTGCTCAGCAAGATCTATCCCGGCACCGGCCTGCCCGCCGAGGTGTCTGCTTACAGCCGCAGCATGGCGCAGACCATCGCCGAGCGCACCGCGTCCATCCCCGAAGGCGAGCGGCGCAGGGTGCTCTTCCTCTTCCAGTATGGCGATCACGCACGGGTCACCTCGGGCAAGAGCTTCTTTGGCCAGTGGTGGTGCGATGCGACCGGGAGCGTCAACGTCGCCGAGGAGATCTCCGCCGACAACAAGAATGCCGCCTTCACCATGGAGCAGGTCTACGCGTGGGATCCGGAGGTCATCCTGATCACCAACTTTACGACCGCCCAGCCCGAGGACCTCTACGCCAATGCGATCGGGGGCGACGACTGGAGCGCGGTCGACGCGGTCAAAAACCGCCGCGTCTACAAGATGCCGTTGGGCACCTACCGCAGCTACACGCCGGGCGTGGATACGCCGATCACCCTCGAGTGGCTCTCCCTGCTGCTCTATCCCGACCTCTTCCCCGAGTTTGACCTTGCGCGGGACGTGCGGGCCTACTATGAGTCCCTCTATGGCATCCAGCTGACCGACGCACAGATCGAAGCCATGCTCCATCCCTCCTCCGCTGCGAGCGCCTACCAATGAGCGCGCCTGCTTCTTCATCCATCAGGGGATATCGCCAGGTGATGTTCCTCACGGCGGCTGCGACGCTCCTGCTCGCCTTCCTGGCGCTGGGGCTGGGGCGTTTCTCGATCCCCCCAGGGGAGGTCCTGCGCATCCTGCTCCCGGTGGGCGGGGAGGCGCCCCGCGCGACGGCGCTGACGACCGTTCTGTCCATCCGCGTGCCGCGCATCCTCATGGCGCTGCTGTGCGGCGCGGGGCTGGCGGCGTCCGGCGCGGCTTTTCAGGCGCTCTTTGCCAATCCGCTGGCCACGCCGGATACCTTGGGTGTGGCCAGTGGCGCCTCCTTTGGCGCGTCCTTTGCGATCCTGCTGGGCATGGGCAGCCTGGGCGTGCAGAGCACCTCCCTGCTCATGGGCTTGGCGGCCGTGGGGCTCGTATTCGTGGTCAGCGCCTCCCGCGGTGGCCGGAGCATGCTCATGGTCATCCTGGCGGGCATGGTGGTCAGCTCGCTCTTCTCTGCGCTCGTCTCACTGGTGAAGGTCGTAGCTGACCCGCAGGACGTGCTCCCGACGATCACCTTCTGGCTCATGGGCCGTCTTTCCGGGGTCACGCACAAGACGCTCCGCCTCGCCGCGCCCCTCATCCTCTCGGGCCTGGGCGTGCTCTTCCTGCTGCGCTTCCGGCTCAACGCCCTCGCCCTCCCGCAGGACGAGGCGCGAAGCCTGGGGCTCAACCTTCCCCGGCTGCGCCTTGCGGTCATCCTGGCCGGCGCGGCGGTGACGGCGGCGGTGGTTGCGACCTGCGGGGTCATCGGCTGGGTGGGCCTGCTCGTGCCCCATATCGCCAGGCTCTGCTTTGGCGATGACAACCGGCGCGTGATCCCGGCCTCGATCCTCTTCGGCGCGCTGTTCATGCTCCTGGTTGACACGGTCGCCCGCACGGCGTCGGCGGCGGAGATCCCCGTCTCCATCCTCACGGCGGTCATCGGCGCACCGGTCTTCATCCTCTTGCTTCGAAAGGCGGGTGGCATACGGTGAATCTTCGCGTGGACGGCGGATGCTATGCGCATCAGCCGGATCGCCCCCTGCTCGAGTTGGTCTCCTTCGAGGTCGGAGAGGGCGAGGTGATGGCGATCCTGGGGCCCAACGGCGTGGGCAAGACGACGCTGGTGCGCGCGACGCTGGGCTTTCTGCCCTGGCAGTGCGGCACGACGATCCTCGACGGTCGGCCGCTCTCCGCCTATCGCGAGCGCGAGCTGTGGCGGCGTGTGGCCTATGTGCCTCAGGCGAGGCCCTCGACCTTCTCCCTGCTGGTCGAGGAGATGGTGCTCCTGGGGCGCAGTCCCTGGCTCGGCCCCTTTGCCATGCCCGGGAAGGAAGATCTTGAGATCGTACAGGATGCGATGGAGCAGGCCGGGATCACGGCGCTTCGCGGCAAGCGCTGTGGGAGTTTGAGCGGCGGCGAGCTGCAGCTCACGCTGATCGCCCGGGCGCTCGCGGGGCAGCCGGAGATCCTCGTGCTCGACGAGCCGGAATCGGGGCTGGATTTTCGCAATCAGCTCGTGGTGCTCCAGCTCATCGAGCGCCTGGCCAGGGAAAAGAAGATGAGCGTCGTGCTCAACACCCATTACCCCGATCACGCCCTGCGCATCTCCGACAGCGTCCTGCTGCTCTTTGGCGGCGGGGTGTATCAGACGGGGTGCACGGATCGCATGCTGACCCGAGAACATCTGCGGGCGCTCTTTGGCGTGGACATCGCGCTGTGGGAAAACCAGGGGAAGGGGCATTATGCGGCGGTCATCCCGCTGGAGATCGACTGGGACGAAGGAGGGCAACGATGGACAAGACAATGAACGCAGCGCCCTCGGGCGTGCGCACGCACATCGGCTTTTTTGGACGGATGAATGCGGGAAAATCCTCCCTCATCAACGCGCTCACCGGGCAGCAGGTGTCCATCGTCGCGCCGGAGGCGGGCACGACCACGGACGTCGTGCGCAAGCCCATGGAAATCCACGGCATCGGCCCCTGCGTCCTTCTGGACACAGCGGGCTTTGACGATGCAGGCAACGTTGGCGCCAAGCGCGTGGCGGCCTCGCTTGCGGCTGCCGAGACGGCGGACATCGCGGTGATCCTCCTGGGCGATACCGAGGATTGGGCGATGGAAAGGCAGTGGGCCGAGCGCTTTGCCCGGGCAAAGGTGCCGACGCTGCTGGTGCTCGGCCATTCCGACGCGCGCACGGGCGCGGAAAATGCGGCGCTATCGGAGCGCGCGAGGCAGGCGCTGGGGAAGACGCCCTATCTGCTAAGCACCAAGACCCAGGAGGGGCTCGACGCCTTTCGGGCCGCTCTGATCGACGCCGTCCCGCACGAGCCGCCGCGCCAGATCCTGGGCGATCTCGTCTCTCCCGGCGATGTGATTCTGCTGGTCATGCCGCAGGACCCTCAGGCGCCGGAGGGGCGATTGATCCTCCCGCAGGTGCAGACGATCCGCGAGGCGCTCGACCGACATTGCCTGACGCTCTGCGTGCAGACGCAGGAACTTCCCGCGGCGCTTCGGGCGCTTCGGCAGCCGCCCGCCCTGATCGTCACGGACTCGCAGGCCTTCGAGGCGGTCTATCCGCTTCGACCGGAGGGGACGAGGCTCACCTCGTTTTCCGTGCTCTTTGCGGCGCTCAAGGGGGACGTGGATTACGCGGTGCAAAGCGTCCGCGCGATTGAAAGGCTGAACGAGAGTTCCCGGGTGTTGATCGCGGAGTGCTGCACCCATGCCCCGATGAACGAGGACATCGGCCGCATCAAGATCCCCCGCATGCTGCGGGCGCGCATCGGCCAGGGGCTTCGGGTGGACATCGCGGCGGGGGCGGACTTTCCCGAGGACGTCGGGACCTACGACCTCATCATCCAGTGCGGAGCGTGCATGTTCAATCGCAATTACGTCATGTCGCGCACCCGGCGCGCGCAGGCGGCGGGCATCCCGATGACCAATTACGGCATCACGATGGCCTATCTGCAGGGCATTCTGGATCGCGTCGACACAGGAAGGAAGGAAAACCATGAGTGAAACGGTTGAAACGCGTCTGGCGGTCATCGCCATCGTCGTGGAACAGAGCGAGAGCGTGGCGGCACTCAACGCGCTCCTGCATGAATACGGCGCCCTGATCATCGGGCGCATGGGCGTTCCCTATCCCTCCAAGGGCATCTCCCTGATCAGCGTCGCCATCGACGGGCCCAACGACGCGATCAGTGCCCTGACCGGCAAGCTGGGCCGTCTTCCGGGGGTCTCGGTGAAGACCGCCTATTCCAAACTATGAGCGCGCAGATCGAGCGCATCGAGCGCCTCTACCGCGAAGGGACGCTGCCACAGGAAGAGATGTCCCTGCTCATCGAGCAGCGGGACGCGGCTTCGACGGAGCATCTTTTTGCGCTGGCCAGAACGCGCCAGCAGGAGCACTTCGGTAAGGCGGTCTACCTGCGCGGGCTGATCGAATTCAGCAATGTCTGCCGAAACGATTGCCTCTACTGTGGCCTGCGCAGAAGCAACCGCGCGTGCAGCCGCTACCGGCTCACCCCGGAGCAGATCCTCGAGAGCTGTCGGGTGGGCTACGCGCATGGCCTGCGCACCTTTGTGCTGCAGGGCGGGGAGGATGCTGGCTTTGGCGAGGAGCCCATCGCAAGGCTCATCGAGGCGATCAAGTCGCGCTACCCCGACTGTGCGATCACGCTCTCGGCCGGGGAATGGCCTCGTGCGGTCTATGCGCGCTGGCGCGATGCGGGCGCCGACCGATACCTCCTGCGGCATGAGACCGCCGATCCTGCGCTCTACGCGCGGCTCCATCCCGCAGAACTGACGCTCGAGCACCGCGTTCGCTGCCTCTGGGATCTCAAGGGCTTGGGTTTCCAGGTGGGGGCGGGGATGATGATCCAGCCGCCCGGGCAGACGCTTCAAAACCTGGTGACGGACCTGTGCTTCCTGCAGGAACTGCAGCCGCAGATGATCGGCATCGGCCCGTTCATCCCGCAGAAGGACACGCCGCTTCGCGGGGAAAGGGCCGGATCGCTAGAGCTGACCCTCTTCATGCTCGCGGTGCTCCGCCTGCTCTTTCCGAAGGTTTTGCTCCCGGCCACCACGGCGCTGGGCACGATCGACCCGATAGGGCGGGAGAAGGGCGTCCTAGCGGGTGCAAATGTCATCATGCCCAATCTCTCACCCGAGGACGTTCGTGCAAAGTACACGCTCTACGACGGCAAGAACGTCACCGGCATCGAGGCCTTCAAGACGCAGCTCGCAGACCGCCTTGCGAAGATCGGCTATGAGATCGGCATGGGGCGGGGAGATGCGCCAGGCTATGCGCCGAAATTTATGCAAGATGACGGAAAGGGGCAGAGAACACCGCCCGAATCTTGACAAAGTGCCCGGATTCGATAGAATAAAAACGGAAATGTGCGGCATGGCCGCGCAGCATTCCATCCCGAGAGGGAAAATAGGGAGGGACTTATTTATGGCAGTCAACATTTCGCGCAGGACCTTTCTCAAGGATGTCTCCAAAGGAACCCTCGGCCTTGCGGCCGCCAGCGTGATCGGCGTTCCCGGCGCGCTCGCCGAGGAGGCCAAGCCCTTTGAGGGCAAGATGCAGTTTGCCGGAACGCACAATGTCCGCCACATCACCGAAGATCTGCTCTGGCTCGGTGCGAGCGACCAGCGCATCGCGCTCTTCGAGAATGTCTATCCCGTGCCGCGCGGCATCAGCTACAACGCCTATCTGCTGCTGGACGAGAAGACCGTCCTCTTCGACACGGTCGACCGCTCTGTCGCCGGTCAATTCTTTGAGAACCTCACCTATGGCCTTCAGGGTCGAACGCTCGACTACATCGTCGTGCATCACCTCGAGCCCGATCACAGCGCGATGATCGCCGAGGTCGTCCGTCGCTATCCCGACGTGCAGATCGTCTGCACCGAGTTGGCTGCCACGATGCTGAAGAACTTCCAGCAGATCGACGTCGCCCAGCACGGCTACACGGTCAGCGAGGGCATGGGCCTGAACGTGGGTAGCCACTCCTTCGTCTTCACCATGGCGCCCATGGTGCACTGGCCCGAGGTCATGATGACCTACGACGCGACGACGGGCACGCTCTTCTCCGCCGACGCCTTTGGCACCTTTGGCGCGATTGGCGGCAACCTCTTCGCCGACGAGGTCAAGTTCGAGACCGAGTGGATCGACGACGCCCGCCGCTACTACTGCAACATCGTGGGCAAATACGGCCCGCAGGTACAGGACGTGCTCGCCAAGGCGGGGACGCTCGAGATCCGCATGGTCTGCCCGCTCCATGGTCCGATCTGGCGCGAGAACATCGGCTGGTTTGTCGGCAAATACGACCAGTGGAGCCGCTATGAGCCGGAGGAGAAGTCCGTTCTGGTCGTCTATGGCTCGATCTACGGCGGCACGGAAAACGCCGCAGCCCTCATCTCCACCCGCCTGTCGATGGGCGGCCAGTTCAACGTCGTGACCCGCGACGTCTCCAAGACGCATGTCTCTGAGCTGATCGCCGAGGCCTTCCGCTGCAGCCACATCGTCCTGGCCTCCGCGACCTACAACAACGAGATCTTCACCCCGATGAAGAACTTCCTGGGCGATCTGGCCGCGCACAACCTGCAGGGCCGCACCTACGCGCTCATCGAGAACGGCTCCTGGTCCCCGGTCGCGGGCGCGAAGATGAAGGCTATGATGGACGCGATGCCCGGCATGCGCCAGGTCGGCGAGACCGTCACCATCCACTCCACGCCCAACGAGGAGAACTACGAGCAGATCGTTGCGCTGGCCGAGGCTGTCCTCGCCGATCTTGCGGGCGCATCCGAGTCAGCTCCTGCGGTCGAGGAGGTTGCCGGCGAGCGCTGGAAGTGCACCGTCTGTGGCTACATCCATGAGGGTGCGTTGCCCGAAGACTTCAAGTGCCCCGTGTGCAACGTGGGCCCCGACAAGTTCGAGCGCGTCGAATAACCCGTCCCACCAGAGAGTCCCGCCGACGGCGGGGCTCTCTTCTTGACCAAGCGATGGATGCACATGGCGCAGGGGGGACTTGTCTACGAAGCGTAGGTTGTTTTTCGCGCCCGAAAACCGTACACTTCCCGTCAGGAGGAGGCGATTTTCATGAATCCAACGCTGAACGGCGCGATGATCAGGCGCTTGCGAGAGGGCAAGAGCCTGACCCAACAGCAGCTGGCCGACAAGCTGAATGTGACCAACAAGGCGGTCTCCAAATGGGAGACGAACCACGGGTGTCCGGATGTGATCCTGCTGGAAGCGTTGGCGGGCGCGCTGGGCGTGTCCATCGGCGAGCTCTTTTCGGGCGAGCGCATCGTCAACACGAACCGGGCCTTTCGGATGTCCCGGATGAAGTTTTACGTGTGCCCGACGTGCGGCAACGTCCTGACGGGCACGGGCGAGGCGCTCATCCATTGCTGCGGCGCGCTTCTCTCCGCCCTGGAGCCAAAGCCTGAGGACGCGGAACACGCTGCGCGGATCGTGCGCGTGGAAGACGAATACTACGTTACCATCGCGCACGAGATGCGCAAGTCGCACGGCATCTCCTTCATCGCGGCCCTCCGGGAGGATGGCTGTGAGATCCAGAAATGCTATCCGGAGGGAGAAGCGCAGGCCTACTTTAAGATCCGAGGAACCCGGTCCTTTGTCTATTATTGCAATGTCCACGGGCTCTATCGGACAGCCGTGCGATGAACCGCAGCGGCACTTTTTCCGGGCGTGCAAACCAAGTGGGGCGGACTGCCTTGTCATGGGACGCGGTGACGGATTTTTCAGCGGACGATCGAAAGCGGAAAGGAAACCATGATCGAGACGGAACGACTGATTCTAAGAAAATGGACGCCCGAGGACGCCCAGAGCCTCTACGAATCCGCCAAAGACCCGGATGTCGGGCCGATCGCGGGCTGGCCTGCGCATCGCAGCCTTGAGGAGAGCCGATGGGCGCTTGAACATGTTCTGACCGGGGCGGAATGCTACGCGATCTGTGAAAAGGGAAAACAGAAGGCGATTGGCGCGATCGAACTCAAATGCAAAGGCCATACGGATATGACGGACAGGGATGACGAGTGCGAGCTGGGCTACTGGCTTGGGAAGCCGTTCTGGGGAAGGGGCTACATGCCGGAAGCGGCAAGGGCCATGCTCCATAGGGGCTTTGACGAGCTGGGGATGACCACCATCTGGTGCGGCTACTATGAAGGCAATGACAAATCCAAAAGGGTTCAGGAGAAGCTCGGTTTCCAGCATCACCACACCTGCGAGGAGGTTCCTGTGCCCCTGCTTCACGAGGTGAGAATCGGGCATACCCAGGTCATGACCAAAGCACGGTGGGAAAGCCTTGGGCTGTCCGTTTGAGGCGGATGGACGCGAAGACCGGACTGGGGGATCCGACGATTTGGACGACGCGAGACGATGGACTATTGGGTATCCCAGAGATTGGCAGACGCCGGTCCTCTGTTTTGTTCATTCCCCAATACGGGGCGCTTATGAATACCCCATTTCAGTTTTATTTGTGCATGGATCATGCGTCGGATGGAGAAGAGAAAGGGAATAGGAGAACCAAGCGTTGAAACCAGGGCGAATCATCGAGACAGAACGGTAGTTTCTTCGTGAAATGAAGGAAGAGGATCAGGATGCGCTCCATCGTGTGCTGGCGGATTCGGATATCATGAAGCACTATCCATATCCCTTTGATGAAAAGCGCGTTCGTAGCTGGATCGAAAAGAATATAGAACGCTACCGCGTATTCGGCTTTGGCCTTTGGCCTTTGGGCGGTCTGCCTCAAGGACACCGGGGAAATGATCGGCGATTGCGGACTGACCATGCAGAACATCAACGGCACGATCTGCCCCGAGGTGGGATACCATATCCGCCGTGACTGCCAGCGAAAAGGATACGCAAAGGAGGCTGCGGGCGCGGTGCGCGACTGGGCTTTTGACAATACGCCGTTCCATGTGCTGTTTTCTTATATGAAGGCAGAGAATATCGCATCCAAGGCCACCGCGAAATCCATCGGAATGCACCCGGCGGGCGAGTATCTGGATGATCAGCAGGCGTTGACCTCGGTTTATTCGTTGGAAAGAGCTATTTTGCCTTGTGGAGGGGCTCGGGGTGGAGAAGGCTAGAAAAATGGTGCCGTATGGGGCGGTTCTCCTTTTTGCATTTTATGGGTTGCCCTGGGGGATTCAAGATACAGGAAGCGGCATGACGATTCTGTTGATCGGAATTCCGGCGATTTGCTTTTTCGTCTCATTCATTTATGAAGGATCTATCCGTTCAGTTGGTTTTTCCCACTGCTCGTGATGTTGCTCTTCGTCCCGACCCTATGGATCTTTTACAACGAGAGCGCTTGGGTTTATATCGGGGTGTATGGCATCCTTTCTATCATGGGCAACGCGATTGGAAGCTTACTTTGGAAGAAGAAGCATAGATCGACAGATCTCGGCATGTAGAGCGTCCTGTCCGCTACATGCTCATCCGATGGGACCCTTTTTGATCGCCTAAAGCGCTGATTTCCAACGAATCCTTTGAGCGATCGGTAAGAAGGAGCGTCTCCATCTTCCGGACTGGTACGCTCTGGCAATCGTAAAATGTGTCCGCAAGCCTCCCTGAATCCCCGCGCTCGATCCATACAAAAACACCGCTTCCGATACAGGTGCGTATCCAAAGCGGTGCTCTTTTCGCAAAGAAAAGACCAGGACGTGCGTCCTGATCTCTGGCTCCCCAGGTAGGGCTCGAACCTACAACCCTTCGGTTAACAGCCGAATGCTCTGCCATTGAGCTACTGAGGAATGGAAAGGGCCTTCCCCAATGCGCCGACGGCTTGGGGTCAACGGATAGGATTATACTGCGCCAGGGCGAGGTTGTCAATGGGGAAATGGCGATTTTTGGCGCTATACGGGGGAGGTCATGTTTCAAAGGAAACACAGATTGGTCTTTTGAGAAGGTTGCAATAGGGATGACGAAGGAAATTTCACACAAATGCCTTGTGCTGAATCTGCGTATGCAGAGATGTCCTGTGAGAATCTGACGTCCATGCCGCGCCCTCCTCATTTTGTACGTTCGTCAATGATGTGAGACCGAGTTTCTGAGGGCGCGACAGTCTGC
>R15__coassemble_548_pt1 | contig 29639 bp, 24 predicted proteins | sample R15__metabat2_low_PE_033 | metagenome-assembled genome bin R15
CGGCAGACTGTCGCGCCCTCAGAAACTCGGTCTCACATCATTGACGAACGTACACAAAGCAGAAGAACCGGAAAAGGAACGGATATGTTTCCCCTGAAGCAGACACGGGAAAAACACAAAACCCTTGCGCCTCAGGGGGCTTTTTATGTCGCGAAAAGGACAGTATACAGTCGAGCGAAAGAGGTTCTTCGCGGAATGCTGGTCCGTTCTGTTCTGTGACAGATGATGGCTGGATCGCTTTAAAGGCGGATGACAGGACGCCCATTGACCGTGCCTTTAAGCACCGTTCAAAACAGGAAAGCCCTATCCCATGGGGATAGGGCGTGTTGGAGTCCAGTCTTCAACGCTTGTGCTTAGCGCATGCCCACCAGATAGGGCAGAATGGCGGTCAAAAGCAGCGCGCAGCAAGCGAAGAGCGCGATCACTCGCATCGTGCGTGCCTTCCGCTCCTGACGGGCGGTTTTTTTGTTCTGCATAGGAATCAACCTCCCTTCCTTGATCGAAGTATAGCATATCCGAAGGGGTTAGACAAGACGGACATTCGTCTTTGCGTTGTTGCCGCGACGGCGTGAATGGGGGTTGGGTCCGGAGCGCCTTTCGGCGTCTCTTGAGGCCGCCATCATCGGATGCTTGCTGGGAGCCGGTCCTTCACGAAGAAGGAAAAGGCGTTGCGCGATGGGATGGCATCAAGGCGCCGCCCCTTTCGGAGCGGCGCTGAGTGGCTTAGCGGTTGTCTTCGTTCACCGCAGTGGCCGCGGTACGTCCGGAGACGAAGATCTCAACGATGGCGTTGCCGCCCAAGCGGTTGCCGCCGTGGATGCCGCCGGTGACCTCGCCCGCGGCGTAGAGGCCGGAGATCGCATTGCCCTGAGCATCCAGCACGTGGCGCTGGGTGTCCACGACGACGCCGCCCATCGTATGGTGCGTGGAGGGCGCCATCAGGCGAACGATCACGTCGGTATTCTCCAGGTCGTAGGTCTCGGGCTTGTAGTTGCCGGCTTCATCTTTCTCGACGTTGCCGATGCAGCGAGAGGCGATCGCTTTGCCTGCGTCAGGGTATTCGCCGAGCCCCATGACCGCCTCATCGTACTTGCGAACGGTCTCCAGCACGACGGCCGGATCGGCGGTGACGCCGGGGAGCTTTGCAAACAGCTCGGTGAAGGCCTCCAGATTGCCCTTGAGGTGGTAGTAGCGGCCCTCGTAGTCGTCGGGTCCCAGCTGGGAAGTCGGCGGGCCGGGGATGTATTCCTCGGCATTGTAGACCTCGAGGAAGACGCCCTTGGTGCCGCCCACCTCGATGCCGTTGCGGAATTCGGCGAGGGAGAGCACGTCGCGCTCGGATCCCTCGTCCACGAAGCGTTTGCCCGTGGTCGGGTTGATCCAGGCCGCGTAGTTGCCACCGCCAAAGGCGAGATTGCCGTTGTCCACCCAGGAGATCGGCATCATCTGGGTGAAGCCCATGCCCGTGGTGGCTGCGCCGGCGGCCTGCGCCATCCGGATGCCGTCGCCCTGGAGGCTGCTGCGGTTGGTCGTCTTGATCGCCGGAGTCAGGAAGTCGGAAGACCAGTAGATGTTGTGATCGAGCACCATCTGCGTGTTGGCCGCAAAGCCGCCGGTTGCCAGGATGACGCCCTTGGTCGCGCGCGCGATGAACTCCGTGCCGTCATAGCGCACGGCCTTCACACCGACGACCCGCCCCTCTTCGACGATCAGCTCGGTCGCGGTCGTGCGAAGCAGGACCTCGTTGGCGGCATTGGCCTGCAGGAAGGCGGTCATCGGCGCCATGAAATAGGTTCCCCAGCGCCCGCCGTAGCTCTCTTTGACGCCATCGCCGTCCGTGTCCACCTCGGCGCCGATGAAGTCGTTCTCGCGATACCAAAGCGCGCCGATGAGCGTGAGCTGTGCGTCCTCGCGGAAGGTGGAGCCCATGCCCTCGAGCCATTCCTTCAGGCCCTGGCCCCCTTCGATAAACTGGCGAACCAGATCGATGTCGCCATAGCACCACTGGCTCCCGTCGGCGCTGGGACGCAGGCCGCCGTAATAGGTCTGGAAGATGTGAAGGTTCAGGGTGGAGAAGAGGGTCAGCTGTCCCTCCGGCGTGCCGGCATCCAACTGGGGCTGTGCCCAGTCGAGATAGGCGCGGATCTCGTCCTTCAGGGCCTTCAGCACGGGCAGGTACTCGGCGTGTACGCCGTGATGCGAGAGCTCGAGGGTGTCGCCTGCGACGAACTCGTGCTCTTTGTAGTAGGCCTCGTCAAAGGGTTCCTCGTTCCAGTCCAGGATCAGCTTCAGCTCGCGGATGCAGCCCGGAACGGACTTGACCTTGTCGTAGGTCTGTCCGTTGTAGGCATACACGCCGCTCGTCGCATCGGGATCCGCGGGATCCCAGACGAGGTAGGGCATGACGCTCTGATACTGTCCGCCGGAGACGAGGGTGTTGCCGCCCACCTCGGCGTTCTTTTCGATCACAAGCACGGTGTTGCCGTCCTGTGCGGCCTGTGCCGCGGCGGCGATGCCCGCGCCGCCCGCGCCGATGATGACCACGTCGTGGGTCGTCTCGACGGGATCGCTGGGCATCTGCTCCGGCCGGTTGGCGGCAAAGGCGTCCGCATTGGTGCATCCGGCCTGACGTGCCGCGTCTGCCACGGCGGTCTTGAGCGCGCGGCTGGAGAAGGTCGCGCCCGAGACGGAGTCCACCCCGAGGCCATTGGCGGCGATCATCTCGGGGATCAGGATGTCAAAGGCCGGGGTGCCGACCTGCGGCGTCTCCACGGTAGAGAGCACCTTGATGTCGGTGAGCGCGTCGGCCTCGAAGGTGACCTCAAAGGTCGTGATGCCGTTGTAGCCCTCGGCGCTCGCCTGGTAGACGCCCGGGGTGAAGGCCAGGGACATCGCCTCGCCCTGCGCCTCCCCGGCGGCAAGGCGCAGCGCCTCAGCCAGCGCCGCTTTCACCGCTTCGCTGGTGATCGTCGCGCCGCTCACGGCCTCGAGCGTCTCGGCCTCTGAGAGGCCGACCAGCGAAGGGGCGAGCTGCTCGATCGCAGCGCCGCCCAACGCGGGGGTCTCCCCTTCGCCGACGATCTGCGCGTCGGTGATGCCGGAAGCATCGACGGTGATCTGCAGGCGAACGGGGCCGCCAAAGCCTTCTGCGCTCGCCTCGTACGTGCCGGGCGTGAAGCCCTCGGCGCCGGCCGCCAGTGGCATCGCGAGCAGACTCAGCGACAGGAACAGGATCAGGAATTTCCTCATGATGTTACCCTCCTTTTCCGAGAAGTATTGTGACGATACAAATGTACCCCCTGCCCATCAAATTGTCAAGACAATATCAAGGGGTTCTTGCTCAAGGATGAAAATTGACGGCACAGGCGTTTTATGCGATAATGCAACCCATACGATGGGGGAGGAACGACAGCATGATCAGCGTCATCGTCATCGGCAGAAATGAGGGAGAGCGCCTGTCCCGCTGCCTGTCCAGCGTGTCGACCGCGCTGGGCTTTCTTTCCCATGAGCTGATTTACGTCGATTCCGGGTCGACGGACGACAGCCTCGTGCGCGCAAGGCGTGCGGGGGCGGCCTGCTATCGCCTGCTCGAAGCGCAGCCTACGGCGGGACTTGGGCGCGCGGTGGGTGCGGCACACGCCAAGGGGGAGTTTTTGCTCTTTCTGGACGGGGACATGAGCCTCTTGCCCGGCTTCTGCGAGCAAGCCATCCAGATTCTCGCGCAGGGGCGCGCCGAGGCGGTGACCGGGCAGCGTACCGACGTCTATCTGCAGGATGGACGCGAGGCGGGCCGTGAAGAGAACTACTTCCATTGCACAGAGGCGCGCATCTGCCCGGAGTTTGGCGGCGCGCTGTTCATCGCGGCAAAGGCCCTGCGGCTTGCGGGCGGATGGTCCGGCGATCCGATTGCCTGCGAGGAGGCCGAGCTCCACGCAAGGCTCAAGGCGTCCGGCGCGCGTGTGCTTGAAATCCCGATTCCCATGATCCTGCATACCGACGCGGTGCGGGAATCGCGCGGGCTCTTCTCGGCGGTCTTCTCGCGGCGTCGGCTGGGGGAGGGGCAGGCCTTGCGCGCCGCCTTTCGACGCGGCGCGGGGCGCGCTTATCTGCGTCACGCGAGAACGAAGTTGATCTTCTGGGCGCTTGACCTTTCTTGCCTGCTGGCGCTTGTGTTCCATGGTCGATGGGGCTTGCTCTGGCTTGCGCCGCTGCAGGGCGTCCAGATCGGGTGTTTTTTGGCCCGCCGCACGCCCAGAGCCTTTGTCAGCCAGAAGCTCTTCTTTTTTGCCTTGCCGATCGGCTTTGTGCGCTATCGGACACGGCGGATGGATGCCGAGGAGGTGAAGCCATGAGTGCGCAGCGACCGGAAATCAGCCTGATCGTCGTCGCGCTGGACGCCGAGCGCGCCCTGCCAAGCTTGCTGGACGACCTGCTCCGTCAGACGGTTCCGCCCTCGATGCTCGAGGTCCTGCTGGTCGACAGCGCTTCCCTCGACGGCACGCACGGGGTGATGGAGGCGTTTGCAAAAGGCGCGCCCTTTCCAGTTCAAGTGCTTACCAACCCGAAGCGCTGGCTCGCGGCGGGGTGCAATGTCGCCCTACGGGCTGCGACGGGGCGCAACGTGATTCGCCTGGACGCGCACGCCCGCATCCCTGCAGACTTTTTGCAAAAGAACCTCGAGGCGCTCTCCCAGGGCGAGCGGATCGTCGGGGGCAGTGTGGCGAGCGCGCCGCCCGCGACGCGCTGGGCGGCCATCCTGCGCGCGCTGGACACCTCGCGCTTTTGCGGCGGCGCGGCCCCGTTTCGCAATGGGGGAGAGGCGCGCTACGTCGACACGCTCGCCTATGCGCTCTACGACCGCCGCGTCTTTGATGAGGTCGGCCTCTACGATGAGCGCCTTCGCCGCACCGAGGACAACGAGATGCACTATCGGATGCGCCGCGCGGGCTATCGCTTCCGTTTTTCCCCCGACATCGTCTCCTATCACGCGGCACGGGACAGCCTGCGCGGGCAGCTCCGCCAGAAGTGGGGCAATGGCTACTGGATTGGCCGCACGATGCACATCGAGCCCCGATGCTTTGCGCCGCGGCATCTGATCCCCGCCGCCTTCGTGCTCGCGCTTGCCGCCTGCCTCGCGCTGCTCCCCGTGAGTGCCTTGCCGCTTTGCCTGCTGATGGCCGCCTACCTCTCGGCTGACCTCTATTTTACGGCCGAGGCGTATCGGCGCGCGCGAGGCGCGGGGCTGCTTCTGCTCCTCGCCCTCTTCCCGCTGATCCATCTGGCCTATGGCGCGGGGACGATCGTGGGTCTGCTGACCCCGGAGGCGCGACGTCATGGATGCATTTGATGCGATTGGCGCGTTCATCTTCGTGCGCGATGTACCGCAGCGGGCGGATGTGATCTTCGTCCCCGGCAACGGGCACGCCGAGCCCGCCGAGCACGCCGCCGCCCTGTATGCAAAGGGGTATGCGCCCCGAATTCTGCCTTCCGGACGCTGGGCGGTGAACCGCGGGCAATTCGAGGGGCAGAAAAGCGGAAAAACGCGATATGCCGGCGCATTTGAGACGGAATGGGCCTTCATGCGGGCGGTTCTCCTGGAAAGCGGTGTTCCCGAATCGGCGATCCTGCGCGAGGATCGAGCGACCTTCACCTACCAGAATGCGATCGCCTCTCGTCGGGTACTCGAGCGCCTGGGGGAGATCCCGCGACGGGCGATCCTGTGCACGATGCCCGTGCACGCCAGGCGCTGCCTGCTCTACTATGCGGCGCTCTTTCCCGAGACGGAGCTGCTCGTCTGCCCGCCGGAGGGGATATGCCCCGATCGGGGAAACTGGCGCGAGTCCCCGGAGGGCGTGGATGCGGTGCTCCAGGAGCTCGAGCGCTGTGGCGCGCAGTTTCACGAGGTGATTCGGGGCTGGAGCGCGGACGATCCGCTGGCCTCCCCGGACGTTCGGCGGCATGCGCCGGAATGAACAGGCTGCGGGCTGACCGACATTCTTCGCGTTTTGCTGGACTTTCCGGGGGCGCTGTGCTATAATACAACCCAGCCTAAACCCACTGCATCCGATACGGCCTCCTTGGATCGCCTCAGCGTCGCCAAGTGTTGTCATTCAGGGCGTCTTTACGGTGACGGCAATCATTTTTAGGAGGATACGATCATGTATCAGGATGAAACCCTCGTCTGCCGCGACTGTGGCAAGGAATTTGTGTTCAGCGCTTCCGAGCAGGCTTTCTTCGCGGAAAAAGGCTTCCAGAACAAGCCGCGCCGCTGCCCCGACTGCCGCGCGAGCTTTCGCGCGCAGCGCGGCGATGCCCGTCCCGCCCGCGAGATGTTCACCGTGACCTGCGCCGACTGCGGCTGCGAGACCCAGGTGCCCTTCCAGCCCCGCGGCGACCGTCCCGTCTACTGCCGCGAGTGCCTGCCCAAGCACCAGGCGCCCCGCTACTGATCCCACATCCCCTCTCTTTGAAGAGGGGATTTTCATTTGCAAAAAATCGCCCGCGCCGTTTTTCGGCGCGGGCGATTTCAAATCGGGAATCAGAGCACCTTTTGAAGGAAGGAGACAAGCCGGGGGCTTTCGGGATGGTCGAAGAGCTCGCAGGAGGGCTTGTCCTCCTCGATGCGCCCATCCGCCAGGAAGAGCGTGCGGCTGGCGACCTCTCTGGCAAAGCGCATCTCGTGGGTGACGACGATCATCGTCATGCCTTCCTCGGCCAGCTCGCGCATAACGTCGAGCACCTCGCCGATCATCTCGGGGTCCAATGCGGAGGTCGGCTCGTCAAAGAGCATGACCTCGGGGTTCATCATGAGCGCGCGCACGATGGCGATGCGCTGTTTCTGGCCGCCGGAGAGCTCGTCGGGATAGCTCTTGCGCTTGTCCTCCAGCCCGACGCGCTGGAGCAGGGCGATGGCCTTCTCCTCGGCCTCGGCCGCGGTCATCTTTTTCAGATGCACCGGTGCGGCGGTCATGTTTTTTAGGATGTTCATGTTGGCGAAGAGGTTGAACTGCTGGAAGACCATGCCCATCTTCGCGCGGTGCAGGTTGATGTCGGTCTTCTTGTCGCAGATGTCTACGCCGTCGACGATCACGCGCCCGGAGGTGGGCTGCTCCATGAGGTTCAGGCAGCGCAGGAAGGTGCTCTTGCCGCCGCCGGAGGGGCCGATCAGGGAGACGACCTCGTGCTGATGGAAGGAGGCGGAGAGGTCGTCGAGCACCGTCAGCTGATCAAAGCGCTTGCTCAGGTGTTCAACCCGGATGATTTCCTTTCCGGGGACGCGTTCAATGCTTGCGGCCATGGGACATCTTCCTTTCTGCGCGGGCGATCAGCTTGCTGAAGGTGAAGGTCAGGATGAAGTAGAGCAGGGCGGCGATGGCATAGCTCTCCAGAACGGCATAGGTCTTTGCTTTCACGCCGTTGGTGCGGTACATCAGGTCGGCGATGCCGATGATGGAGACGACGGAGGACTCCTTGATGACCGTGACGAACTCGTTGCCCAGCGCCGGGAGGATGTTGCGGATCGCCTGCGGGAGGATGACCATGCGCATGGACGCGCCGTAGCCCAGCCCCAGGCAGCGCGCGGCTTCCATCTGGCCGCGATCGACCGCCTGGATGCCCGAGCGGATGATCTCCGCGACATAGGCGCAGCTGTTGAGGCTCATGACGACGATGCCCGCCATGAAGCGGTCGAAATCGGGGATGGCCGCGACCTGGGGGAAGGTGATGCCGACTGCGGGCAGCCCGTAGTAGATGAACATCAGCTGGACCATCAGGGGCGTGCCGCGGAACAGCTCGATGTAGGCTGTCGCAAACCAGCGCAGAAGATGGAGCCGGCTCATTCGGGCGAGCGCCATCAGCGCGCCCAGCGCCGTGCCCAGGAGCACGGAGAAGGCCGCGAGGATCAGGGTGTTGCTGACGCCTTCGAGGAAGAAGTTGGAATACTGCCCGAGCAGGCGGGTGATGGTTTGGAAGAACTGCATGGCTTGCCTCCGGTCGTGGGGGATGCTGTCTGGACGCCGAAAAACCCCTCACGGTCGCCCGTGAGGGAGGGGAGAAAAGCGGGGGCCTTACTCGCCGGTTTCGCCGGTCGCGGCCACAGCCGCCTCATAGGCCGCCTGGTAGGAGCCGTCGGCGACGACCTTTTCGATCACCGCGTTGACCGCGGCGAGCAGGTCGTCCGCGCCCTTGGGCAGCACGGCGGCCTTGCCAAAGGCGGCTTCCTCGGCGGTGAAGGTGAAGCTGGCGACGGCGAGCTGATCGTTGGAGGCGATCATGGACTCGCCCACGGCGGAGTCTACGACAAAGCCCGCGATGTTGCCGTTGATCGTCTCAAGGCCTAGCTCCGGATAGGTCGGCAGCTCGAAGAGCTCGGAATCCGGCAGGGCGGAGGCGATGAGCTGGCTCTGGATGGTGCCCAGCTGGGCGCCGACGCGCTGGCCGGCGAGGCTCTGCTTGTCGCCGTAGAGCGCGGCGTTTTCAGCCTTGACGATCAGAAGCTGCTGGGAGCTCTCGTACTCGGCGGAGAAGTCGATGACCTCCGCGCGCTCCGGGGTGACCGTGAAGGCGGCGAGACCCATGTCGGCCTGTCCGCTCTTGACGGCGGGGATGATGCCGTCAAAGCCCATGTCCTTCATCTCCAGCGTCACGCCCAGCGCATCGGCGATCTGCTGAGCGAGCCAGATGTCGCAGCCGGCCATCTGGGCGTTGTCGTCGAGGTATTCGTAGGGCGGATAGGTCGCCTCGGTGGCGACGACGAGCTTGCCGGCGGCTTGAATCTTCTCCAGCGGCGTCTCAGCCAGAGCGGCCGCGCCGAGCGCGAGGACCAGCGTGAGGGCGAGGGCGAGCGTGAACATCTTCTTCATCGTGAAATCCTCCTTGTGGATCGTCTGTCCTTGGGATGTCACTCATTATACGCATAAAAAGCGCGATGTCAAGCAAATTTATGCAAAATACGCGTGAATATTGGAATAATTTTGAATATTAATCGAATTTCATGCAAGACAGGCGGCCGAAAGCCTCGGCTAGCTTTTCGGTTGGCTGGGTGACGGCGATGCGCACATGCCCCTCACCCGCGCGGCCGAAGACATGCCCGGGGCTGAGCAGCACGTGCGCCTGGCGGAGCGCCTGGGCGCAGAAGGCCGACGCGCTCAGGCCGGTCCTTTGAATCCCGGGGAAGAGGTAGAAGGTGCCCTGCGGCTCGGCGAGGGTCATGTAGGGGATCTGGCGGATGCGTTCGGCGGCAAAGTGCATGCGCTCCAGGTAGCGCGCGACGTAGAGGCGCTCGATGTCCTCGCGCAAGCGCAGCGCTTCGATGGCCGCGCGCTGGGAGATCGAGGGTGCGGTGTAGATTAGGCCGCCGGCGATGCGCTGGATCGTCTGGCGGAGCGCAGGATCGCAGAGGATGAAGCCGACGCGCCAGCCCGTCATCATGAAGTTCTTGGAGAAGCTGTTCAGGGTCACCACGCGCGGAGCCAGGCCGGGCAGGGTGCGCATGGGGACGTATTCGCCCGAGAAGAGATAGCGCGTGTAGATCTCGTCGGAGAGGATGGCCAGGTCATGGGCCTCGCAGAACCGGCCCAGCGCCTCCAGGGTCTGGCGGTCGTAGAAGGCGCCGGTCGGATTGCAGGGATTGTTGACGATCAGGGCGCGCGTGCGGGGCGTGAGCGCCTCGCCGAGCCGCTCGACGTCGGGCAGGAAGGTCGCGGGGTCGCAGTCGACCTCGACACACACGCCGCCGGCCAGCTCGATCTGCTCGCGATAGAGCGCGAAGTAGGGGGCGAGGACGAGCACCTCATCGCCCGGATCGAGCATCGCCAGCAGGGCCTGCGCCATGCCCAGGCAGGAGGAGGCGGTGATCAGCACCTCCTCGCGCGGCACGTCCTGCCCATAGTCCTCCAGCCAGGCGCGGCGGATCGCCTCGATCAGCGCCGGATCGCCCTGCGGAAAGCCGTAGCGGGTGTGTCCGGCGTGCGCGTCGGCCATGGCCACGTCGATGATCCGGCCGTCGGTCACAAAGTCTGTGTCGCCGATGGACAGGTCGATCAGGTCCTCATAGAGAGAGCGCGCGTCCGCGTCGAGCGAAAGCCCCGACTGAACCGTTGCATAGCGTTTGGCGATCAGATTCATAGACCCTCCTGAACGATGGGGATGACGGTGGCGCCGTTGGGGACGACGTAGATGGATTTGCCGGGAAGATTGGCGGCGGCCAGAAGCGCGTCCATGTCGCTGTAGGCCTCGATGCCCATGGGCGCGAGCGTCTTTGCGGGGATGCTCGTCAGCAGCAGGATGCGGTAGCGCTGCGCCTGCTCGCAGTTGAGCAGGAAGATGTATCCCGGGATGGTGAAGTGCGCCCGCAGCTTTTGCTCAAAGCTACCGTCCTGCAGGGGGCCGATCCAGCTGAAATACTCCTCGGGGCCGCCTCCGTCCCGCGCCTCGATCGCGAGGATCAGCGTGCCGCCGGGCTTTAGGCAGGGCTCGATGTTGTCGATCGTCTTGGTGCCCTGATAGAGCGACATGTCCTTGGGGTAGCCCCCGCAGGAGGTGATGACGACGTCCGCCTGCTCGGCAACGGGCACGTGGAATACTGCGTCGATCGCGCGACAGGCGATCTCCCAGCTCTTCGTTGGATGCCCCGCCGTGATCTGGGCGAGCTTCATGTCGGCGTTCATTACCAGATTGATGACAAAGAGGTTGGGCAGCATGGACGCGGCCTCGACCATGTCCTCGTGCAGGGGATTGCCCTGCAGCACGCCGTTTCCGACCGCTGGATTGGTTGCAAAGCGGTCCTTTGCGAGGGCAAGCGCGTGATTCTGGCAGATCGTCTCCATCGAAGAGACGCCGGGGAGGATGCTCTTTCGGCCGCCGCCGTAGCCGGCCATCACGTGGTGCACCGCCGCGCCCAGCGCGATGACCCGATCGGCTGTAGCGACCGTGCGGTTGATGCGGACCGTCGTGCCATGGGATGTCGTGCCCAGGGTCACGAGGTCCTCGGCGAGGCAGTCGTGGTTTTCGACCGCGATGCGATCAAAAATCGCCGGCGTCACGAGCCGCTTGAGTTCCTCGGGGCTGCCGCCCAGGTGCGTGCCGTTGGCGATGACGATCCGAATCTGCGCATCGGACACGCCGTGGCGGCCGAGGTAGTCGATCAGCGCGGGGACGACGCGGTCCTGGCGCATCCAGAAGCGGCTCATGTCGGAGACGATGATCGCGATGCGATCTCCGGGCTGGATCCACCGTCCCAGCGGCACATGCTCCGTCGGCGCGTTCAGCGCCTCGGTCAGCGCCCGGGGGATGTCGTCGATCGGCGCGACCTGCCGGCCGCGCAGCACACCGAGCACCTGGCGCTCGTCGAGGGAAAAGGAGACCGTCGTGTCCCCGTAGGCAAAGGTATAAGGCGTCATGCTTCCTCCTGATCGTCGGGGGCTGGGGCAACTGTTCAAAGCAGTTCACGCGCTCTTTCCGGGCGCAGTCCGCAGCTCCGGATGGGTGTCCGAATCTCGTCGGCGCGCCCCGTCACTCGAAGAGCCAGTCGTACAGGGCGTCCGGCGTTGTAAAGGCGTGGGGGCTGGCCTCGCGCATCTCCCTCTGGATCTCCGGGATCTCGTGGGACCACAGGGCTGCGGCAAAGTCGACGCCCGCCGCCATTGCCATGTCTCTCCCAGGGCGCAGGTCGTCGAGCATCAGCGCGTCCTCGGGTGCGACCCGCAGGACGCGGAGCACCTCCTGAACGGGCCAGGGATTGGGCTTTCGGCGCGCCCGAGGCTGTTCCCAGCCGAAGACGAGCGCGGGCTGGGGCAGGCCGTTTTCGGCATAGTCGCGCCGGATGTTGGCATCGACCGAGTGCGACACGACCGCGATCCGCCCGCCCTCGGCGACCTGCCTGCGGATGATCCGCGCCATGCCGGGATAGACCGCTGGAATCTTGCGCGCGACCCAGGATTGCCAGATCGCGTATTCCCGCTGCATCTCCTCGGGCGTGAGGCCGAGCACCTCTTCGCAATAGGGGAGGAATCCGGGGGCATAGTTGACGCGAAAATAATCCTCGAGGCTCAAGCGTACCTCGGGGCGAAGCACCTTCAGGGCGTCGAGGAACGCGGGGTAATGGATGTGCCGCGTGCTGTCCATAACGGTGTCGTCGTGATCCAGAATCAGACAGGAATAGCGCATAGCAGCCTCCCTCGCATGAAATAAGGGCAGTATAAGGCCTTTTTCCAAAATGCGCAAGGAGGTTGACAGCCCATTTTGGCGGGCATAAAATGGAAACAAAAAAGCAAGCTCGAAGGCATGTCGGGCGGGGAGGAATCCATGAAACTGACCTTTTTAGGCGCGGCACATGAGGTGACGGGAAGCCGGCATTTGCTCGAGGCTTCGGGCAAGCGCGTGCTCGTCGACTACGGGATGGAGCAGGGGGCGAACCTCTACGAGAACGCGCCGCTTCCATGTCCAGCGTCGTCCATCGACGCGGTTGTGCTCACCCACGCGCACATCGACCACAGCGGCTGGCTGCCCCTGCTCGTGCAGCAGGGCTTTCGCGGGCCGATCTTCGCGACTCAGGGCACGGCGGATCTCAGCCGCATCATGCTCATGGACTCGGCGCACATCCAGGAGATGGAGGCGGAGTGGAAAAACCGCAAGGCCAAGCGCGGTAGCCGTGAACCCGTCGAGCCGCTCTACACGCAAAAGGACGCGGAGCAGGCGATTGCTCAGTTCGTCCCCTGCCGCTATCGCGCGCCCTTTGAGGTTTGCGAGGGCATCACGGGCGAGCTGATCGACGTGGGCCATCTGCTGGGCAGCGCGTCGGTGCGCCTGAGCATCACCGAGTCGGGCAAGACCCAGCGCATCGTCTTCTCGGGCGATGTGGGCAATGTGAACCAGCCGCTCCTGCGCGACCCGGAGACCTTCGATTCGGCGGACTTTGTCGTCATGGAGTCCACCTATGGCGACCGAAGCCATGGCGAGCGCCCCGACTATCTCTCGGAGATGGTTTCGGTGCTTCGGCGCACCTTTGCGCGGGGCGGCAATGTCGTCATCCCGTCCTTTGCGGTGGGCAGGACGCAGGAGATGCTCTATCTCTTCCGCGAGATCAAGGAGAAGGGGCTCGTGCCCGGGCACGATTTCCCGGTGTATGTCGACAGCCCGATGGCCATCGAGGCGACGCAGGTCTTTGGCCGGGATGTGACGGAAAACTGCGACGAGGAGACCTGTGCGCTGCTTCGCGCGGGCGTTAACCCCCTGCGCTTTGACGGGCTGATCACCGCGACCACCGCCGAGGAGAGCAAGGCCATCAACGACGACCCCACGCCCAAGGTCATCCTCTCCGCCAGCGGCATGTGCGACGCGGGCCGCATCCGCCACCACCTCAAGCACAACCTCTGGCGGCCCGAGTGCACGGTGCTCTTCGTGGGCTATCAGAGCGTGGGCACGACCGGACGCGTGATCACCGAGGGCACCGAGTCCGTCCGGCTCTTCGGCGAGAAGATCAGCGTCCAGGCTGAGATCGTTCAGCTGCGCGGCGTCAGCGGACACGCGGACAACGAGGGCCTCATGGCCTGGGCTCGGGCGATCGAGGGCGTGCGCCATGCCTTTGTCGTCCACGGCGACGACGAGGTGACCGACCTGTTTTCCAGGCGTCTGCGCGAGGAGCGCGGCTGGCAGACCACCGCCCCCTACCCGGGCGAGAGCTGGGATCTCACCCACGACGTGCAGCTCGCCCCCGGCAACCGCGAGCGCATCGAGCGCGTCCCCGCCGAGGAGGAGGCGCAAGAGGAGACCCCAAGCAAATCGCAGCTGCGCCGCGACCAGAAACAGCAGGCCCAAGCGGAGCTGGGTCAGGCCGCGGCGCTCGCCCTGCGCGCGGCCTATGAGGAGCTCGGGCGCTGGGTCGAGCGCGCGATGCACCGAGGTAAGAAGGAACAGGAGCGCCTGACCGACCGCATCAATGGCCTGCTCAAAAAGCTGCGCTGAGGGCGGACGCCATCGTCTCACAAGTACAAACAAACCGCAAGGCGCCAGCCGCCGGGGTTCCGGCCGCTGGCGCTTGTCGTCGTCTTAGGGCTTGGGCTGATGGATCTGATAATAGAAGGCATACTGCTGGAGGATGCCCGCCTCCTGTCCAAAGGCTTCAAAGGGGGATCGGCCGCCGCATCGCTCGCGGATGACCCGTTCGACCCAGACGTCGATCGGGACGCAGGCGGTGCGCCCATAGCCAAAGAGTGCCACGCAGGAGGCGACCTTGATGCCCACCCCGTGCGTCTCCTGCAAAGCGGAAAGCAGCGCGGTGTCCTCCAGTTCGCGCAGGGCGGACAGGTCGAGCCGCCCGTCGCAGACGCGGGCGATGGCATCCATCACATAGGGCGCGCGATAGCCCAGACCGCAGGCGTGGAGGTCTGTCTCGCTCGCATCCCGCATCGCCTCCGCGTCGGGGAAGGCGTAGAGGACTTCGGCCGGCTGCTCGAGGGGCTCGCCATAGCGCGCGGCAAGCGTCTCCACACAGCGCGCGATGGCAGGGATGTTCTTGCGCTGGGAGAGGATGAAGGTCACCAGCATCTCCCAGGGATCCTGGCGCAGCACGCGCAGCCCTGCGCCAAAGTCCATCGCCCGCTGGAGGAAGGGATCCTTCCCGGCCGCGCGGCGTCGCAGATCCGCATAGGAGCGCTCCAGATCGAAGTAATCCCGCCAAATCGCGTCCCAGTCCTCGGGCGTGCACTGTGCGAGGAGGCCGCCCTCTCGGACCTGAAGGCGGAGCACATGGCCGCGATGCAGGAAGCGCCATGCGCCGTCCTCCAGCGGCGTTGCGCGGAAGCACTGCCCGCTGGTGGCGATCTTTTGCAGGTCGAAGTCGTCTTGCAGCGGGACGAACCATCCCTGCGCGGGGGTGCATGCAGCTTTGGGTTTCATCTCTGTTCTCTCTAGGAGCGGGTGGGGAAAGCCTAAAGGCTCGGATCGAGGGGCTGGAAACAGGGAGGATCGGCTTTCTTCGGGCTGGATTCTGGCAAACCCAGCGCGCGATAGGGCGCATGGCGCAGCCCGGTCTGCCGGATGAACATAGTATAGCATGGGCGAGCGTTTCTTTCCATCCATCGTGTGAAAGGAGAGGGAGCAGGGGATGAAGGAATGTGGGAAGATGTTGCGCCGGTTCACAAAGAAGCGAGAGTTGTTACGCGATTTTTACAATTCATCCCATTTCTTGTTGTGCTCTGTGCGCCGGAGTATACTGGAGCATAACGATGGGGGCGTACACCCTCCTGAAAAGGAGAGAGGAACGTGAGCGGACGGCAGGCAATGCGGCTGTTGGGGGCATGGCTGTTGTTTCTTGCGCTCTCCGGGCTGGCTTGCGCCGAGATGGGAACGGGGGAACTCACGTTTTCCCTGCAGACGCCCCTGCGCACTGAGAACAGGCCCTTCTCCTTTGAGCTGCGCCTGAGCTCGGATGCGGTCCATGGCCCACACGGCGATCTGACCTTCCACGAGGGTCGCGCGGCCTTCTCCCTGCGTCGCGGCGACCTACTGCGCGCGACCAACCTGCCGGCAGGGCTCTCCTATCGGCTGGTCGCGCTGGACGAGGAGGACTATGTACCTCGGTACTACGACGCGGGCGGACACGGCCTCTCCGCCCCGCGCGGTCGGGTGCCCAGCGGCAGCGCCGGGCTGGTCATCGCTGAGGTCTACACCGGTGCGCTCGAGGCGACGCTTCAGCTCGACCTCACCGGCCTTGTCCCGTCGGATGCGCGCCTGATCGGCCTTTCGGACTCGGACGCCAAGGGGCGCAGTCTGTCCCTGCGCCGCCAGGAGGGGAAGGTTGTCACCGAGTCCCTCCGCCTGCGCGGAACGCGCCATCGCGCCTATCAGGACGCGGGCCTAAGGCACTATGCCTATGAGGTTCCGACCCTCTCGGGCGAGACGCTCACCTTGACGATCGATGCGACGCTCGAGCCGGGCGCCTCGGTCGCCGCCTATGACGATGCGCTGTCTTTTCATGTGGCGATGATGCGCGGCGACGAGCCGCTCGCACTGGACAGCTGGCAGGGCAAGGGGCGCGCGAGCCTCTCCCTTGCGGAGGCTGCCGGGGCGCTCGCGAGCCGCGCCGAGCTGGCGCTCACGGGCGAAGTCATGCTTCTGGGCCGCCGGATGGCGCCGGAGGAATTTTGCTTTGCCGTCCTGGAGGACGGGGAGCGGGTCGCAAGCGCAAGGAACGCGGCGGACGGCAGCCTGCGCTTTACCCCCATCGCCTATGGGGCGGGGGACGAGGGCGAACACGTCTATGCCGTGCGCCAGATTCCGGGAACGCTGGGCGATCTGTTTTACGACGACCGCGAGTACGTGCTGGGCGTGCAGGTCAGTCGGGACGATGGACAGATGCGCGCGGCGCTCGGGGGCATCACCCTGGATGGGCGCTTGGTTCCGACGCTTCACTTTGAAAACAAGTATGCGCTTACGGATTTCAAGGTGTACAACCTCTGGCAGGGCGGCAATGAGGGGGAGATCGAGCTGATCCTCTATGCCGACGGGGAAAAGTTGCGCCCCCAGCCCGAGGTGAGGCGCGAGGGGGCGACCTACCTCTTTGCCGACTTGCCGATGTTTGACGCGAGCGGACGGAAGATCGTCTATTCTGCGCGCGAGCGCTATGTCGACCAATACCTGGCGATGTACGTGAACACCGGCGAATATGCCGAGCGCACGCGCATGCTCTACCACGGCGGAACGGTGATCAACCGCAAGGTCTCTGACTTCGCCTTCCGCGTCGTGTATCACGGGCTGAGCGGGCAGGAAGCGCCTCCCGTGCACTTCACCCTCTACGATGGGGATGCGCTGCTCTACGACGAGAAGCAGCCCGAGCGCGACGACTATGGCCGCCTGGTCTATCGGCATCTGCCCGTCAAGCGATCCGGAAGAAAGGCCGATTACCTTGTGCGGGCCCGTCCGATGGAAGGCTATCTGCTCTCCTACGAGAACCGGGGCGAATATGCCGCGCAGCGCGACGGGCTTCGGGCCGAGGGTACGGTACACGTGCGCCGCGTGCCGAGGACCGGCGAGCGGCCTAACCCCTGGGGCGGGGGGCTTGTGCTCTGCCTCTTGGGGCTGATCCTGTGCGCAGGGATCGCCCTGTGGGATCACGGGGCGATGGGGGCATCAAAAAAGCCCCCGTCAAGGGGCTGGATGCTTTAGCGGATGCGGATCAGCAGGTCGACCGCGGCGTTGTAGATGAACATCGCGCCGATCATGCGGGCGGCCATCGTGACCGCGCTGAAGGGATGCAAAAAGATGTAGAGGCCAAAGACGATCGAGACGATCGAGAGCAGCGCCGTCAGCGGCCAACGCCGGTCGCCCAGCTGCCCCCTTGCATAGGAGCGCGAGAGATCCATCGCGCCGCTGATCATGATCAGAAAGCCCGCGGCGGTGGGGAGGATGCTCGTGAGCGCGCGGTAGCGGGTGAAGATCAAAAGGCCCGCCAGGAAGCAGGAGACGGCCATGACCAGGCTGATCGAGAAGCCGTAGCGCACCAGATCCTCACGCAGCACAAAGCGGAGGATGCCGATGGCCATCAGCGCGCCGCCCAGGAGCTTTGCCGAGCTGCGGATCATCAGCCCGGGACGGCCCAGGAGCATCAGGCCCAGCAGGATCATCAGAAGCGAAGGCAGGATGCGGTGGCGAAAGGAAGAGCGATTCATAAACAGAACCTCCGTTTTTCAAACCATTCCAGCGCCGCCAGCGCGGCGCGATGCCCCTAGACTAGCCGAAATGACGCACTTTGTCAATCACGCGACCGAGGAGGAGAAGCATGGGCTCATTCAAAAAGAAGAATCGACAGGCGCAGCCGGAGGGCAAGAAGCTGTCCGAATCCCTCGAAAAGCGCGAGCGCAGGAAGCGAGAGAACGAGCCGGTGATGATCAACCGCGAGCTCTCCTGGCTCAAATTCAATGAGCGCGTGCTCGAGGAAGCCGAGGACGAGCGCGTGCCGCTGTGCGAGCGTCTGAACTTCGCCTCCATCTACCAGAGCAACCTCGACGAGTTTTTCATGGTGCGCATGGGCACGCTCGTCGACCAGGAGCTGGTCACCCCCAAGGTTCGCGAGAACAAGACCTACATGACCCCGCGCGAGCAGATCGACACCCTGCTCCGGCGCGTGCGCGAGCTGGGCACGCGCAGGGATGCGGCCTATCTGCGCCTGCTGCAGGCGCTCGAGGGGCAGGGGATTGGCGTCGTCGACTTCCGGCGCATCGCGCGCGCCGAGGGCGAGCGGCTCGAGCGCTACTTCGACGCGCGGATCGCGCCGATGGTCACGCCGATCCTCGTCGAGCAGCGCCAGCCCTTTCCCTTCCTGCAGGGCAAGCTGATCTACGCGATCGCCGTCCTGCAGAAAAAGGGCGGCAAGGGGACGCGCCTGGGCATCGTCTCCTGCGAGCCCCTGGGCTTCTCGCGACTGATCGAGGTCGCGCCCCAGGCCAAGCGCTACATCCTCGCCGAGGAGCTGATCCTGCATTTCCTTGGCAAGCTCTTCCCGGGCTACTATGTTAAGGAAAAATCTCTGGTGCGCGTCACGCGCAATGCCGACATCGACGCGGATGCGCTCTACGACGAGGACGACGATTACCGCGAGTTCATGGCGAGCCTCATGAAGCGGCGCAAGCGGCTGCATCCCGTGCGCGTGGAGCTGTCCAGCGAGCTGGATGAGAAGTCCCTCGCCCTGCTCTGCCGGAATTTGCACGTCAAGCGCCGCTTTGTCCTGCGCAGCGCAACGCCGATGGATCTGTCCTTCCTCACGCGCTTTGGCGACGAGCTGCGCCAGGTGCCCGAGCTCTTCTACGAGCGGCGAAGCCCCCAGCGCTCGCCCCTGTTTGAGGCGGGTCGGCCGGTCTACGACCAGGTCCGGGAGGGGGACAAGCTGCTCTCCTATCCCTATGAGAGCATGAAGCCCATGCTCGATCTGCTCGAGGAGGCGGCGGACGATCCTACCGTTGTCTCCGTCAAGATGACCCTTTATCGCGTCGCGCGGCAGAGCAAGGTCGTCGAAGCGCTGATCGAGGCGGCCGAAAACGGCAAAGAAGTCCTCGTGCTCGTCGAACTCAAGGCGCGCTTTGACGAGGAAAACAACATCGAGTGGAGCAGGCGTCTGGAGGAGGCGGGCTGCACGGTCATCTATGGGCTGGACGGCATCAAGGTTCACTCCAAGCTCTGCCTGATCACCCGCATGATCGACGGCCAGACCGTCTACACCACCCAGATCGGCACGGGCAACTACAACGAGAAGACCGCGCGCATCTACACCGACTACTGCCTGATGACCTGCGACCCGGGCATCGGCGAGGACGCGGCGCAGGTGTTCTCCGCCCTGGCCATGGGCGAGACGCCCGGAGAGCAGCCGCGCCTGCTGGTCGCGCCGCATGGCCTGCAAAACCGCGTGCTGGAGAAGATGGACGAGCAGATCCGCCGGGCGCTCATGGGGGAGGAGGCCTGGATCGGGGTCAAGATCAACTCCCTCACCGACCGGGCGATCATCGAAAAGCTGATCGAAGCCAGCCGCGCCGGGGTGCAGGTCGAGCTGATCGTGCGCGGCATCTGCTGCCTGCTTCCGGGCGTCCCGGGTTGGACAGAGAACATCCGCATCCGCAGCATCGTCGGGCGCTACCTCGAGCATTCGCGCGTCTACCTCTTCGGAAAGGGTCCGCAGGCGGAGGTCTATCTCTCCTCGGCCGATTTCATGACCCGAAATACCCTGCGCCGTGTCGAGGTCGCCACGCCCGTACACGATCCGGCGATCAAGGCGCGCGTGCAGCAGATGTTTGAGACGATGCTGCGCGACGACGTGCAGGCACGCGAGCTGCGGGCGGACGGCGCCTACGAGCGGCTCCGTCCCGAGACGGGTGAGGGCCTGTGCAGCCAGGGGGTGTTTTACCGCGAAGCCTATGCTGCTGCGGGGACAAAGCTGCCCAATGCGCAGGCGGACGATGCAAACGCGAATTGAGCGAAGTGTACAAGATTAAAGGATCAGAGAAAGCGTTTTTTGCATAACAATCGGCCTGAACCGTTGACAATTGGCAAAAATAGGAATATCCTTTTAGCAAGAACGTTCAGACGAACGATTATGACAAAGGAGGATATCCCATGAAAAAGGTCCTTTCTCTCATTCTGGTCCTTGTGATGATTCTGAGTGCGGCCGCCGCGCTGGCCGACATCACGATCGTCTCCAATAAGGTCGAGATCGGCCCGGCGCTCGACGCCTATTGCGCCGAGTACTCCGCGGCGACCGGCGTGAACGTCAAGGCGATCACCGCCGGCGGCTCCACCGACTACAACACCGCCCTCAAGGCCGAGTTCAACTCCGGCAAGGAGCCCGACATCTTCGTCATCGAAGGCCCGTCTGGCTACGAACTCTACAAAGAAAAGCTCGCGACGATGAACGACGCCGAGTGGGTGCCCTACACCGCCGCCGCGTACCTCGATCCCAACGGCGACGTCATCGGCTTCCCGGTGGCCGTCGAGGGCTATGGCCTGGCCTACAACGCCGACATGCTCGCCAAGGCCGGCATCGATCCCGCGGGGCTGACCAATTTTGAGGCCTACAAGGCCGCATTCGAGAAGCTCGATTCCATGAAGCAGGAGCTTGGGCTGGACGCGGTGGTCTCTCTGGCCGTCGGCCAGGGCGCGGGCATGACCTGGGTCTCCGGCCTGCACAACTTCAACGTCTACCTCACCGTCGGCCTCGACCGCAACGACACCTCCATCATCGATCAGGTCCTCGCCGGGCAGGTCGATCCGGAGCGCTTCCATCAGTACTGCCAGTACGTCGCCCTGCTCTTCCAGTATTCCGATCCCGACATGCTCGTGACCGGCACGCAGGATATGCAGCTGGCCGCCTTTGCCAACCAGAAGGCCGCCTTCTATCATCAGGGAAACTGGATGGATCCCAACATCGCCGCGCTGGGCGACCTGGGCTTTGAGATGGCCTATGCGCCGCACGCCTTCCTGATGGAAGACACCGACGGCATCCTCGTCAACCCGCCCTCCTGGTACGTGGTGAACAAGGCCGGCAACGTCGAGGAAGCGGTCGCTTTCCTCAACGCCCTGGCCACCACCGAAGCGGGCCACGACTACATGGTCAACAAGGCCGGCATGGTGCCCGCCTTCACCAACGTCACCCTCCAGCCCAACGGCCCGCTCTCCAAGAGCGTCATGGCCTGGCAGGCCGCCGGAAAGACCTACGCCTGGCAGCAGTACAAGCTGCCCGATGGCTTCGGCATGGGCACGCTGGGCGCGATCTACGACCTGTTCGCGCAGGGCGCCGTGGACGCCGATGGCTTTGAGGCGATGATGATCGAAGCGATCACCAACATCGGCTCGGCGCAATAAGCGCACAACGCTAACCATCACACTGAGAGCGGGCTGCATCGAAACGCCATTCGGTGCAGCCCGCTTTAGTCCAAGGGGGTATGACCATGGTGAAGCGCACAGGGGGCAGGGGGCTCACCAGCCTGCAAAAGCGCAAGCTGACCGAGCTGCTGTTCCTCGTTCCAACCGTGCTGGCCTTTGTGCTGGTGATCATCGTCCCGTTCATCCTCGGCATCTACTATTCCTTTACCGATTATGACGGGGTTCACGCGGCCGCCCATTTTGTCGGCCTGGACAACTACAAGGGGATCTTCAGCGAGCCCGCCTTCCTGCATTCCTTTTGGGTCACCGCGAAGTTTACGGTCTTCAACGTGATCTCGGTCAATGTCGTTTCCTTCCTGCTCGCCCTGCTGGTCACCAGCCAGGCGCGGGGGAAGAACTACTACCGCGCCGCCTATTTCGTCCCGAATCTCATCGGCGGCATCGTGCTGGGCTCGATCTGGCAGTTCGTGCTCAACAATTTCCTCCCCTCGATCGGCAAGGCGCTGGGCCTGGGCCTGCTCTCCCGTTCGCTTCTGGCCAAAGGCGACACGGTTATCGGCGCGCTGGTCGCGGTCAACACCTGGCAATACGCGGGCTATGTCATGATGATCTACGTCGCCTCGATCCAGGGCATCTCCAAGTCCGTGCTCGAGGCGGCGGAGGTCGACGGGGCGACCTATCCCACGGTCGTGCGTCGCATCCTCATGCCGCTGATGGCCAATGCCTTTACGATTTCCATGTTCCTCACGCTCACCAACTCCTTCAAGATGTACGACGTGAACCTCTCGCTGACCAACGGCGGCCCGACGGCCCTGTTCATGGGCAAGCCCATCTTGGCCTCCGAGTTCCTTGCGCTCAACATCTACAACACCGCCTTCAAGTACTCCAAGATGTCCCAGGGCCAGGCGAAGGCCGTCGTCTTCTTCGTGGTGCTCATGGTCATCTCGCTGGTTCAGGTCAGCTATAACAAGAAAAAGGAGGTGGAGGCGTAATGCAGACCGACGCCGTGAAGGGCAAGAATGCCATCCATCCCGGCCGGAAGATCCTGCTGGAGATCCTGGGCATTGTCCTGTCGATCCTCTTCCTCCTCCCGTTTGGCATCGTGATCCTCAACAGCATGCGCACCAACGGCGAAATCATCAACAACGCGGTCGGCATGCCCGAGAATCCGGCTGTCTTCTTCCAAAATCTCAGGGAGGTCTGGAATAGCCCGGTCTTCAACTTCTTGACCTCCTTCCGCGACAGCATCGTCGTCACTGTCCTCTCCCTGGCGGTCATCTCGCTCTTCTCGGCGATGACCGCGTGGGTGCTTGTGCGCAACAAGACGCGCTGGAGCAACTTCCTCTTCCTCATGTTTGTGGCGGCCATGGTCATCCCGTTCCAGGTCGTCATGTTCCCGCTGCTGACCTGGTTTTTGAACCTGGGCAACTTCCTGCACATCCCAATCCTGCGCTCCTACCAGGGCATCATCTTCGCCTATCTGGGCTTTGGCGAGTCCATGACCATCTTCATCTTCCACGGCTTTGTCAAGAGCGTGCCGCTGGAGCTGGAGGAGGCCGCGGACATCGACGGATGCTCCCGCGCGGGCACGTTCTTCCGCATCGTCCTGCCGCTGCTTCAGCCGGTCTATGTCACGATCCTCGTGCTCAACGGCCTGTGGATCTGGAACGACTACCTGCTGCCCCTGCTGATGCTCGGCTCCGGCGGCACGATCCACACGATTCCGCTGGCGGTGCAGGGCTTCATCGGCTCCTTCGTCAAGCAGTGGAACCTGATCATGATGTCCACCCTGCTTGCGATGCTGCCGATCATCGTCCTCTACCTCTTCGCCCAGAAGTACATCATTCAGGGCATGGTCGACGGTGCGATCAAGTGACCTGCTTCCCTGCGTCCCCCGGGGATTCCCGGGGGATCTTTTTCCATGGAGCGGGTTTGTGCTGTTGGGATTGAAAAGGGAACAGAAATACGCTAAAATGAACGAAGAAAATATCGATTCTCGCAGGCCTTTTGCGCGGCCTGTCCGGGCAAGCCCCGGATCCTTCGTCCCCCGAAAGGGGATCGGGACCTGATCAACCGGGAGGAAGATATGAAAAACCGCAAGAAGGATTCACCGGCGGAGAACCTCCACAAGAGCCCGCGGCAGGCCAAGTGCCCGCCGACCGAGCCCAGGGAAAAGCCCGAAGAAGCCCTTCCGGGCATCCTGCGGAAAAATCCCCAGCTCATGCCCTTCCGCGGCGACATCGAGTGGCGCATCCGGCATTATCAGGAGCGTCGCAATCAGCTCCTTGCGCCCGGACAGCGCCTCTCGGACTTTGCCAGCGGCGCGCGCTACTTTGGCTTCCATCAGGAAGGGGACCACTGGGTCTATCGCGAGTGGGCGCCGGGCGCCAAGGCGATGCACTTGATCGGCGAATTCAACGGCTGGGATCGAGAGAGCCACCCGATGACCGCTCTGCCCGGCGGAAACTGGGAAATCCGGGTTCCCGGACAGATGCCGCATGAGACGCAGGTCAAGGTTGAGGTGACCTGCGACTGGGGCAAGCAGGATCGCATCCCGCTCTACGCGACCTGCGTGCGCCAGTCCAAGGAGGACAATGGCTTCCACGCGGTGCTGTGGAATCCGCCCGTGCCCTTTGCATGGACGGACGAAGCCTTCCGTCCCGCCGCCAATGTGCCACCCGTCATCTACGAGGCGCATGTGGGCATGGCGACGGAGGCCGAGCGCGTGGGCACCTATCTGGAGTTCATGCGCGATATCCTGCCCCGCATCCAGCGCGACGGATACAACACCGTGCAGCTGATGGCCATCATGGAGCATCCCTACTACGCCTCCTTCGGCTATCAGGTGTCCAATTTCTTTGCGGCTTCCTCCTGGTATGGCACGCCCGACGACCTCAAGGCGCTGGTCAACGAGGCGCATCGGCTCGGGCTCTCCGTGCTGCTGGACTGTATCCATTCCCACGCGGTGCGCAACACCGCCGAGGGCATCGATAGCTTCGATGGGCGGGGCGACCAGTTCTTCAAGGAGGGCTCGGGCGGCGATCATCCGGCCTGGGGCTCCAAGGTCTTCGACTACGGCAAAAATGGCGTCGTGCACTTCTTGCTCTCCAACCTGCGCTTCTGGATGGAGGAGTACCATTTCGACGGATTCCGCTTTGACGGCGTGACCTCCATGCTCTACCTCGATCACGGCCTGGGCACGGCGTTTATGCGGGACGACCTCTACTTCTCCATGAATACCGACATCGAGGCGGTCGCCTACCTGCAGCTGGCCACGGCGCTGATCCACGAGTTCAAGCCCGGCGCGCTGTGCATCGCCGAGGAGATGAGCGCGATGCCCGGCATGTGCCTGCCCATCGAAGAGGGCGGATTTGGCTTCGACTACCGCCTGAGCATGGGTCTGCCCGACTTTTTCATCCGCACGATCCGTGAGCGCGAGGATGGACACTGGGACATGAGCCGCCTCTACTGGGAGATGATCGTCCGACGTCCCGACGAAAAGGTCATCGCCTATGCCGAGAGCCACGACCAGGCGTTGGTGGGCGACAAGACCATCATGTTCCGCCTGGCCGACAAAGAGATGTACGAGGGCATGAACCGCGCCTATGAAAACGGGGCGGTCGAGCGCGCGATGGCCTTGCACAAGATGATCCGCCTGGTCACCATCGGCTGCGGCGGCGAGGGCTATCTCAACTTCATGGGCAACGAATTTGGCCATCCGGAGTGGATCGACTTCCCGCGCGAGGGAAACGGCTGGAGCTTCGCCCATGCCCGCCGCCTCTGGTCCCTGGCCGAGAATGGCTACCTGCGCTATAGCTACCTGGGCGACTTCGACAAGGCGATGATCGAGATGATTCGCCGCTACGGCGTGCTCTCTGCCGAGCCGCCGCGCTGCCTGCGCCAGCACGAGAGCGACCAGATCCTCGCCTTTGAGAAGGGCGGGTGCATCTTCTGCTTCAATTTCCATCCGTGCAATTCGCAGAAGGATCTCTTCGTGCCCGCGCCTTGGCTGGGCGACTACCGGATCGTCCTGTCCAGCGACGATCCGGCGTTTGGCGGCTATGGCAACGTCGATTCGCAGGCGATCTACCACACCTGGGCGCATGATCCCGACATGGGCGACGGCTTCCGGCTGTATCTGCCGGCGCGCACCGCGGTCGTCCTGCGCCGCGTCGAGCCAAAGAAAAAGGCCCGCTGACCTCTTGAGCGATCTTCCCATCGCGCTTCGGGGCGGCGCTGCGGCGGGCGAAGGCTTTGCGCCCGGTTCATGGAGATCCCGAAAGAAACCCGCGAGGACGATGGGAAGAAGGGAGAATACCGATGATTTCAACTCGAGGCCGCTATGCCCTGCGCATCATGGCGGACATCGCGCTGCACGACGGGGAGACGCCCGTGAGCGTGCGCGAGATTTCGGCGCGCCAGGAGATCTCCGGCAAGTACATGGAGCAGATCGTCCAGGCGCTCGTGCGCGACGGCTTGCTTGCGAGCGTGCGCGGCGCGCAGGGGGGATACCACCTGACCTGTCCGCCGCAGGAGATCCCGGTCGGCCGCATCCTGCGGGCGACGGAGGGCGATCTTGCCCCCTCGCAGTGCCTCTCCGCCGGGTCGGAGGGGTGCGTGCGCAGCGGCGTTTGCCCCTCCCAGCATGTCTTTTCCAAGATCTATCGCGCGGTCAACGAGGTCATCGACACGATGATGCTCTCCGAGCTTCTGGAGGACGAACGCATCTCCGAGGAATGCTGCAAAAAACCGGGGGTCAGCGAAAGCTGATCCCCTTTTCCCGGATAGGAGGATCTGTGCAAAAGGAACGCGAGATTGCGGAGAAGCTCGCCCGTCGGGTGGCAGAGCGCGGAGGCCGCGCGTATTATGTCGGCGGCGTTGTGCGCGACGGGATCCTGGGCCGCCGGGCGACCGACGTCGATGTCGAGGTACACGGCCTTGAGCCGGCGCAGCTCGAGGAGGTCCTCGATGTGCTCGGCCCGCGCGAGGCTTATGGGGCGAGCTTTGGCATCTACAGCATCCATCATACGCATCTGGACGTGGCGATGCCCCGCAAAGAGCGGGCGATCGGCGAGGGCCACCGCGACTTTCGGGTGGACGTTGATCCGCATTTGGGGCCGCAGGAGGCGGCGCGCCGAAGGGACTTTACGATCAACGCGCTCATGCAGGACGTGCTCACGGGCGAGATCCTCGACTTCTTCGGCGGCCTGGAGGACCTGCGCGCGGGCGTCCTGCGCCATGTGGACGGCGCGCATTTTGGAGAGGATCCTCTTCGGGTGCTCCGGGCGGCGCAGTTTAGCGCCCGGGGCCCCTTTGAGATCGCCCCCGAGACCCTGGCGCTGTGCCGGAGCATGGATCTCACACACCTTGCCCGCGAGCGCGTGATGGAGGAGCTGAAAAAGGCGCTCTTTTGCGACGCGCCGTCGCGCTTTTTTGAGGCGCTACGGGCGATGGATCAGCTCTCCTGCTGGTTTGCGGAGGTGGAGCGGCTCATCGGCGTGGCGCAGGATCCGGCCTTCCATCCGGAGGGCGACGCCTGGACGCACACCCTGCGGGTGCTCGACGCCGCGGCGCGCCTGCGGGAGGGGGCCAAGCATCCGCTGGCGCTCATGCTCGGGGCGCTTTGCCACGACCTGGGCAAGCCGGAGACGACCGTAGAATGGGACGGGCATCTCCATGCCTACGGGCACGAAAAGGCGGGCGTGTCGCGCGCCGAGGCGCTCCTCGGGCGGCTGAGCAGCGAAAAACGGCTGATCGCCGAGGTCTTAAACCTCGTGGCGCTGCACATGCGTCCCGGCGCGCTGGTCGCGCAGGGCTCCGGGATGAAGGCGTACATGCGCCTGTTCGACGAGGCGCTCGAGCCGGACGACCTGCTCCTGCTGGTCGCAGCGGATCGGATGGGCACGGGGACGGATGGAGGATTGCGGGGGGACGACGCGCCCCTGCGGGAGGCGCTTGCGGAGTACGAGCGCCGCATGGCCCAGCCCTATGTCACGGCGGCGAATCTGCGCGCCGCAGGCATCGCGCCGGGTCCGATCTATGCCCGGACGCTCGACTACGCGCACAGGCTGCTGCTCAGCGGCGTCCCCAGGGAAGAGGCAATACATCAATCTGTGGCATTTGCCAGGCGGGCGCAAGCCGAGGAAAGGAAAAAAGATGGATCGAAACGAGTATGAGGCGCTGAAAAAGACCATCGAGTTCCACATGGACCGCTATTACAATCAGGACGCGCCCGAGATCAGCGACGAAACCTATGACGCGCTGATGCGCAGCCTGCGCCAGGCGGAGCGGGAGAACCCGTCCTGGGTCACCCCGGACTCGCCCTCTCAGAAGATCGGAGGCGTCGCCAAGCGCGAGGCGGGTGTGAAGGTCGTGCACAATGTGCCGATGCTCTCCATCGAAGACGTGTTCACCCTGGAAGAGGTCGAGGCGTGGGTGGACAAGGTCAAGGCCCTGCACCCATCGGCTGCCTTCAGCGTCGAGCAGAAGATCGACGGGCTGTCGATGACCCTGCGCTACCGCGACGGCGCGCTCCTGCTGGCCGAGACGCGCGGGGACGGCGTGACGGGGGAGGATGTGACGGCCAATGCGCGCGCGATCCCCGACGTGCCCCAGGCGCTGGCGACGCCCTATCCCTACCTAGAGGTGCGCGGCGAGGTCTACATGGCGCACGAGGACTTCGAGCGCTTCAATGCCCAGCAGGAGGCGGAGGGCAAGCGACCGGCCGCCAACCCGCGCAATCTGGCGGCGGGCACTCTGCGCCAGCGCGACGCGTCGGTGACCAAAAAGCGCGGCCTGCGCCTTCTGATCTTCAACGTGCAGGATGGGCCACAGGCGCTGATGGCCAGCCACACCGAGGGGCTCGAGCAGCTTCGGGCGGCGGGGCTGGCCACGGTCTGGCATCGGCGCTGCACGACGGCGGAGCAGGTGCTGGAGGCGATCCGGGAGATTGGGGAGATGCGCGGGACGCTGCCCTACGACATCGACGGGGCGGTGGTCAAGCTCGACGCGCTCGCCCTGCGGGCGGATTTCCCGGCGGGGAGCAAGTATTCCGCGGGACACATTGCCTACAAATATCCCCCCGAGGAGCGGCCGGTCGTGCTCGATGCGATCGAGGAGACCGTCGGGCGCACGGGGCGCATCGGCTTCATTGGCCACGTGCACGATCTGGAGACGGGAAAGCCCGCCCGACTGGCCGGGACGAACGTCTCCCGCGTCACCCTGCACAACCAGGACTATATGCGTCAGATGCAGATTGGCATCGGCGGCGTCTACGCCCTGCGCAAGGCGGGCGACATCATCCCGAACCTGCGCGCGGTCCTGACCCCGCCTCCGGCGCTCTACGAGGTCTCGGGGCATTGCCCCGTGTGCGGCCATCCGCTCGTGCGCGAGGAGGGGCTCTCGGAGGTGCGCTGCGTCTCGCCCAGCTGCCCCGCGCAGCGCGCGCAGACGATCGCCTGGTTCGCGTCCCTCCCCTGCATGAACATCATGGGCCTGGGCGACACCCTCGTGGAGGCGCTGGTCGACGCGGGCTACCTGCGCAGCTATGCCGACGTGTACCGCCTGCGCGCGCATCGTTTGGAGCTGATCGAGCGCGGCATCCTGGGCAAGGAGAAGAACACCGACAAGCTGCTCGCGGCGATCGAGGCCTCCAAGGGCAACGAGCCCGCGCGCGTGCTCGCCGGACTGGGCATCCGCGGCGTCGGGCGGAGCACCGCGCAGACGATCATGCGCCACGTGCCCAGCGTCCTTCAGATCGGAGATATGACCCTCGAGCAGCTCCAGCAGATCCCCGACGTTGGGGAGACGACTGCTCGGTCCCTGCTCGACTTCTTCCAGGGGGAGGAGACGGCGACGCTGGTGCGCGAGCTGGCCGAGCTAGGGGTGAATATGGAGGTGCGGCCCGAGGAAGCGCGTCCGCAGACGCTCGCGGGCAAGACCTTTGTCATCACCGGCACGCTCCCCACGCTCGGGCGCAGAGAGGCGCAGACGCTGATCGAGGGACATGGCGGAAAGTGCGCAGGCTCTGTCAGCAAGAAGACCGACTACCTCCTCGCGGGGGAGGCTGCGGGCTCCAAGCTCGAGCGCGCACGGGCGCTCTCAATCCCCGTCATCGACGAGGCGGCGCTGCTTGCGATGCTCGAAGGATAAAAAAGGACGACCCTCTGCCCGAAATTGCAGGCAGAGGGTCGCTTTGCGTCCGTCTGGATCAGCCCTTCGCCTCCTGCTCGGCGTAGCGCGCGAGCTCTTCGGCGATGGTCGCGGGGGCGGGG
>R15__coassemble_580_pt1 | contig 27910 bp, 23 predicted proteins | sample R15__metabat2_low_PE_033 | metagenome-assembled genome bin R15
TGGCGGCCGCGCTGGTGACCCTCTCCCCCTTCCGCCCTTCCCTGCCCTTGGTTGATCCAATGTGCGGCACCGGAACGCTGCTCATTGAGGCAGCCATGATCAGCAGCCGCAAAGCACCCGGTCTCTCGCGAGCCTTTGCGATGGAGCAATGGAAGGATATGCCTTCCTCCTTCCAAGACATTCGCGCTCAGGCGCGCGCGCAATTTGATCCAAGCAGGATTGCGGAGATTGCAGGTTCTGACATCGACCCGGAGGCCATCGAACTCGCAAAACGCCATGTTCGCGCTGCCGGGCTGGAGGGTTTCATTCACCTCGAGGTCAAAGACGCCGCACAATGCGATCCCGCTCAGACGCAGGGCGTCTTCCTCTCCAATCCGCCCTACGGCGAACGACTAGGCGACCAAAAGAGCTGCGAGCTGCTCTATAGGACGCTGGGCACGCTCAACCGCAGGCATCCCGCTTGGAGCTTTTCCCTTATCACCTCCCACCCGCGGTTTGAACATCTCTTTGGTCGGCGGGCAACCAAAAAGCGCCGCTTTTACAATGGACGCCTCGAATGTGAATTTATGATCTTCGCACCCTTGCAAAGGCCTTTGCAAGACACGCTCGACGCGCTGAACGGAGCCTGAACGCCCGTTCCAAAATACCAAGCGCCTCCGTCCGCTTTCCTTGGAAAGCGAAGCGGAGGCGCTGTTTGCGGTTATGCTTCGGTCTTGTCTGTTGGACAGATGCCGTCCTTCCAAGGATGATAGGTTGGTACGACGGAAGCGACTGCCTCAATGACCGCGTGATCGTTGTGCGCCATCGCCTCAGAGAGCACCTCAATCATCCGATCGTAGTCGCCCGTTTGGAGCGGATCAACCTGTGCGACGAAGATCTTTTTGTGCGCCGTCTTGGTCATGGTCTCACGCTCGGAGGCCATCAGGAGCTCCTCGTAGAGCTTTTCGCCAGGGCGAAGACCGATGATCTCGATGGGAATATCGACATTGGGCTCATAGCCATAGGCCCAGATCAGCTTGCGCGCCAGATCCATGATCTTAACCGGCTCGCCCATATCAAGCACGAAGATGCAGCCTGAATTGGCAATCGAGCCCGCCTGTAAGACCAGCTGCGCCGCCTCGGGGATGGTCATAAAGTAGCGCGTGATGTCGGGATGGGTCACCGTGACCGGTCCGCCGTTTTTGATCTGCCTTTCCATCAATGGGATCACGCTGCCATGACTGCCCAGCACATTGCCAAAGCGAACCGCCATACAGCGCATCTCCGTCGTCTCCGAAAAATGCTGGATCAGCATTTCCGTAATCCGCTTGCTCGCCCCCATCACGTTCGTCGGATTGACCGCCTTGTCGGTGGAGAGCTGAACGAGGCGTTTGACGCCGTGTGCGCTGGCGGATTCAAGGAGGTTTTTCGTGCCAAAGACGTTGTTTTTGATCGCCTCGGCAGGGCTGCGCTCCATGAGAGGAACGTGCTTGTGCGCAGCCGCGTGGAAGACAACGGTCGGGCCATACAGCTCAAAGACCTCATCCAGACGTGCCTTGTCACGGATGGATCCGATGAGGGTCACGACCGGACAGTCGACTCCATATTGCTGACGCAATTCATATTCCAGCTCGTAGGCGCAGTTTTCGTACATCTCGAAGATGAGAAGCTGCTTGGGGTGGAATCGCATGATCTGCCGGCAGAGCTCAGAGCCGATCGAGCCGCCGCCGCCTGTCACCATGACGATTTCGTCTTTGAGGTAGCCCGCGATCCGCTCCATATCCAGCTCGATCTCATCGCGCGAGAGAAAGTCTGAGACATTCATCTCTCGGATGACGGGTGCTCTACCCGCATCCGACGGCTCTGAAAGCATGCGCGTATGGCATTTCGACGCATTGCAGAGGTTGAGGATCTGCTGCATCCGCCTTCCGGTTCCCAGAGAAGGGATGGCGATGATGATCTCTCGGATACCGTAGCGCTGAACCAAACGCGGAATATCCTCCGTCCGGCCGCGCACAGGGACGTTCTGAATGCGCAGTCCCTGCTTCCCCGGGGCATCGTCTACCAGCAGAACGGGCTTCCCAAAGGCTTTGGGATTCTTGTTACAGATGTTGACCGCATAGGCGCCCGCTTCGCCTGCGCCCACGATCATCACAGGCGTCGCATCGCCCAGGCCGCCGGGGATCTTGTCCTTGGCGAGAATGCGCCATCCAAGACGCATGCCACCGACAGCCATCGTGGCAAGAATTGCGGTAAGGATCAGCGTGCTGCGAAACAAGCCCAGGACAAAAAACTGATTGAACATCAGCGTCATGCCACAAGCCAGCATGCTCAGCGCCGCAAGCCGGGCCATGTCGCGAACGCCCGCATAGCGCCACATGATCTGATAGACTCTGCCAAGCACAAAGCAAAACAAATAGCATGCGACGATGAGCGGAAGCGCGTGCAGGGCCGTCACGATATGGCGCAGCGGAACCTGCATCTCAAAGCGCAGTTCCATGCTCACATACACCGCGAGCATCACACAGAGAACGTCCAGAAGGAAGAGCGATGCATCCCTGAGCAGGACGTTATCCCGGATTTTCTTCATTCAATCGCCCCATCAGCCCTTCCAGGGCATCGCGTAAGCGCCCACAGGCCGAATCCGCAAGGGTGTGCAGCTCCCTGCGCCAAACACAGCTTCGATCCGCTCGCGATAGGTTTCCAATTGAGTGAGCGGTACGTAAGCCTGAATGGTGCCCGCAAATCCACCGCCATGCACGCGTTGTGCGCCTTTTCCGCCAAGGATGCGGCGGGAGAGCTCGATGGCAAGGGCCATTTGCTCCTCGCCAGGCCTGGCGTAGACATTTTGCAGCAGTTTCCAGCTGCTGTCGCCCGAGCGGTTTACGGCGTCAAAGAATGCGGCAAGGTGGCCGCGCCGAAGGGCGTCGACCTGCTCGTTCACCCGCGCATTCTCGTCGAAGAAGTGCATCGCGCGCAGCACCGCGCGCTCTCCCGTCTCCTTACGCACCTCGCTGAGGGAAGCCTCAAAGAGCGACTCGTCGACTTCTCGAAGTACTTTCTTTCCGAAACAACCTGCCACTGCCTCCATCTCCTGGCGAATCGCGGCATAGTCGTCGGTGAGGTCGCCATGGCTCCCTCCCGTATTGACGACACAGAGCGCGTAGCCTTGGGTTTCAAAGTCATAGTGGAGCGCCGTGACCATCGCTTGCTCTGTCCGGAAGTCGATCGTCACCAACCCGCCAACGGAGCTGGCCATCTGATCCATCAGCCCGCAGGGCTTTCCAAAGTAGAGGTTTTCGACGCGCTGGGCAACGAGCGCACGGAATTTTGCGTCCATCCGGAAGCCATTGTAAAGCCCATCTAGGATGGCCGCGATCAGCACCTCGAAGGCGGCGGATGAGGACAGGCCGCTGCCGCGCAGCACATTGCTGCTCACCGTCGCGCGGAAGCCTCCGATCTTGTAGCCTTCCTGCTGCATGATCCCAGCAGTGCCTCGGATCAGCGCAAGCGTTGTGCCGTAGTCGCGTTCCCGCACGCTAAGGTCATCCAAAGCCACTTTGATCGGCGGGAAACCGTCGCTGTCGACGACGATTATCGAATCGTCCGTCGCGCGCACGCAGGCGATGGTGTCCAGATGGACTGCGGCTGCCAATACACGGCCATTGTTGTGGTCGGTGTGATTGCCGCCGATCTCCGTGCGGCCCGGCGCCGAGAAGAAGTGCATCCCCTCTTCTGCCTCACCGTAGCGCTTCTCGAAACGATCGATCAACTTGCGATAGCGCGCGCGCTGCTGCGCAAGGACCGCCTCGCCTTGGCCGTAGAGCTTTTCGACATCTTGTGCGAAGGCTTCGGACGCAAGATACTTTTCCCCTGATACTGACATGGCTATTCTCCTCTATCTCATTTGGGATGACATGGCATGGGTATTGCGCATGACCTGTCGGGCGATGATCCCGGTGAGCATGCCGGTGAGTACGCCGGAAACCAGCAGGACAGGCAAATAGCTGAATAGGAGCTGTGGCGTATGCAACTGCACCGCAGCCGCGAGGATCTGTCCAACGTTAAAAAACGCCGCGCCTGCGATGCTTACGCCCACCTCGCTATTGCCCGGCACATTGTAGAGCAGGAGCATTGCCGCAAGGGAGAGCGCTCCGCCGCAAAAGCTGTAGGTGACCGCCTGCAGGTTGTTGTAGATGAATCCGCTCATGAGCGTCTTGAGCAACATGAGGACGCAGGACTGCCGTCCTCCAAGCATGTAGACGCTGTAGAGCAGGATGGAGTTGGCGAGTCCGAGCTTGATGCCCGGAATGGCTACCGGAAGTGGAAACTGGCGCTCGAGCAAGCCAAGCACCATCATCAGCGCCGTCAGAACGCCCGATAGGGCGACGCGATGCGCGATGCCTCTGTTCATGGCTTTGCCCCCTCACGCATCCGCATCCACTGGAACCATCTCGATCTGCAATCCGTTCGGCAGGCAGATGATGTAGGTATCCAGGATACGGCTTTTGTAATTCTCGAGCGTGACCTCGCCCTGACCGACGCAGTTTTGATTCTCGCAGGTCGAGGACTCCATGACGACGGAGTTGGGCGTAATCCGAATCGTGTTCACCTTTTGATCGGTCTGGCGCACCGTGATGCGTTTTTCCCGATCCATGGGGATCGGATCGCCGTACTGTCGCCCATTGAGCGTCAGAACGACGTAACCGCGTACCGGCTGGGATGCTCCGGGGAGCGAGGGCCCCGCCGGAAGGGCTTGAAAGGCGGCGGTCGGATGCTCTGTCTCTCCGGTTTGTTCCTCTCCCGGCTCGATCAGCTCGATGGCCTCCTCCGGCATCTCAAGCTGCGCAGTCCGCCCTCGGATATCAGGCTTGGGCAGCAGACGGTTGACGCCATAGAGCAGCGCTGCACACACAAGCACAAGGGCGATCAAAAAGAAATCCTTGCGTCTGAGCATGTCATTCCTCTTCGTAGGCTACGTCGTTACTCCCGTCGGACCAAAGGCGTTCCAGCTGATAGTATTCGCGGTCCTTCTCGTGGAAGATGTGCACCATCACATCGCCATAGTCGAGGATGCACCAATGTCCCTCGCTGAGGCCTTCCTTGCGCCGGGCAAAGATTTCTTCCTTGTCGAGCGCCTCTTCGACGTGAGCGGCCAGCGCCTTCACATGAGGCACCGAATGGCCCGTCGCAATGACCATATAGTCGGTCAGGACCGTCATCTCATCCACCTTCAGGCAGACGATCTCTGACCCCTTGTTCGCATCCAGCGCCCGCGCCGCCAACTGCGCAATTTGCTTGGGTTCCATCATTGTATGCTCTCCTCCATGCCGCGGATGCGGCCGTCTTGGTTTGGTTCTCCTTCGTAGTCCCGCAATGCCGCGATGGTGTCTGGGTGCAGCGTTTTCCCTCTGGACAGGACATGATTCGTGCTCATGCGAAGCGCCATATGCATGGCCATTTCCAGGTTAGAAGCGCACACGCGCCGAAGCGCATCCAGCCCGGGATACGCGGGTCTGTTGGGCTCGATCATGTCGGCCAGGTAGACGATCTTTTCGAGCTGCGTCATGCCGGACCTTCCGGTCGTATGCCAGCGTATTGCCCCCAGGACAGCCGGATCCTTTACGCCAAAGCGGTCTCTGGCCAGGCACATCCCCGCCGGCGCATGCAGGAGCGCCCGGGAATTCATCACCTCTTCGCTCAGCTGCAGGCAAGCCGCCGTCCTTTGCATCTGCTGCGTCGGGAGGCATTTTGCACAGTCGTGCAACATCCCCGCGAGCCTCGCCTTCTCGGGATCCTCGCCAAATCGCTCTGCGAGTTCCTCGGCAGTCTTTGCAACGCCCAGCGTATGCCGGTAGCGGCCTTCGTCGAGCAGTTGCAGGAGTTGCTGTGCCATTTCGTCCTGTTCCATATCCATCTTCCTTCTGTTTCCAAATGCGACTAAATTATAACATGATTTCAATCAGGTTTAAAGTCCCAAGCCACTCCTAAGAACCCGTATAGGATCGATTTTTCTGTAATGGTTGAATTCCAGGGGGATCGCTCTTATAATGAGAGCTACTTCATGAAATCAAAGGAGACATTAGATGAAAAAAAGAATCTCTATATTCTTTCTGCTCCTCCTATGCCCTGTCCTCGGTCTTTGTCTGCCGAAAAAACCGGCTGCCGAACTCCAAAAATACAACACCGTGTTCATGGACACCTTTGATACGGTGATCTCTCTGACCGGATTTGCCGAAACCGAGGAGATCTTTCAGGAGCAAGCACAGGCGGTACACGCCGCCTACCAGCAGATGCACAAGCTCTTTGACACCTACCACAGCTATGAAGACGAAGGGATCCTCAGCATTTACTCCCTCAACGAGCGAGCGGCAACCATGCCCGTGAAGGTCGACCCCATCCTCTTTTCCCTGCTCAAATTTTCCAAGTCCCAGTATGCGCTCGGACAGGGGAAGACCAACGTTGCCATGGGCAGCGTGCTGTCCATCTGGCATGATTACCGCGAGGCAGGCCTTGCCGATCCGCCGAGCGCATCCCTTCCGCGGATGGAGGATCTGAAACAAGCGGCCAAGCACACGAGCATTGAGGATCTCATCCTGGATGAGGATTCGATGAGCGTCTTCTTTGCCGATCCCATGATGCAGCTGGACGTTGGAGCCGTCGCCAAGGGCTATGCAACGGAGATTGTCGCCAGAATGCTCCTATCCGGTCCGATGCCCTCCTTTATCATCAGCGCCGGCGGAAATGTCCGCTTGGGCAATCCGCCCGCCGATGGGCGCGCCGCCTGGGGCGTCGGCGTCCAAGACCCCGACGGCGCCATCCTGGGGAACAACGGCATCGCCGAGACAATGTACCTCCACGACACCTCAGTGGTCACATCGGGCGATTATCAACGCTTTTACATGGTGGATGGGGTTTCCTATCACCACCTAATCGATCCCGACACGCTCATGCCCGGAGCATACTGCCGCTCTGTCACCATCATCACCGAGGACTCCGGCATGGCAGACTTCCTCTCCACCAGCGCTTACCTCATGCCCTATGAGGCGTCGCGCGCCTTCATCGACAGCTTGCCGGAGGTCGAGGCAGTCTGGCTCTTTGATGACGGGCGCAGCGAGATGACCGACGGCATCCGCCCCTACGTCAAATCCCAGGGTGCGCAGAATCCCGCCAAATCCTAAGATAAGATGCCGCTGCGAGTTTTGCAGCGGCATCTTTCTGCACAGTATCGATTACTTGTCCTTTTCCGGTTCGTGTACCGCGAGGATCCGCGGTTGCCACCGGCCCCGGGAAAAGCGCGGATTGAGCCTGCGCATGATGAGATAGCCCAGAAATACGCCGAGGATTGAGGCAAGCGCGATCAGCGGTTCGGATTGCCCGTGAAGGAGCGCCATAGAGAGCGCATAGCCGGCAACAAGCCCCAGGATAAGCCCCGCGAGGGGGGGCAGATAGGCCAGAGCGGAGGCTGCGACAAACTGGCTGTCGTCGATCTCGACCTCCACATGATCCCCCACCTTCCCCTTGCCCGGCAGGGTGATTTCGTGCTTTTTACAGTTTTCGCTTCCACGGGAGCACGCGTGGCATTCACCGCAAGCATCCGGTCGATCAAAGACGATCGTGATGTTCTCGCCCTGAACCTGGGTAATGATCCCGGTATTGACCATCTTGGCTTTCCCCCTTACAGGATGCTGTCCTGCATCCGATTCCACTCCTCGCGGGTGATGAGCACCTTGCGCGGCTTGGTCGTGCCCTCCGATTCAGCGGTGATGCCGCGCGCCGTCATCTCATCGACCAGCCTTCCCGCTCGGGCATAGCCCACGCGCAGACGGCGCTGGAGCATGCTGATGGAGACCTGTCCTGCGTCCACCGCAAGGTCGATCGCGCGGACAAACATCTCGTCGCCGAAATCTCCGCCGCCCGATCCTTCCTCATCTCCACCCTTCTCCTCGCTCGCGGCGCGGTCGAGTTGCTCGATGACCTCGGTGTTGTAGTCCTCCCGGTGCGTCTGCTTGACAAAGCTCACGACCTTTTGCACCTCGTCGTCTGTGACAAAGCAGCCCTGTACGCGGGTGGGCTTGTTGGCGCCCTGCGGCGCATAGAGCATATCACCCTTGCCCAAGAGCTTTTCCGCCCCGCTCCCGTCCAGGATCGTGCGGCTGTCGATCTGGGAGGATACCGCAAAGGCGATGCGGCTGGGGATGTTCGCCTTGATCACGCCGGTGATGACGTTGACCGAGGGACGCTGGGTCGCGATGACCAGATGGATGCCGGCTGCACGCGCAAGCTGCGCCAGGCGGCAAATGGAGTCTTCTACCTCGCCCGGGGCGACCATCATCAGATCGGCCAGCTCGTCGATGATCACGATGATCTTGGGCATTTTCTGCTCATCTTGGCCGATTGCAGCGTTGTAGCCCTTGATATCGCGCACGCCCATGGTCTCAAAGCGCTTGTAGCGTTGTTCCATCTCCGCAACCGCCCAGGCCAGGGCCGCCGAAGCTTTCTTGGGGTCGGTAACGACGGGGATGAGCAGATGCGGGATGCCATTGTACACCGAAAGTTCGACAACCTTGGGGTCGATCAGGATCAGGCGCACCTCCTCCGGTTTGGCGCGGAAGATGACCGACTGGATGATCGTGTTGATGCACACGGATTTGCCAGAACCGGTCGCGCCCGCAATCAGAACATGCGGCATCTTCGCCAGGTCGGCAACCACGGCAGAGCCGGAGATGCTCTTTCCAAGCGCGACCGCTGTGGCCGACTTTTCCTTCTTCATGGTCTCGCTGCCCAGCACCTCGCGCAGTCGCACCATCTCGATGTGCCGGTTGGGCACCTCGATGCCGACGACCGGTTTGCCCGGCACCGGGGCTTCGATGCGAACCCCGTCAGAGGCTAGGTTGAGGGCGATGTCGTCAGCGAGCGTCGTGATTCGGGATACCTTCACGCCGGGTGCGGGTTGGATTTCATAGCGCGTGATCGCGGGACCATGGGTACAGTTCCTCAGTTCGGCACGAACGCTGAAGCTCTGCAATACCTCGATGAGCTTCCTACCGTTTTGTAGGTCGCGCGCCTCTTGCTGAGGGTCGAACGCATTCTCCCCCTCGTCGAGCAGCTCAATGGAAGGATAGTGATACTCGACCTGCGCAGGTTCTGCCGCTGCGTGCTCCGATTTGCGCGGGGCGACGACCGGGGTGGCGTCCAGACGGGATTCCCTGAGCTGGACGATCGGCCGTGCCTCTTCGGGTGCTGATCCATTTCTGGGCATCGCGGGCGACGGCATGAGGTCTGATGGGGCGGACGGTGCTGGTACACGCCGACGCCGACGCCTCGGGGGTTCATCCAAGGCATCCGGCACGTAGCATGTGCCATTGTCAAAAGCGGGCTCCTCCTCCTCAACCGCCAGCGAAACCTGCGACTTGGTTTCCACCTGCTTCTCCGGCTCCTCCTGCAGCATACCCGCCAAAGCATTCGGGAGAATCGGCTCCTGCATTTCGTCTTCAGCTTCGTCCTCTTGATGACACTTTGGCTGGGCGGCATACGGCCCCCAAGCCAGCTCTTCCGATTTGCTTTGGGCTTCCTGCTCCGGCAAAGCGCCGCCACGGAAGGCAGCGATCGCCTCCTCCTTCGTAAATCCAGAATCGCTCAGGCGCGTCTGAGTAGACGCGCGCACGAATTCTTCATCACTAGCGATGTAGAGATCGTTTTGCACGCCAACAGGGCGCGTCGGAATGACATAGAGCGGCGGTTGCTCGGATCCGATGTCGGGCGTCTCGAAGATCGGAGCAGGTTCGGGCGCGGGGGTTTGGGCTGGTTCCGGTTCCGGCTTGGGCACTTCCTGTTGTGCGGGCTTGCGGTCCTCTTGTCTCAGCCGTTTCGCCTCTTCGCGAAGCCGAGCCTCCTCCGCCTCGCGCCGCTCGAGCTCACGCTGCCGCTGTTCCATGCGTTCGCGGTCTCGTTCCTCTCGGTCGATTTTGACCCGCTCTCGCCGCTCGCGCATGGAGATGCGCCAATCGTCCAGCACATCGGAGAGCCAATTCCCCAAGGGCCCGACCGACACGCCCGTTGCGACCATCAGCGCGATGAGCACGCCGACCGCGGAAATGAACTGTGCGCCCCACGCCGAAAAGGCCCGTTGCAGCGGCCAGGCGAGCAGCGCGCCGATGAAGCCGCCTCCGCGCACGGTATTCATGGAGTCTCGAAAAGCGTTGATCAGGAAGCTGAGATAGTTGGGCGCGCCCTCCACATTCATGATCGGCAGCAGAACCCCCAGGCGGGCGGTTTGCAAGATCGTCTCGATGAGCACAAAGACGACCGTTCCGCAGACGATGTTGCGGCGATTGAGAACTTCCCATGTGCCGCCCAGCAGATAATAAAAGCCGAGAATACAGAGCAATAGCGGAAAAAGAAGGCAAAGCTGTCCGCCCAACCCGCGCAAAAGGAGCTCAAGGCGAAACAGAACCGTCCCATCCGTCGGCAGGACAATGCTGACGAAAGCGAGCACCCCAACGGCGAGCAAGATGAGCCCGAGGATCCCGTTGTGGTCGGCCGAAACCGCATTGGAGGCGCGTCTTTTTCGCGTCGCCGCCTTGCCACGCTTGCCGGAAACCTTGCGCTTTTTGTTTTGATCCGAAGCTCTGGGCATATCCATCCTCCGTCAAGAGCAAATACGGGCCGTCTCATCGGAGACGGCCCTCTGATTCATGCGCTCACCTTAGCATATTTCAAGCAGAATTGCAACCATCGTCACTCGCCGTAGCCCGTCGGATTCATCTTCTGCCAGCGCCAGCCATCGCGGCACATGTCCTCCAGCGTCTTCTCGGCGCGCCACTTCAGCCCCTGCTCCGCCTTGGTCGGGTCAGCCCAGCAAGCCGCGATGTCGCCGCCTCTGCGCCCCTCAATCTCATAGGGAACCTCGACCTGATTGACCCGAGAGAAAGCCTGGATCATCTCCAGCACGCTGTAGCCCTTCCCTGTGCCCAGGTTGAAGATCTCCGTGCCCTGGTGTTCTGCCGCATAGGCAGCGGCCGCCACGTGACCCTTGGCCAGGTCGACGACGTGAATGTAGTCGCGCACGCCGGTGCCATCGGGCGTATCGTAGTCGTCGCCATAGACGCGAAGCTTCGGAAGCTTGCCCGCAGCAACCTGAGAGATATACGGCATGAGGTTGTTCGGGATGCCGTTGGGCATCTCGCCGATGAGGCCGCTCTCATGTGCGCCGATCGGGTTGAAGTAGCGAAGAAGGACGACCGACCAATCGGGGTTTGCCGCCGCGACGTCGGTCAGAATCCGCTCGTTCATGTATTTGGTCCAGCCGTAAGGATTCGTACACCCCGTGGGCATCGTCTCGTCCAGCGGCATATGATCCGGGATGCCGTAGACCGTCGCCGAGGAGCTGAAGATGATGCGCCGCACCCCGTGCCGCCTCATCGCCTCCAGGACGGTCAACGTGACGTCGAGGTTGTTTCGATAGTACATGAGCGGCTTTTGAACCGACTCCCCGACGGCCTTGTACGCGGCAAAATGGATCACGGTGTCGATGTCGTTCTCGGAAAAGACGCGTTCTGCTTCCTCGGCGACGCACAGGTCCGCGCGGTAAAAGCGCGGGCGCTTGCCGGTGATCTGCTCGACCCGGTCCATCACCTTCTCGCTGCTGTTGTAGAGGTTGTCCGCGACCACAACATCATAGCCTGCGTTCAGCAATTCCACACAGGTATGTGATCCGATGAACCCCGCGCCGCCGGTCAACAAAATGCTCATGTCTTTCCTTCCCTTTCTGTCGCTTATCGAGTTGCCATCAGAGCTTATTTCGCCATTGCTCGGTGAATTCCTCTAAACACAGGTTATTTTCTCGCATAAAGGTCGCGACCTGAATGCCGACATAGCGCAGGTGCCAGGGTTCGTAGATGATGGAGGTGATTGCCTCCTTGTCCTGCTGATAGCGCAGGATGAATCCATAGTCCCAGCAGTGCTCTGCGACCCATTGTCCCTCCTTGGTCTTGGCAAAGGCCTCGGTAAAACGCTTGCCAATGCCCGCCTTGTTGATGACGTCAATACCCAGGCCCGTCTGATGGTCGGAAGAGCCCGGATAGGCGACGACGCCGTCATCCTTGCCGTTGTTCTTCTTCAGGCGGTTATGGTACATGGTCTTCTGCGTCTGATAGCTTCGGTATCCGGAGTGTGCATAAAGCGTGATGCCATCCTCCTTTGCCGCGTCGAACATCTCGGCGAGGGCGTCAGCTGCCACTTGTTGCATGAGGATCGGGTCGGAGCTGATCTTGCGCACCTTGATCTTGGTAAGCCCCTCGGGGATGAACCCATCGGGCAAAAGGTTCGTCTTGTTTGCCAGGATGACATAGGGGTTGTTTTCAAGCATCTCGCGCGGGATTGGGTAGTCCCAATCGGCCTCGGGCTGCATCTGCTCAGCTTCGGGGATGGCGCCCAGGGCGGACAGGTCAAGTGACTCGGAAAGCCCTAGCAGGGGAACCATGAGCGTGAGCAGCAACAGGATGGTCAGGGCTTTATTCATGCGCTTCTCCTTCCATCGCCGAGATTCGCTCGCGGCGGACGAGATCGATGTAGTGTTCAAAGGGCGGGTTTCCCAGCGCGTGCATCCGCTCTGCTGTCTCCTTGCCGACATAGCGAACATGCCAGGGTTCGTAGATATAGCCTGTAACGCCCGTCTGATCCTCTGGATAACGGACGATAAAGCCATACCGCCAGCAGTTTTCTGCCACCCATTGTCCTTCGGGCGATGCGCCGATGTCCTTGGAAAGCCCACCCCGGAGCGTCGAGGCGCCTTTATAATCCATGGCCAGCCCCGTCTGATGCTCCGAATAGCCCGCCTTGGCTGAGCTTCGATTCGCAGCCTTCTCGCCGCGCTCCTGCTTCTTGCGCTCGAAAATCGCCTTTTGTGTGGAATAGCTTCTAAATCCGCTGAGGGCATAGAGTGCAATGCCCTCGGCCTGTGCGGCCTGAAACATCTCGGCCAAAGCAGACGCGGCGTCTGGGCGCATCGCGGTATTGACTGCATAGCGTTCTTCAACCGGAAGCACCTCCGGATAGCAGAGCGTAAGCGGAAGGGTCGGCGCCTTGTTTTGCTTGTTGACCAACAGGAGCGTTTGGGTCGGATCCGCCTGCGGCATCATGTAGCCCCAGGAGCTAAAGCCGATCGCTGAGCCCAGGAGAATCGCGCCTATGCTTTGAATCGGCAACATCTCAGTCTCCCTCCCTTCCGTCTGCGCGCCCTATGCGCGCCTCGCCAAGCAGAGCGCGCAGCCTTTCCTCCAGCGCCGCATCCGCATAGACCCTGTAGCGCGTTCCTTCCTCCTCGTATTCAACCCCGATCACGCGCCCGGACTGGTAGAGCATCGCGCCCGTCGCGCCCTGATCGTAGGGGACGAGGATGGAGAGGCATGTTTCCTCAAGCCCCAGCGCCGAGGTGATGCGCTCCATAAGCGCGTCGAGCCCCTCCCCCGTCTTCGCGCTGATCGCGAGCGCATTGGGCACCGGGAAAAAGGCATCTTGCGGCATCTGATCCGCCTTGTTCATCACGTCGATCCTCGGCTTGTCCTGCGCCCCCATCTCCTCAAGGACCGAGAGGACCACCTCATGCTGCTGCGCCACCCTGGGGGAAGATCCGTCCGAAACGATCAGGAGCAAATCCGCCTGGATCGTCTCCTCAAGCGTTGAGCGGAAGGCGTCTACCAGGGCATGGGGAAGCTTACGGATAAAGCCGACAGTGTCAACGAGGACGAATTCCTTTTTGTTGGGCAGGGAGACCTGCCGCATGAGCGGATCAAGCGTCGCAAAGAGCTGGTCTTGCGCGTGCGCCGACGCACCGCTCAGGGCATTGAGCAGGGTCGTCTTCCCCGCATTCGTATACCCCACCAGGGCGACGACTGGGATCTGAGACTTCTCGCGGCGGCTTCTGCGCAATGCGCGCTGTCGACCAAGCGTCTCAGTCTCCTGTCGCAGTTCATAGATGCGCTTTCGGATTCTGCGGCGATCCATTTCCAGCCGCGTCTCGCCCGGACCCCTGGTGCCGATGCCGCCTCCCAAACGGGACATGGAAACGCCGTGTCCCGTAAGCCTCGGGAGCTGATAGGACATCTGCGCCAATTCGACTTGCAAGCGACCTTCTTTGGACTCGGCGCGCTGGGCGAAGATGTCGAGAATCAGCGCCGTTCGGTCGAGCACGCGCACCCCGCCGAGCGCTTCCTCCAGATTGCGAAGCTGGACGCCGCTGAGCTCATCGTCGAAGATGACCAGATCCGCAAAGCTCGTCTGACAAGCGAGCGCAAGCTCGTCGACCTTTCCGCTGCCCAGGAAAGTCGCCGTATCCGGGCGGCTCTTGCGCTGGAGCATTTGACCCACAACCCTCGCCCCTGCGGTCTCAGCGAGTTTGCGAAGCTCCTGCAAGGACTCCTCGTCCTCGATGCCCACAAGAACCGCTCGCTCAAGCTCTGCGGCCGTCTCTCGCGTGCGCGGACGAGCCAGAAGGGCGCGATCCGATTCTTCGATTTGATCCAGCCAGCCCCGATGCGGAATTCGATCACAAGCAGTCTGCCGCGAGAGGATGAGTTCGTCCTCGCCCTCCACTCCCGGCGCAAGAAACGCCGTCTGGAGAGACACCGCCGCACCATCGACCACGCCGACCGCCGACATGGCGTCTAGCCTCAGGGAACGCAAGGCGCTGAGGTCCGCTTGAGAGAGGGTCGAATCTCCGCCGGGGTGGGTATGGATGTCGCGCACCATGCTGAGCCGGTCCGTGTTGCGGCGCAGGTGGATGTTCTTGAGCCCGACCGTGTGCGCATCGCCAATCACGACATCCAGGATCGTTCCGTGACGCGAGATGTAGACGCTGATCTCTCGCCGTATGGCCTCCGTGCACTGCGCAAGGATCGCCAACAGCTCGTCGGTCACAAAGCGATCGTCGGGGATCTCCAATTCGTAGAGGGATTCGAGCGTCGCAAGAACCGATTCGCGTACGCCTTCTTTATTACCGTAGATCATTTATCTCCTCAGCCGGTCGATTACCCGGGCTATTCGTTCTGCAGCCTGCTCGACATCTGCATCCGTCGTCCTGTAGCCCAGGGTCAGGCGCAAATCCGCCTCTCCTTCGGGTGCTCCCATCTCTTGCAAGACATGGGATCGATCCCGCGTGCCGGAGGTACAGGCGCTGCCCGCAGATGCCATCACGCCCTCCAAATCCAGCGCGATCAGCAGAAGCTGCGGGTCTACGCCTTGGATGCTCACGTGCAAATGGCCCGCCAGCCGAGGCGCGCCCGCGCCGTTGACGCGTACGCCGGAGATGCGGAAGAGCCTTTCTTGCAAAACGTCGCGAAGGCGCTCGATGCGAATCTGCTCCTGCGCACAGCAGTCCTGGAGCGCCGCAGCCATGCCGATGGCTGCTACGACGTTCTCCGTGCCCGAGCGAAGCCCCTGCTCCTGAGAGCCGCCATGCATGAAAGCGCCCAATTTTGTGCCCTTTCGGATGTAAAGCGCTCCGATGCCGCGCGGCCCGCCAAACTTATGACCCGAAAGGGAGAGCAGGTCACAATTCAGCGCGCGCACATCCAGCGGGAGATGGCCGACCGCTTGGACCGCATCCGTGTGCATCGGCACGCCGTGCGCACGGGCGAGCGCCGCGATCTCTCGGATCGGCTGCAGCGTGCCGATCTCGTTGTTGGCCAGCATCACGCTGACCAGCAGCGTATCGTCGTCCATCGCGCCCTCCACAACCGCGGGCTCGATGATTCCCCTCGCATTGGGCTGGACCTTGCGCAGGCGATATCCGAATCGCTCTAAAAACTCTGCGGTGCGGAGCACGGCATGGTGCTCGATCGCAGAAAGCACCAGCGTCTTCTTGTCTGGGTGTGCCAGCGCCGCGCCGATCAGCGCCCAGTTGTCCGACTCCGTGCCGCCGGAGGTAAAGCGGATTTCCTCGGGATTTGCGCCCAGGATCGCTGCAATTTTTGCCCTCGCGCCCTCTAGAGCAGCCTTCGCCTGGCGTCCGGGTCCATATAGAGCGCTGGGGTTTCCCCAAGCCTCTGCCCCTCGCATCGCCTCCCGCGCAGCATCCCGCAAGGGCGACGTCGCCGCGTAATCTAGATAATTCAAGCATCCTCCCATCAGTTCAAGCCAACAGCCCTTGCGCCGTAGCGCTTTTCCGCCTTGGTGCGAAGGGTTTGGAGGGCTTCCTCATGTGCCGGATCCCGGCAAAGCGAGAGGAAGGCCTCACGGGTCTCTGTCAGAAGTTCGCCCCCGCCGGTGAGCAGAAGCGCGGGCATATGGGGCGTTCCATGCTGCCGGGTGCCGAAGAGCTCTCCCGCGCCGCGCAATTCGAGGTCCTTCTGCGCGATGGCAAAGCCGTCCCGCGTTTGGGTGAGCACGCGCAGGCGCTCGCTCGGCTCGGCCATGAGGAAGCACCAGCTCTTTTCGGTGCCCCGCCCGACACGGCCGCGAAGCTGATGGAGCTGCGCCAGGCCGAATCGCTCAGCGTTCTCGATCACCATGAGGGTCGCGCTCGGGACGTTTACCCCTACCTCAATGACCGTGGTCGCGACGAGCACGTCGAGTTGTCCAGTGCGAAACCATTCGATCGTCTCTTCTTTCTGCGCCTTTTTCATCTTGCCATGCAAGAGTCCCACGCGTAAGGGCGAAAGCGCACGCCCCAGCGTCCGATAGGTAGCCTCCGCGCTTGCAATCTCCTGATCCAACGCCTCGTCGTCCTCAATGCCTACCTGGGGACAGACGACATAGGTTTGGAATCCCCGCTCGGCCTCCTGGCGTATAAACGCATGAAGTCCTTGGCGTTTATCCTCCGGGACGATCCGCGTCTGGATGTCGCCATGTCCAGGAGGCATCTCGTCGATCACCGACAGATCGAGATCCCCATAGAGGATCAGGGAGAGCGTTCTGGGGATCGGCGTCGCGCTCATGACCAGCACGTGCGGTTCGTTCCCCTTCTTTTGAAGGGCGCTGCGCTGGCGCACGCCAAATCGGTGTTGCTCGTCTGTGACGACAAGGCGCAGATCTCGATACGCCACATTTTCTGAAAGAAGGGCGTGCGTGCCGATGACGACCTGCCACTGTCCGCTTTCGATGGCCTCGCGCGCGCGGCGATGCTCCGCGGCGGTCATATTGCCCGTAAGCACCCCGCAGGTCACGCCCAGCGGTGTGAGCAAGGCCTTGGCGCTCTGTCCATGCTGTTGCGCGAGGATCTCGGTGGGGGCCATCAGCGCGCTCTGTCCCCCGGCCGCAGCACAGCTGTAGAGCGCGTAGAGGGCGAGCGCGGTCTTGCCAGAACCCACGTCTCCCTGCACCAGCCTCGCCATCGAAACGGGTCGCGCGAGGTCGGTGCGGATCTCGCGGGCGACCCTGTGTTGGGCCTGTGTCGGGTGATACGGCAGTGCGGCCCAGAATGCGTCTTCGGCAGCCTCCGACAGCACGATTGGCTTGGCCGCACTCCTGGATGCGTTTGTGGAGACCGCTGCCTGAAACATCATCAGTTCCTCAAAGGCCATGCGCCGCTTCGCCTTTGAAAGGGCGTCATAGTCGGTTGGAAAATGCACCTGCATCAAGGCAGAGGCGCGATCCATGAGGCCATAGGTCTCCAAGAGGAATGCCGGAAGGTTCTCCTCAACCTCACCCTCGCGCAGAAGCTGCGAGACGGCGTCGCTCAGAAGCTTCTGTCCGATTCCCGGAATGGGCTTGTAGACCGGATGGATCGCTCCGGGTTCAATGAAGACGGGATTGATGACGAAGCTTCCGTTTTTCTTCCGGACGCACGCACCATAGAGGAAAACCTCGGCATTTTGCGGGAGCTTCTCCCGAATCCAAGGCTGGTTGAACCACATGCAGCGCACGCTGCCACGCTCGTCCGCGATGCTCGCACTCACCCATTGCCGCCCCTTGACGCGATGCAGCGCGCTGCTTGTGACAAAGCCACCAAAACAGCCGACGCACCCTGGCTTCATCTCTGCAGGTGAAGCGGGATGGGTCGCATCGCGATAGCCGACGGGCAGGCTCATCAGAAGATCTTCGGCGCTGCGCACGTCGCGCTTCTCGAGCGCCGAAAGCCGCGCCGGCCCAAATCCCCGAATGGAAGACAGTTCGCGCATGCTCCTCCTCTGAAAAACCCCATGCCGCAAACACGGCATGAGGCTTCGGTGTTATTCCGTTGAGATGAGGTAGTAGTAGAGCGGCTGGCCGCCATACTGCATCTCGACATCCATCTCGGGGAAAAGGCCGGCAACCTCGTCGCGCAGCACGGAAGCGGCAGTCTCCTCGGTGTCCTGTCCGTAGTAGATGGTGATGAGGGAATCTCCCTCTTCCACCACGCTGCGGGTCAGCTCGACCACGACGTCGTGGATGTCGGTGCCCACGACCTCGATGCGCCCGTTGTGAATGCCGATGATGTTCCCTTCTTTGATCTCCTTGTCCTCGAAGACCGTGTCGCGAACGGCGAAGGTCACCTGGCCGGTCTTCACCTGATCTGCCGCAGCGGCCATCGCATCCCGGTTTTCCTCTACGCTCGCCTCCGGATTGAAGGCGATCACCGCGCCGACGCCCATCGCCGTGTTTTTCGTGGGTATCACGACCACCCTACTTTCGCACAGGTCTGCAGCCTGCGTGGCAGCCAGGATGACGTTGGAGTTGTTCGGGAGGACGAAAACGGTCTCCGCGCGCACCTTCTCGATGGCAGCTTGGATGTCCTCGATGCTCGGGTTCATCGTCTGACCGCCCTCGACGATCACATCGACGCCCAAATCGTGGAAGATGTTTGAGAAGCCCTCGCCGATCGAGACGGAGACGATGCCGTAGGCCTTCTCTTTGGCGGCGCTCGGTTCGGCCTCAGCTGCCACCCGCGCGCGCTCCTGCTCCAGGCGAACCCGCTCCTCCTCGGCGCGGCGCTCCGCCTCTCTGCGCTTGGCGGCGACGTTGTCAAAGGTCAGGTCGATGATCTCGCCAAGATCACATGCGTACTGGATCGCTTTGCCTGGATCATTGGTCTGGATGCGCACCCGAATCGGCGGGCGATCGCCCTGAATGGACACCCCTTCGCCGATGCGGCTCAGACGCGAACGGAAGCGATTGAGGTCATCAAGTGTCACGTCATCGCGCAGGCTGCTGATGACGTACTCTGCGTGATACTTAAAACGCAGCTCGGTGGTCAGATCCTCGACGTCGACCGGCGCAGGAGTCTGCTCCACCGGCTCAATGTGCTCGCCCTGATAGGCAGCAAGCCAGCCGCGGAAGATCGTCAAAAGCCCCTGGCCGCCGGAGTCAACGACGCCCGCCTGCTTGAGGGCAGGCAACATGTCCGGGGTCTTTTCAAGAATCGCCTCACCGCTCCGGACGATCTTAGCCATCAGGCCATCGAGGTTGTCAGGGTGGCGCGTATTGTAGCGCGCCGCCTCTTCCGCGATGACGCGGATGACCGTGAGGATCGTGCCCTCTTTCGGCTTCATGACCGCCTTATAGGCTGTGTCGGCTCCGCGTTTGAGCCCCTTGACGACGGCCTCTGCGTTGAGCGTCTCGCTGCTCTCGATGCCACGGGAGAATCCCCGCAGAATCTGGGAGAGGATGACGCCCGAGTTGCCGCGCGCCCCCTTGAGCGCGCCCTTGGCAGCCAGGCCGATCAGCTTTGACGCGTCGTGCTCGTCGAGCGCCTCGATCTCCCGGACGGTAGATTTCATGGTCAGGGACATGTTGGTGCCCGTGTCGCCATCCGGAACAGGGAAAACGTTGAGGGAATCGATCCACTCGCGATTCTGTTCCAGAAGATTGGCTCCAGCAATGACCATTTCCTTGAGGAGCAATCCGTCTATCGTCTTATTTGACAATGCATTCGCCTCCATTGATCCAGTGATGTGCTGAGAATCAGGCCCGGATGCCCTCAACGGAGATGTTCACTCGCCGCACCTTGACACCGGTCATGTTCTCAATCTTATAGCTCACCTGAGACTTGATGATATTGCAAACCTCGACGATGGAAATCCCATACTCCACCACGATATACAAGCAAATGTCGATTCCTTGGTCGGTGATGTCGATGTCGACGCCCTTCGTCAGGTTTTCGCGGCCCAGCCACTCGACAAAGCCATCCTTCGCGCGTTTGCTGGACATGGCCACGATGCCATAGCATTCCAGCGCAGCGTATCCAGCGACCCGAAGCAGTACTTCCTCGCTGATGGTGATCTGTCCAAGGTCATTTTTGATGCTGCACTCCATTGAGAAACCTCCTCGCGCGGGCAGACAGCCCATTTCGATGCTACGTAGTATACATGATAACGTGCCTGTTTTCAAGAATTTGGCGGAAATCGCGCATTTCTGGGCGCTTTTACCCGCCGCTCGCCCGTCCCTTTGCCCCTTTCCCCCTACCGTTCCAGTTACTGGGAGTCGGCATACGGCTAAATCAGCGCAAGAAATCCGGGGCTTTTTGATCGCTGTCCTTCTGCCCCGCGAGACAGGCGGCAAACATGCCCACGCTGCGGCACCCCGCTTCTCTCAGTGCGCGGCAGGCCTCTCGGGCCGTTGCGCCCGTCGTGTAGACATCATCGACCAGCAGGATGCGCTTGCCCCGGACAAGGCTCGCGGCCTTCATGCTATTTCGAACGTTTTCGGCACGCTGCTTCGCAGTGAGCTCCGTCTGAGAGGGCGCGTCATCCGTCCGCACGAGCGCGCTCTCACAGCAAGGCATCCCATATTCGCGCGCAAGCCAGTCGGCCAAAAGCGCGGACTGGTTGAAGCCACGCTGGCGTTTACGCACTTTGGTGGTCGGGACGGGCACGATCATCTCTTCCTCGCCCGCTGGGAGCAAAAACATCGCGCGGGCCAGTGGAATTGCCGCGCGCCGCAGTCGGTCGTATTTGAGGCGATGGACCAAGGTCTTCGCCTGCGCCTCATAGGGATAGGCGGCATACAAAAAGGCGAGCCCCTCGGGTGGGTTGTGTCCTTGCGATCGTTGTTCCTGTATCCCAAAGAGGTGCTCGAGGCTTTTGCAGCACAGTGAACACAGCAGTCCATCCGGGCTGTCGTTCTCAATCGGCCGATCGCAGCACAAACAGGTCACAGGTCCAGGATACAGCCAATGGGCCAAGATTCGACCGATGCGTTTCATAACGGATCGGCCTGCAATAGCGTACACAGGCGCAAGCCCAAGGCGGTATAACGCTTTCGCGTCTGATTGTTCTCGATCATCTGGGCAATCACCTCATCCCGGCCGACGATCATCACGAACTTCTGGGCGCGCGTGATCGCAGTATAAAGCAGATTTCGACTGAGCAGCATCGGCGCACCGCCGACCAGGGGCAGAACGACGACTGGGAATTCGCTGCCCTGGCTCTTGTGGATGGAGATGCAGTACGCCAATTCAAGCTCCTGAAGGTCCCCTTCTTCGTAGGTCACCTCGCGCTCGTCGTCAAAGAGCACCGTGAGCGTCAGGTCTTCAGGGTCGATGTCGGTCACATAGCCAATGTCCCCATTGAAGACGCCCTGCCCCTCTTCCCAGCCAAAAATGCCTTCTTTGCGCCATGCAAGGTTGTAGTTATTGCGAATTTGCATCACCTTGTCGCCGACGCGAAAGACCGTCTCCTTGAAGAGCCTTTCTTTTTTGCCCCGCTCGGGTGGGTTCAGCGCCTGCTGAAGCTTACGGTTGAGCTCCCAAACGCCGCAGTCGCCCTTTTTCATCGGCGCCAGGACCTGAATGGACTGAATCGGTTGGTGGATCGAGAGATATGCAGGAAGGCGCGTCGTAACCAAATCGAGCACCTTGCTCACAGTCTGCTGTGCGGTCTGGGTGCGTTCAAAGAAGAAATCGCCCTCTTTGGCATTCAGGCGCGGCGCAAAGCCATGGTTGATCTGATGCGCGTTATAGACGATCATGCTCTCCCCTTCCTGCCGGAAGATCTCTGAGAGAATGGTGCGGGGGACGCTTTGGCTGGAGAGGATGTCCCTGAGCACGTTGCCCGCGCCAACGCTGGGCAGCTGATCCGCATCGCCGACAAGGATCACGCGCGTCCCCGGCTCGATGGCGCTGAGCAGGGCCCTCATCAGATAGATGTCCACCATGGACATTTCGTCGATGATCACGGTATCGCAGGTGAGAGGGGTGTCGTCGTCCCTTTGAAAGGCGCCCTCCTCGCCCCCGTATTCAAGCAGCCGATGAATCGTCCGAGCCTCCTGCCCACACGCCTCGGTCATGCGCTTGGCCGCGCGCCCCGTCGGTGCGCCAAGTTCGATCTCGTTGTCCGCACCAAGAATCCGCAGGATGCATTTGATGATCGTCGTTTTGCCCGTTCCGGGTCCGCCGGTGATCACACAGACCGATTCGCGAATCGCACGGCGGATCGCATCCTTCTGAGCCTCGTGAAACTGCCAGCCCTCATTGCGCTCCACCTCTTCGATCCGCTCGTCGACCTCCGCTTCGCGGGGCGGCGCAATCTTCAGCGGCGATTGGGTCAGCTGGCAGAGCAACACCGCCACCCCCTGCTCCGCCCGCCAGGCTCTGGGGTCATAGATGGCCAAGGTCTGCGCTGCATCGGGGAGGATTTCGGCCTTGACCAGTCCCTCGAGGATCAGCTGATCCAACACGTCCTCGAGCATTTCCTGGGGTGCGTCCAGCAGCCGCGCCGCCTCACGCAAAAGGAGGGGACGAGGAAGATAGCAATGTCCCCCTTGATCGGACGCCGTGCGCAGCGTATGGCGAATGCCCGCAGAGAGCCGAAAACCGCTCTCCGGTTCGATGCCGATGGATGCGGCAATCCGGTCTGCCGTCTTAAATCCGATGCCCTCGATGTCGTCGATCAGGCGATACGGATTGGCGAGTATGACCTGTCGCACGTTCTCCCCATAGCGCTTGATGATCTTCTCGCCAAGGCTCGGGGAGATGTCGTATTGACTGAGAAATAGCATGGCTTCCCGCTTCTGATGGTGCTCCTGGTAGCTTTCGGTGATCATCTGAAGGCTTTTAGGGCCAATCCCCCGGATCTCCAGAAGCCGCTCTGGATCGGTCGCCATGATCGTGAGCGTGTCCGTCCCAAAAGTCTCGACGATCAAATGCGCCAAATGCTCGCCGATACCCCGAATGAGGCCGCTACTCAAATAGCGCTCAATCGCCGTGGTCGTCGAAGGCTGTTGTATGGCGATGGCGCGCACCTTGATCTGACGACCATAGACCGGGTGCTCGACCCAATCGCCGGAGAGGACAAGATGCTCTCCTTGGCCGATCTCAGGCATGATGCCAACCGCAGAAACGCGCGTGCGTCCGACTTTAACGGCCAGGACGGTATAGCCATTGTCCTCGTTTCGGTAGACCGTCTCCTCGGCTGTCGCTTCAATGGTTTCCATGCCCGAAATCTCCCCTTTCACGCGCGGTTTCGCACCCTTCCCCGCAACAGATCCCCGGGGGAAGCGTGCGCGCACGGCACCCAAACCTGCATCCCCGGATGAGAAGCGGCGCAAAGGCGCTCTCCTGTGTCTGCGGACAGAATCTCTGTTACGGTGAACCCGACCGGGCCTTGAGGCGTCACGACTTCCAGGTCATCGCCTTGGAAGAATCGATTTTTCATCGCGACGAGAATGCGATCGTCCCGACGCTGAAGGACGAGCCCGATATACTCCCGCTCGAGGCTGCGGTCACTCATCTCGCCAAGCGCTTCCCGAGGACTTCCAAAGTAGAAACCGGTGCTGTAGGGCCGATGACTAACGCACTCAAGCTCCAGACGATCCGCTTCCCTCGTCGTTGCTGACGGATTGCCCCACAGGCGTTCGACCTGGCGGCGATACGCTCCGGTCACCGTGCCCACATAGTATTCGCTCTTGGTGCGCCCTTCGATCTTAAAGCAGCAGATGCCAGCGCGGGCCAGGGCGTCCAGGTGATCGAACATGCACAGATCGTGTGCCGAAAGGACCGCACTGCCCCGCTCGTTCTGCTCGAGCTCAAAGGCGCGTTCCGGCTTTGCGGGATCACAGAAGCGATAGGTCCAGCGGCAAGGCTGGGTACACATGCCGGCGTTGGCGCTTCGATCGTTCAGGTATCGGGAAAGCAGGCAGCGTCCGGACCAGGCCATACAAACCGCCCCGTGAACAAAGGCCTCGAGTTCAACCTCCCCATGCAACGCATAGGAGATCTCGGCGATGGATTCGAGGGAGAGTTCCCGCGCCAGCACGACGCGGCTTGCGCCCAGATCCGCAAGAATCCGAATGGATTCCGCGTTGGTGATGCTTGCCTGGGTGCTGACATGAATCGCTAAATTCGGACGCAGCCGATGAACCGTGCGGATGAGCCCCAGGTCGCTGAGGATCACCGCATCGGCGCCTAGGTCTGCCACGGCGCAGGCTTGGGCCTGCATGCCGTGCATATCCTCCTGCAACGGGAAGCTGTTGAGCGGGACAAAGAGCGTTTTGCCTACCGCATGCGCCCGCTCGATCATTCTCCCAAGTTCTTCCTCTGTGAAGTTTTCGGCGCCGGCCCGGAGGTTGTTTTGCTTGAGGCCGCAGTATACCGCGTCTGCCCCAAAGCGAAGGGCGGCCTCGAAGGATCGCTGATTTCCGGCAGGTGCCAGGATCGTTGGTCGATTCATCAGTTCCACCCTTTGTCGCGGTCGTAAGCCTCCCAAAGGGGGCGATAGCGCGCGACCGCCGTCTCATGCTCTGAAAGCGTCTTGGAAAAGTAGAGCATTCCGGAGTCCGGATCCATCGAGCAGAAGTAGAGATAGCCGCCGGAGAGGAAGGTTTCATCCGGATAGAGCGCGGCGATGATCGCATCCATCGAGGGATTGCAAATCGGCCCGGCCGGAAGACCCTTTTTGCGGTAGGTGTTGTAGGGTGAATCGAGCTTCAAATCGTCAGCCCCGAGCGCCATCTTCTTGCTTCCGGTCACGTATTTGATCGTCGCGTCGGAATCCAGAGACATCCCCTTCTGAAGGCGGTTGTGGAAGACCGCAGAGACCTTCGCAAAGTCGTCGCGTTTGGCTTCCTTTTCGATCATGGAAGCGAGCGTAAAGACCTCATGCATGCTCAGATGGAAGGCGTCCGCGCGCTCCTCGTAGGCCGTGAGATAGGAAGCCTCCGTTTGGCTGAGCAGCTTTCGAAGCAAGCCCTTTGCCCCCGCGCTTGTATAGACCTCGTAGGTATTGGGCGAAAGATACCCTTCAAGGGGATAGAGCATGGTGCCTCCCGCCAGAGACCCCAAAAAGTAGTAATCCGTCGAAACCCAGGAAAGATCTCGGCACAGCTCGAGCACCTCCTGCTCGGATGCCAGACCCTGTTGGTCCAGGTAGGACGCAATCTCCGGAACCGTCCAGCCCGGAATGACGGTGATGCGCTGGGTTTTGGGCTGTCCTGCTCCGCTGACCAGCGTCTCCACGATCTGGGAGGCCGACTTTGACCGTGTGAGTTCGTATTCTCCGCTCTGAATGCGCTGCCCCATGCCGCGAAAATCCGCATAGAACTTAAAAAAAGTGCTGTTGCGGATCAGTCCTTCCGCCTCCAGCTTTCGGGATACTGCGTCCAGCGAGCTGCCGCTTGGCACCTCAAAAACGACCGTTTCGGTGTCACCCTCGACCATGGGCGCCAAGAAGTAGTCATGCACCCGCGTCAGACCCCGCTCCAGCAGCCCAAAGACAAGAAGCAACGCGGCCAAATAGACCAGCACGATGCGCAGAACTTTCCAGACCGCGGTGAACAAAGAAAAGGATCGACGTTTTTCCTCGTACCACCTCTTCTCGTCGATCTCTCCCGTATGCGGCTTGATTGAGGGCTTTTTCTTGGCCATGTGTGACCTCCTCGGTCTTAGATTTCGATGATGATCGGCAGGATCATCGGCGAGCGGCGGATGAGGCCAGAGATCGTATCGTGCAGCTTGTCCTTGATCTCGTTTTTGATCGGGGTCCAGTCGGCCTGCGTAATCGTAGGATAACGCTCGAGGACCTCACTCACCACCGCTCGAAGTTGCTCGATCGTCTCCTCATTTTCGCGCACGTAGACAAAGCCGCGCGAGATGAGCTCGGGGCCTGAGGCAACTTGGCCGGACTGCTGATCGATGCCGATGACGACGATGATGAGACCATCTTGCGAGAGGTGCTTGCGGTCACGCAGAACGATGCTCCCTACATCGCCCACGCCGAGCCCATCGATCATGACCTCTCCGGTGGGGATGGGGCCCGTGATCCGAGCCTCATCCCAGTCCAGTTCGAGGGCTTGTCCCAGCTCCAGAAGGATGCTGCGCTTTGCGGGCGCGACCATCGCATCGGATAGGTCGGCGTGAAGCTTCATCATACGGTATTCACCGTGAATCGGAATAAAATACTTCGGCTTCACGATGGCTTGGATGATCTTCAGCTCCTCCTGACAGGCATGGCCAGATGTGTGCACTTCGGCTACGCGGCTGTAAATCACCTCCGCCCCGGAGCGATACAGCCGATCGAGCACCTTGGCGACGGTCAGCTCGTTGCCCGGAATCGGGGTGGCGGAGATGACCACGGTGTCGCCCTGATGGATCTGGAGCTTTTTGCGTTCTCCGGCCGCCATGCGCGCCAGACCGCTCATCGGTTCCCCCTGGGATCCGGTGGTCACGATGACGATCTGCTCATCATCATAGCAGCCGATGTCCATCTGGTCGATCAATATGCCCTTGGGGATGCGAAGCTCGCCGATTTCCATCGCCAGCCTCGTTCCGTTGAGCATGCTTCGACCGATAAAGCAGATCTTCTTCCGGAAGGCTATGCAGTTGTCGACCACCTGCTGAATGCGATGGATGTTGGAAGCAAACATCGCGATGATCAGTCGCCCGTGAACCTCTTTGAAGAGGTTGCGGAAGGTCTCCCCGACCGCGCGTTCACTGATCGTGTAACCGGGACGCTCGACGTTGGTCGAGTCCGCCAACAGGGCGAGCACGCCCTTTGTGCCATAGTCGGCCAGGGTATTGAGGTCGGTGATCATCCCGTTGATCGGTGTAAAGTCAATTTTGAAGTCACCGGTCATGATGATCGTGCCCGCCGGGCAGGTGATGGCAAGCGCATAGGCGCCGGATATCGAGTGGCTCACATGGATGAACTGGACGGTGAACGCCCCCAGCTGCACAATGTCGAGCGGCTTGACGACAATCGTCTCGACCCCCTCGATCTTCTGATCGTCCATTTTCGCTTGAACGAGCGCGCAGGTCAGGCGGGAGCCATAGATGGGGGCGGAGACATGGCGATAGATATAGGGGAATGCGCCGATATGGTCTTCGTGGCCGTGTGTGACCAGATAGCCGCGCACGCGATCCCGGTTGCGCTCCAGATAGGTCACATCGGGAATCACCAGGTCGATGCCGGGCATATCCTGCCTTGGAAAGACAGAGCCGCAATCAACGACGACAATATCGTCCTCGTATTCGATCGCGGTCATGTTCTTGCCGATTTCTCCCACGCCGCCCAGCGGAATAATCCTCACCATGCTCTGCCTTCCCCCTGAATCCGCCCGCTCGATTCGCCAAACTATCACGCCATTCTTTGACCAATTATAACACAAACAAGATGGGTGTCAAACCGAAATCTCGAAAGAATGGACATAATGCAAAAAGAGCAGCCGAAACTGCTCTTTCTTTCCTGAGATCAAAGACCGTAGCGCTTCTTGAAACGGTCCACACGTCCGCCGGCGTCGACCAGCTTCTGCTTGCCCGTGAAGAACGGATGGCACTTGGAACAGATTTCCACGCGCAGCTCGCTCTTGGTAGAGCCCGTCTGGAAGGTGTTGCCGCAAACGCAGGTCACGGTCGCCTTCTGATACTTCGGGTGAATGCCCTCTTTCATCTATCTCACCTCTTTGTCCGCAATACTATCGCATGAAAGGCCTCAAAAGCCTTCTCATGCGCATGAACGGATACGCGATGCATTATACCCCCAAAGATACAAAAATGCAACCCTTTTGCCTTCCCTTTTTTGTT
>R15__coassemble_630_pt1 | contig 25309 bp, 19 predicted proteins | sample R15__metabat2_low_PE_033 | metagenome-assembled genome bin R15
GTCGGCGCGGGCGTGGGCTCGATGTAGACGATCTCCATCTCCGGAGAGGCGTAGGTGCGCTCGTTGCCCAGCGCGTCCTTGCCGCTCACGTCAAAGCGCACCTTGCCCGCCATGGACAGGGCCAGCTCGACGACCAGCGTGCGCTTTTCGCCGGAGGGCAGGGAGGGGATCGTGCCGACCGTCGTGCCCGCCTCGGTGACCGTCAGGGTCGCGGCGTCGGTCTGGCCGACGTTCTCGACCTCGATGGCAAAGCGCAGGACACCCGGCTCCTCGTAGATGACCGTATCCTCGGCCTTGGCGCGCACGCGCAGAAGCAGCGCAGAGGCCAGATCCTGCATGCGGATGTCGACCGCCGCCGTCTCCAGCGCGATTTCCTCGCCGCCGGCGATCGTGCCGGAGACGCTCGCGGTGAGCGTCATGTCTCCCTCGGGGGTGTAGAGGGTCTTCGACTCGTAGCTGCGCCCGGCTGCCAGCTCGGCGAGGGAGAGGATCTGGGTGCCGTCGGGCAGGGTCGCGCTGAGATTTTGCAGGGCAGCCTCGGCGGTGTTCTTGAGGCTGAGGGTGACCTCGACCGGCGTGCCCGGATAGACGCTCGCCGCGTCTTTGACCGAAAGCTTGGCCTCCAGGCCGTCCTTGGCCAGGGCGATGCTGCGCTGACCCAGGTCCTCGAGGGTGAGCGCCTTGTCGCTTCCAGCGGCGAAATAGGTGATCTTCGGCTCGCTCGCGCGGCTCTGATCGCCCATGGTGATGGTGTCGGTGAGGGTGATGCGCTCGCCCACGGAGAGCGCGGCGGCGGTGAGCGCCTTGTCGCTCAGGCCGGGATTTTGGATCTCGATGTTGCGCAGCTCGATGTTGCCGGTGTTAGAGAGCGTGTAGGTGGCGGTCACCTTTTGCCCGCTGCGCGCGCTTTCGGGGCTGACGCTGTAGGACGCGGTCAGCTGCGGGGCGGGCGCCTCGGTCTGGATGGTGATCGGGATCTGACGCAGCACGGGCTCCGCGCCCGCCTGCGGCGCGGGATAGCGGATGTAGAAGAGGATCTTCCGCTGCGAGATCTGCTCGGCTGTGACATGCCACAGACCGCTGTAGGTGAGGGTCTGACCCGCAGCCAGGCCCTTCTCATACTGCTCGACGCGCAAGCCCTCGGGGTTAAACAGGCTGATCTCGCCCGTCACATCCTGCGCTCCGGTGTTGTAGACCTTGATGGTCACCGTCACATCCTGCTCGCCGACGATGGACTGGGGATCGCTTCGGGAGGACACGCGGATCGCGTCCTCCGCCGCCAACGCCCAGAGCGGGAGGAGCAGCACAAGCGCCGCCAGCAGCGCGCCAACCTTCGTTCGTCTCATATTCGCCATCGGGCCGTCGGGCCCGCCTCCCTTCTGCGCGGCAAAATTGCCAAAACGCAAACGATTCCCTTGCCATTTTAAGGCAGATGTCGCGCCGTTGTCAAGCGCGGCGCGCGCTGCGCAGCCCTCAGGGCGCGGGCTTTTCGTCCCCACGCTCGGCACGCCAGCGGGAGAGCACCGCGTCCACCAGCCGCCGGCGGCTTCGCGAGAACTTTTGCTCCGCCAGCCAGGCAAGCGCCATCTCGGGGCGTCGGCGCAGGGTGATCGCCAGCGCCTCGCTGAGCTGCCAGTCCTCGATGTGCCGGTGGTTTCCGTTCAAAAGCGGCTCCGGCACGGGAAGCCCCTCGAATTCGCGGGGACGCGTGTACTGCGGATACTCCAGCAATCCGGAGGAAAAGCTCTCGGTCTGGGCGGAGGTATGACAGCCGAGCACGCCGGGAATCAGCCTTGCGACGGCGTCGGTCAGCACCATCGCCCCCAGCTCCCCGCCGGTGAGCACGTAGTCACCGATGGAGATCTCCTCGTCGATGCACAGGTCGATCGCGCGTTGGTCGACGCCCTCGTAGTGCCCGCAGAGCAGCACCAGCTCCTCCTCCGCAGCGAGCGCCTCCACCTTTTTTTGCGTGAGCGTCTCACCTCGGGGCGAGAGGTAGATCCGACGACCGCGAAAGGCGGGCCCGGTCACATCGCGCATCGCGTCCACGATCGGCTGGGCGAGCATGACCATGCCCGCGCCGCCGCCAAAGGGCGCGTCGTCGGTGTTGTGATGCCGGTTTTTCGCATAGGCGCGGATGTCGACCTCGGCAATCTGCAAGAGCCCCGCGCGCTCGGCTCGGCCGAGGATGCTCTGATGCAAGGGCGCAAACATCTCCGGAAAGATCGTCAGAATCGTGATCTTCACGGCGTTTCCTCGCTGGGCATGAGGGTCAGCCGCTCGCGCTCCATCGCCTCTAGGGCGAGGTACATCCTTTGTTCAGGCGTGCCGATCTCCAGGATCTCGATCTCCCGAAGCGGGATGAGGCGCTCCTCGCCCGGCCGCCCGAAGAAGTCGAGCGTCTGGATCTTGACGCGCAGGCCGTTGGCCTCCAGCACGCGCCCGTTGTAGACGTCGACGGCGCCCACGGCCGAGACGATCTCCCCGCGCGCCTGGCAGGCCAGGAGCACAGCCAGGAGCAGATCGGTCTCCTCGGCGGGCGGCTCGGAGAAAAAAGGCCTGTGCCGCTCGTGCTGATGGGCCAGGAGCATACCCAGGCGCTGTTCGTATTCCTCGCCGTAGAGCACCTCGATCACATCGGCGTTGCGCCGCACGCGCCAGCCGTCGATCTGCCCCCAGGGGGTGAGGTCGCACATGAGCAGGTGCTGGGCGTCGATGCCCTCGATGAAGCCGGCGGCAAAGCCCTCCGGATCGCCCGGGTCGGTATAGACCGAGGCCAGCGCGCCCTGCGCGGCCAGGATGCGTAGCAGATACACCATATAGCCGTTGTTCATCAGGTCCTCCTCGTGGGCAAGAATGCCCGGCGTTCGCCCCAGCAGTCGGTGAGCACCACACAGGGCTCGCCCCCGTAGACCGGCATCTCCAGCACGCCGGGAAGGGCGGGCGCGCGATGCGTGCGCACCCCGGCCTGCCAGCTGTGAAAGACGCCCTCGCGCAAAAAGCCGACCTGCCAGCGCTCGACGGCGTCCAGCCCGGCGACGCCCGCCGCCTGCGCGTCGGGACAGAAAAAGTCGGAGAGCACCACGGTATAGGATGCGATTGCCGGGTAGTAGTCGACGACCGCCCCGCCGTCCAGCGCCATCGCGCCCTCGACCGAATAGCCCACCAGCGGCACGCCCTTGGGGTCCAGCAGGCGCTTTTCGGCCAGCGCGATGGACAGGCGGCTCTCGTCCATGCACAAAAAGCGCCGTCCCATCCGCGCCGCCGCCGCCGCCGTCGTGCCGCTGCCCAGGAAGCAGTCGCCGACCAGGTCGCCCTCTTGCGTCGCGCAGGCCAGGCAGCGCTCGATGAGCGCGAGGGGCTTTTGCGTCTCAAAGCCTGTGCGCTCGGGGTCGCGCTGCTGCAGGTGCGCGATGTCGGTCCACACGTCGCCGGGATAGACCGGCTGATCCTCGTAGTAGCGGTATTCCTTGCCCCCCGTGCGGATCGCGCGGTAGCTCCGCCCCTGCTCGTCGATCTCCCGGCGCATGTGGTTGTCGCGCTGGGCAACAGTGCCGATGGGCACGGCGCGCAGGTTGAAGCTGTAGCGCCGGGACTTAGCGTAGAAGAGGATCGTGTCGTGCTTGCGCGGGAAGAAAGAGCGCGAGCGCCCGCCGGACTGATAGGCCCAGACGATCTCGTTGAGGAATTGATTCTCCCCAAAGACCTCGTCCATCAAAAAGCGCAGATGCGCGTTCATCCGCCCATCGCAGTGCAGGAAGATCGTGCCCTCTTCCCGCAGGAGCTTGCGGCAGGCCAGAAGCGTCTGGCGCATCATCGCCAGGTAGGTCCCCGTGTCGGGATAGCGGTCGTCGTAGGCCTCCAAGAGCAGATTGCCCTTGCGTGCGCGATGCGCTTCCGGCCCTGCGGGGACGCGCGCGTCGAAGCGCTTGCCTGTGTTAAACGGGGGATCGATGTAGATCGTCTGAAGGGTTCCAGCGTAGCGCTCGGCGAGGACCTGTATGTCCTCCGGCGCGCGACCCTGCACCAGCAGGCTGTCCCCGGCGGGACCCATCCACTTGGTCTTCTCACAGGCGATGGGTGTGAGCATCGGCGCGCCTCCTCCTTTCACAGATGATCCAGATTTTACTAGGATAATTATAGCCGCGAGCCCCGCCAAAGGCAAGCGGATTGCCCCGGACGGAGGAACATGGTATGATAGGCTACGAAGTTTGCGTATCCCCACCCCGACCGAAAGGACATCCGCCATGCAGCGACTCAAACGCCTCTTCGCCCCAAACGACGTCTGGCTTCCTCAGGACAGCGCCCGAAAAACGGCCCTTGTCGGCGTGCTCTTCGTCGTAGCGTATTATCTGGGCAATATGATGACGGAGGAGCTGGCGATCCGGATCACCCATCTTCTCCATCCTGAATATGTCCTGGATACGCCAGAATTCTACGCCTTCCTGGCGACCAATCCCTGGTCCTTCACCCTCGTGTGCGCCCTGTGGATGCTCGTCTACTTTGTCCTGCTCTGCCTTGCGGGGTTTCGCTTCTTTCCCGCCTACCGGGGACTATGCCGAAGGAAGGCGCTCGGCTGGCTTTGCTTTGGCCTGGCCACGACCCTGGCCCTGCAGGGCATCAGCGTGTGGCTCACCCGCATGAGCGGCTCCATGAGCGCCAATCAGCAGCTGCTCAACCGTCAGCTGGTGGACGCGGGCTGGGCGGTCAAGGCCGTGGTCTTCATCCTCATGCCCGCCTTCAGTGAAGAGCTGGTCATGCGGGGCGTCGTCCAGCGCGCGGTCTTCCCGAAGTTGCCGGTCTCGGGCCTGCTCGTCTCGGCCTTCCTCTTCCAAAGCATGCACTACACAACGCGCCTCTCCGACGCGCTGCTCTACTTTACCTCGGGGCTGGTCTACGCCCTGGTGCACTACAGGACGGGGCGGCTGGAGTTTGCGATGCTCCTGCACGCCCTGAACAACCTGGCTGCCCTGCTCCTGCTCAGCCTGACGCTCTGAGCCCGTCTTTCAATCCGCTTTGCGCTGCAGACGCCTCTTCCGGAAGCGCCTGCGGCCTCATTTCCAATAGTTGCCCTCGAGGTTGCGGTACTTGACCGCCTCGAGCACGTGCGCCTTGCGGATCGCTTCCTCACCCGCGAGGTCGGCAATGGTGCGGGAGACCTTGAGCACGCGGCTGACCGCCCGCATGGACAGATGGAAGCGCTCGATCGCCCGCTCCAGCGCCTGCCGCCCCTCCACGTCCAGCGCACAGTAGCGCTCGACCTGTCGGGCGGAGAGCTCGGCGTTGCAGCCCACGCCCTCCGCCTGATAGCGTGCCTGCTGGCACGCCCGCGCCCGCTGCACCCGCTCGCGGATGTCAGCGGAGGACTCCTCCCGTGGCGCGTCGGTGATCTCGCGCACGCCCAGCGCGGTAACCGGAAGCTGGATGTCGATGCGGTCGAGCAGCGGGCCGGAGATGCGCGAGAGGTAGCGGTCGATCTCCCGCCGGCTGCAGCGGCAGGGCACCTGGGAATTGCCATAGTTGCCGCAGGGACAGGGGTTCATCGCGGCCACCAGCATCGCCCGCGCCGGATAGCGCGCCTGGGCGCTGATGCGCACGACGGAGACAAAGCCGTCCTCCAGCGGCTGACGCAGGGCCTCGAGCGCGTCGCGGTCGTATTCGGGTAATTCGTCCAGGAAGAGCACGCCGTCGTGCGCCAGGCTGATCTCCCCCGGCTTGGCCTTGCTGCCCCCGCCGACCAGGGCGACGGCGCTGGCCGTGTGATGGGGCGAGCGGAAGGGGCGCTCGGTCATCAGGCCGCTCTCGCGCAGGGTGCCGGCCGCGCTGTGGATGCGCGTGGTCTGTAGGGCCTCCTCCAGCGTCATGTCGGGCAGGATGCCGGGCAGGCAGCGGGCCATCATCGTCTTGCCGCTTCCGGGCGGGCCGATCATCAGCACGTTGTGGCCGCCCGCCGCGGCGATCTCCAGCGCGCGCTTGGCCGCCCGCTGTCCGCGCACGTCCGCAAAGTCGATCGTGGTCTGCCGCCCCGCCAGCAGCTCCGCGTAGGGCCGGGCGCGCAGGGCCTCGACCCGCCTCGTTCCACGCACGTGCTCGATCGTCCCCATCAGCGTGTCCATCGGATAGACCGCAAGCCCCTCGACGCAGGCGGCCTCGGCCGCGCTCCCCGCGGGCAGGAGGATCGCCGTGCAGCCCGCCTGACGCGCCGCCAGCGCCATGGACAGCGCGCCATGCACCGGGAGCACCCGCCCGGAGAGCGAGAGCTCGCCCACGGCGGCAAGCCCCTCGAGCGCCCTCGGCTCGATCAGGCCGATGGAGGCGAGGATCGCCAGGGCGATGGGCAGGTCGTAGCTCGGCCCCTCCTTGCGCACATCGGCCGGGGCGAGGTTGATCGTCAGGCGCGTGACGGGGAACTCCTGCCCTGCCGCCGCCATCGCCGCGCGCACCCGCTCCCGGCTCTCCTTGACGGCGGCGTCGGGCAGACCCACGATCTCGAACATGGGCATCCCTTCGGTGCTGTAGGCCTCAACCGTCACCGGATAGCCCGCAATGCCCATCAAACCCATGCTGCATACAGCGGAGAGCATCGATTTTCCTCCTCCACGCGCCGTCCCTCTCGGCCGGCGCCTTTGCTTTTCTCCATGATACCATCGCCGGGCGCGGGGGTCAAACCCCAATGAAAGCCGATCCGCGCGTCGGCGCTTGACAAACCCGCTCGCGCATCGTATAATGCGGCCTATTGGTTCACTTTATGAACCAATTAAAAAAACGCGACACAAAGGGGGAGCGGCGCGATGGACGACCGGCGCGAGGCGCTTCTTTCGGCCTGGATGCGCATGAACGTGCACATCCGCGGCAACCGCCTGCTCAAGGATCTGAGCACCAACGAGGTGATGGCCTGCCGTTTTCTCGTTCAAAACAGCGGGCGGGAGGTCACGGCGAGCGCGCTGTGCGAGGCGCTCCAGCTCTACAAGTCCCAGGTCAACCGCCTGCTCGTCTCGCTGGAAGCCAAGGGCATCGTGCGCCGCGTCCCCTGCGCGGAAGATCGGCGGCGGCAGGTGCTCTTGCTTCAGGAGGCGGGCCTCTTGCAGTATCAGCAGGAGCATGCGCGCGTGCTGTCGATCCTCTCGGCGATCGAGGGCGCGCTGGGCGAGCAGAAGACCCGCACGCTCGCCCAGCTGCTCTGCGAGGCCGTGGAAGCCGTCGAGCGCCCCCCCTCCCCGAGGAACAGAAAGGAAGAGACGCATGAGGATCATCACCGATTCGGCCAGCGACATCTCCCAGGCGCAGGCGAAGGCCTGGGGCATCGAGGTCATCCCGCTGGGCGTTGAATTCGACGGCCAGGTGTACCGCGACGGCGTGGACATGGATCACGCGGCCTTCTATGCGCGTCTGGCAGAGGGCGGGCAGCCCCGCACCAGCCAGCTCACGCCCTACGACTACGAGCAGGCGCTGGCAGACGGCGAGGAGGCCGTGCTCATCACGGTGTCCTCCAAGCTCTCAGGCTGCTACCAGAATGCCGTGTCCATCGCCGAGGCGCATCCGGGCGTATACGCCGTGGACAGCCTCACCGCCTCCTGCGGGATGTATGCCCTGGTCCAGCAGGCCGTCCGCCTGCGCGACGAGGGATGCGGCGCTCAGACGATTGCCGAACAGCTCTTGGCCCTGCGCGAGCGGCTCCATGTCGTCGCCATGCTCGACACCCTCGAATACCTGCGCCGCGGCGGACGGCTTTCCAACACCGCCGCCTTCATCGGCGGGCTGCTTGGGGTGAAGCCCGTGCTGGGCACACAGGAGGGGCAGCTGGTCGCCCTGGGCAAGGCGCGCGGCTCGAAGAACGCCGCCAATCTGCTGATAGAGCGCGTGCAAAAATCCGGCGGCATCGACTTTTCTCTCCCCCTTTGCCTGGGCTACAGCGGCCAGGACGACACCCTCCTGCGGCGCACGATCGCCGACAACGCCGCGCTCTATCGCGATCACTGCGAGGCCGACGCGCTGCCCGTGACAAGCGTGGGCTGCGCCATCGGCGCGCACGCGGGCCCGGGCGCGATCCTGCTGGGCTACTTTGCCAAGCCGAACACGTAAGGCCCCCAAGCGACATATAAAGAAAAGACATGGTGTGTATCGCCATGCCTTTTTTGATCTTTCAACTGGGGAGTCTCCCCTCAGCGCGCGCCGAGGATGCGCCGGGCATTCTCCAGGCGCTCGGGGCTGGGCGGGGGCGTGCCGTGGAGCGTGTAGGCCTGCCCCAGACGTGCCCACTTCTCCTCCCCCATCGCGTGGTAGGGCAGCACCTCGACCCGCGCGACGTTGTGGAGCGTATCGAGGAAGCGACGCAGGGCGAGCAGGTCGTCGTCCCGGTCGGTCAGGCCAGGGACGAGCACATGACGGATCCAGACCGGGATCTGCCAGTCGGACAGGCATCGCGCCATCTGAAGGATGTTTGCGTTGTCCCGCCCCGTCAGCGCCCGATGCCGCGCGCCGTCGATCTGCTTGAGGTCCAGCAGCACCAGGTCAGTGTGATCCATGAGCCGTCGGAACTTGCCGAAGAAGGGTTCCTCCGGCGTGAAGGGCGCGCCGGAGGTGTCCAGGCAGGTCGAGATGCCCCGCTCCTTCGCCTTCTCAAACAGATCAAGCAGAAAGTCGATCTGCACGAGGGGCTCGCCCCCGCTGACGGTGATGCCGCCCTCGCGCCCCCAGTAGGCGCGGTAGCGCTCGGCCTCGCAGAGCAGCTCGTCCGCCGTGCGCATCGCCGCGCCCGATGCGTCCCAGCTGTCGGCGTTATGGCAGTATCGGCAACGCATCGGACAGCCCTTGAGGAAGATCAGGAAGCGGATGCCCGGTCCATCCACGGCACCAAAGGACTCTGTGGAATGGACCGCGCCCAGCACCGGCGACTTTTGCATAAGGCCTCCCAAAGGATTAGAGCTGTTTGTGGCAGGTCCGGGCGATCACGTCGAGCTGCTGCTCGCGCGTGAGGCTGATGAACTTGACCGCATAGCCGGAGACGCGAATGGTGAAGTTCTGGTATTCGGGCTTTTCGGGGTGCTCCATCGCGTCCACGAGCTTCTCGGTGCCAAAGACGTTGACGTTGAGGTGGTGCGCGCCGGAGTCGAAGTAGCCGTCCATCAGGGCAACCAGCGTCGTCTGCTGCTGCGCCAGGTCGTGGCCCAGAGCGCCGGGGCTGATCGTCTGCGTGTTGGAAATTCCATCCAGCGCATACTCGTACGGAAGCTTTGCGACCGAATTGAGGGAGGCAATCAAGCCGTTTTTCTCCGCTCCGTAGGAAGGATTTCCACCCGGGGCGAACGGCGCACCAGCCTTGCGTCCATCGGGCGTAGCACCGGTGGCCTTGCCATAGACGACGTTGGAGGTGATCGTGAGGATCGAGGTCGTCGCCTCGGAGTTGCGGTAGGTGTGGTACTTGCGAATCTTGTTCATGAAGGTCTTGAGCAGCCAGACGGCAATCTCATCGGCACGGTCGTCGTCGTTGCCGTAGCGCGGGAAGTCTCCCTCGGTCTCAAAGTCGACCGCCAGCCCGGCTTCATCGCGAATCGGGCTCACCTTGGCGTAGCGGATCGCGCTGAGGCTGTCGACCACATGGGAGAAGCCCGCGATGCCCGTGGCGAAGGTGCGGCGCACGTTCGTGTCGATCAGCGCCATCTCGGCCGCCTCGTAGTAGTACTTGTCGTGCATGTAGTGGATGACGTTGAGCGTGTTGACATAGAGTCCGGCCAGCCACTCCATCATCTGATCATAGCGCTTCATGACCTCTTCGTAGTTGAGCACTTCGCCCGAAATACGGGGCAGCTCCGGCCCGACCTGTTCGCGTGTCTTGATATCGATGCCGCCATTGATGGCATAGAGCAGGCACTTGGCCAGGTTTGCCCGCGCGCCGAAGAACTGCATTTCCTTGCCGGTCTCGGTCGCCGAGACGCAGCAGCAGATCGAGTAGTCATCCTTCCAGACGGGGCGCATCACGTCGTCGTTCTCGTACTGGATGGAGCTGGTGTTCACCGAGATCTTCGCTGCGTAGCGCTTGAAGGTCTCGGGCAGGCGGGAGGCGTAGAGGACGGTCAGGTTCGGCTCGGGCGAGGGGCCCATGTTCTCCAGGGTGTGCAGGAAGCGGAAGTCATTCTTGGTGACCATCGAGCGCCCGTCGATGCCCATGCCCGCGACCACCAGCGTCGCCCAGACCGGGTCGCCGGAGAAGAGCTGGTTGTAGGAGGGGACACGCGCGAACTTGACCATGCGCAGCTTCATGACCAGATGATCGATCAGCTCCTGCGCCTCTTGCTCGGTGAGCGTCTGCTCGCGCAGGTCGCGCTCGATGTAGCAGTCCAGGAAGGTCGAGATGCGCCCGACGCTCATCGCCGCGCCGTTTTGCGTGCGGATGGCGGCCAGATAGCCGAAGTAGAGCCACTGCACGGCCTCGCGGGCGTTTTCGGCCGGGCGGGAGATGTCGTAGCCGTAGGCCTCGGCCATGGTCTTCATCTGACCCAGCGCGCGAATCTGCTCGGCGATCTCCTCCCGCAGGCGGATGACCTCCTCGAACATCGTGCCGCTGCCGCAGTTCTCCAGGTCCTTTTTCTTGCTCTCGATCAGCGCGTCGATGCCGTAGAGTGCGACGCGGCGATAGTCGCCCACGATGCGCCCGCGGCCATAGGTGTCGGGCAGGCCGGTGATGATGTGCGCGTGCCGCGCCCGCTTCATCTCCGGGGTGTAGCAGTCGAAGACGCCCTGGTTGTGGGTCTTGTGGTACTCGGTGAAGATCTTGTGGAACTTCGGATTGACCTCGTAGCCGTAGGTTCCGGCCGCCTGCTCGGCCATCTTGATGCCGCCAAAGGGCATGAAGGCGCGCTTGAGCGGCTTGTCGGTCTGCAGGCCGACGACCTTCTCGTCCTCCTTGTGCGCCTCGTCGAGGTAGGCCGGGCCGTAGGCTGTGATGCCGGAGACGACCTCGGTCTCACAATCGAGCACGCCGCCGCGCTCGCGCTCCTCGCGCTGCAGGGCCTGCAGGCGCGTCCAGAGTCGGTCGGTCGCCTCGGTCGGACCGGCCAGGAAGGCCTCGTCACCCTCGTAGGGCACGTAATTGTTCTGTACAAAATCGCGGACGTCGATGTCCTCGGTCCAGCGGATGCCTTTGAAGCCACGCCATGCGTTTTTCATCGTCGAACTCCTTCGGGTCGTTTCGCTCAGGGGTCGCGCAAAGCATACTGCATTCATGGGAATTAATCCTTGATCCAGATCAAATTTTCAGTGAACGGGATGCCAAATTGTGCGACGCCGTCTCATGCATGTTGCTCGCCCGCGCGGAAGCGCTCCTCGAGCGCCTCCAGGCGAAGCAGGCGGATCTTGCCATGCCCCAGCCGCTCGAGCAGGCCCTCCCGGCGGAACTCGGCGAGATGTCGGCTGACGGTCTCCTCGCGCATGCCCACGCTCGAGGCGATGTCGGAGAGGCGCAGGCAGAGCGCGTCCTCGCGGCTTCGCTCCTGCTGATAGAGCAGAAAGCCCGCGAGCCTTGCGGCGGGGGCCTTGGTGGAGAGAATGAGGTTGCGGCTGTTCGCGTCGTGGAGCTTGCGGCTGAGCATGGTGATCACGCCCAGGCTGACCTTGGGGTCGTCGAGGATGCGGGCAAAGCGCGCCCGGTCGATGCGCAGGAAGAGCGCGTCGGTCAGGGCGATCGCGGAATAGGGAAAGGTGCCGCGCTCCAGAAAGAGGCTCTCCCAGATCGTGTCGCCGTCCTCCAGGATCATCAGGATGCGCTCGCGCCCCTCCCAGTCGACGTGCGAGAGCTTCACGCGGCCCCGGCGCACGATGCAGATGAAGTCGGCGGGCTCGCCCTCGTGGAAGATCGTAGCCCCCTTGGGGACGCGGCGCGCCTGGGCAGCGTCCTTCAGCTGCCTTTGGGCGGCCTCGGGCAGGCACTCGAAGAGGAAATCGCGGGATGCGCTGACATAGGGTTGCTCGGACATCGTGCCTCCTTGGCGCAGCGCGCCGAAAAAAGAAAAGGGCGGTTTGTGGTCTTGATTTCTGAGGTTGTAACGTGCAAAGGCAATAAAGAATGACCGCCGCTTAGGCGGCAGCCACTCAATCGTCTTTTTTCTCCTCGCGGCCCTCTCGGCCGCCCTCCCGATCCCCGCTCTCTTCGGGGATGCGCTGCACGCGCACGCGCCGCACGCGCCGGTCCTCCATCTCCAGGACGCTGACCCGCAGGCCGTCGGCCTCGAGCGTCTCGCCCTCCTCCGGGACATGTCCCGCCTTTTCCAGGACCCATCCGCTGACGGTGAGCGCGTCGCTCTCGCTCTGGCACTCCAGCTCGTCGAGGAGCTTTTCCAGGTTGGTGCCGCCCATGACGAGCAGGTCGTTGTCGTCCACGCGCTCGATCTCGTGCACGATCTCGTCGTGCTCATCCCAGATCTCGCCCACGAGCTCCTCGAGGATGTCCTCCATGGTCACGATGCCGCGCGTGCCGCCGTATTCGTCGAGCACGACGGCCATCTGCATCTTCGCCTGCTGCATCTCGCGCAGAAGGCCGCCCAGGTCGCGGTGCTCGGGCACAAAGAGAACCGGGCGCACGACGCTCGAGGGCGCTTCGCCGTTGTCGTAGACCTTGTTGTAGAAGTCCTTTTGGGCGATGATGCCCACGATGTGGTCGAGGTCGCCCTCGTAGACCGGCAGGCGGGAATAGCCCGTCTCGGCGAACTGGCGCGCGATCTCCTGCTTGCTCTGGTCGATGGAAACGCCCGCGATGTCCACGCGCGGGGTGAGGATGTCGCGAACCTCTTGGTCCATGAAGTCGATCGAGTTGCGCAGCAGGGTGCTCTCCTGCTCGTCGATGCCGCCCTCGTCCTCGGCGACGTCGACCATCGTCAGCAGCTCCTCTTCGGTGATGCTGCGGTCGACCTCGCCCTTGAAGACGCGGGAGATCAGCCTGCGCCAGAGGCCAAAGAGCGCGGCCAGGGGCGTGAGCAGCGCCGTGTAGGCGGAAATCAGCGGCACGACGGCCACCGCAAAGCGCTCGGGATACTGCGCGGCGAGGGACTTGGGCGTGATCTCTCCGAAGAAGAGGAGCACGAGGGTCACCACGAAGGTGGCCGTGCGCGTACCGGCCTCCTCGCCCAAAAGACGCACAAACATCACGGTGGCCAAGGAGGTCGCCGCGATGTTGACCAAATTATTGCCGATGAGGATCGTCGTGAGCAGCCTGTCGTAGCGCTCGACCAGGGAAAGCACCTGTGCGGCGCGCGCATCCCCCTTCTCCGCCCGATTCTTCAGGCGGATGCGGTTGATGGAGCTGAAGGCCGTCTCCGTCGCCGAAAAGAGCGCAGAGAGCGCGATGAGCAGAGCGATGGGAATCAGGGATATGGGGATATCGTCCATAGAGCTGCGGGAACCTGCCCTTTCTGTGGGGGTCTCCCCCCGTCCGTTCGATGTGGGATGGTGATTTTATTATTATATCGGGAATGGCGCGGGCGGTCAAGCTGAGGAAGGCCGGCTTTTGGGGTTTTGCGGAGAAAGGGCGCGGGTTTTCTCGGAATTTGCACAAGCGCTCGGCGTTTTCGCGCGCCGCGTGCGCCCCTGAGCGCCGCGCCCAGCCGATTGGACGCATTGCAAAAGCCGCCCCCGCTCTGCTTTACGCCAAAGCCGCGCGCCGCCCCTTGCGGGGCGGCGCGGGAAACTCAATACGCGGTCTTGGTGCGGATGTATTCGACCAGGGCGTCGAGCGCGACGTGCTCCTGGCGCATGGTATCGCGGTCGCGCACGGTGACCATGCCCGTCTCCAGGGTGTCGAAGTCGACCGTCACGCAAAGGGGCGTGCCGATCTCGTCCTGGCGGCGATAGCGCTTGCCGATGGAACCCGTCTCGTCGTAGTCGACCATGAAGTGACGGGAGAGCAGGTCGAAGACCTCGCCGGCCTTCTCGCCCAGCTTGTTCTTCTGGAGCGGGAGCACGGCGCATTTGTAGGGCGCGAGGGCCGGGTGCAGGCGCATGACCACGCGCGTGTCGCCCCCCTCGAGCGCCTCCTCGTCGTAGGCCTCGCACAGGAAGGCGAGGGTCGCGCGGTCGGCGCCCAGGGACGGCTCGATGACGTAGGGCAGCACCTTCTCCCCGGTCGTGGGATCGAGGTATTCCATGCTGCGCCCGCTCGTCTTCTGATGCTGGCCCAGGTCGTAGTCCGTGCGGTCGGCGATGCCCCAGAGCTCGCCCCAGCCGAAGGGGAAGAGGTACTCGAAGTCGGTCGTCGCCTTAGAGTAGAAGGCCAGCTCCTCCGGGCGATGGTCGCGCAGGCGCAGATGTTCCTCGGGCAGGCCCAGGCCCAGCAGCCAGTCGCGGCAGAAGGCGCGCCAATAGGCGAACCACTCCAAATCGGTGCCGGGCATGCAGAAGAACTCCATCTCCATCTGCTCGAACTCGCGCGTGCGGAAGGTGAAGTTGCCCGGGGTGATCTCGTTGCGGAAGGACTTGCCGATCTGGCACACGCCGAAGGGCAACTTGCGGCGCGTGGTGCGCGCGACATTCTGGAAATTGACGAAGATGCCCTGCGCGGTCTCGGGGCGCAGGTAGATCTCGTTGCTCGCGTCCTCGGTCACGCCCTGGAAGGTCTTGAACATCATGTTGAACTTGCGGATGGCGGTGAAGTCGCGCTTGCCGCACTGGGGGCAGACGATCCCATGCTCGGCGATGAAGGCCTCGAGCTGCTCGTTGCTCATGCCGTCGGCCTCGATCTCCTGCCCGTTGTCCCGTCCCCAGTCCTCGATGAGCTTGTCGGCGCGGAAGCGCGCCTTGCAGGCCTTGCAGTCCATGAGCGGGTCGTTGAAGTTGCCCACGTGTCCGGAGGCGACCCAGACCTGACGGTTCATCAGGATCGCGCAGTCGAGCCCGACGTTGTAGCGGGACTCCTGGACGAATTTTTTCCACCAGGCTCGCTTGATGTTGTTCTTGAGCTCCACGCCCAGCGGGCCGTAGTCCCAGGCGTTGGCCAGGCCGCCGTAGATCTCGCTGCCCTGGAAGATGAAGCCGCGCCCCTTGCACAGGGCGATCACCTTGTCCATGCGGTCGTTTGTCGTCTTTGCCATGCTCTTCCCTCGCTTTGCTCTCGGAGACAGGATAAAAACCGCGGAAGACGCGTCCCCGGATCCACGTCTGCCGTGATCCAAGGGACGAAAGTTGCCTTCCGCGGTTCCACCCTTGTTGGCGCGCTCGCGCCCGCTTTTTGATCGTTTGTCAGGTCGCTCCGGGCTGCCAACCCCCTCATCGCGCGCCCCCATCATAAGCCCAGGGTGCGCGCTTTGTCAAGCGGCCTCAGAGCACGGAGATCGCGTCGGTGATCGTCTTTTCCAGCGCCTCGCGCCCGTACTTGTCGACCTCGGCCTTGTTCTTCTCGCCGTGGGTCAGGCAGCCCGCGCCGCCGATGCATCCGCCCACGCAGGCCATGCCCTCGATGAAGTTGGCGTCGAGCTTGCCGACCTTCATCTTCATCAGCGCCGCGCGGCAGGCCTCCAGGCCGTCGCAGTAGATGCCCTTGAGCGGGAAGTCCTCCTGGCCGCGCTCCTTGAGCGCCTGGGCGACCGCGTCGCTCAGGCCGCCGCAGCGGGCGAAGATGCGCCCGTAGTAGGAGGCATTGTCCAGCGGCACCTCGGGCAGGGCGGTGATGTCCAGCTCGCGGCTGTCAAAGAGGGCCTGCAGCTCCTCGAAGGTCAGCGCGGCGTCGACGTAGGGCTTCACGCTCGGCTTTTCGATCTCGGCCTTCTTGGCCGTGCACGGGCCGATGAAGACGATCTTGACCCCCTCCTCGTGCTCCTTGATGTACTTGCTGATCGTGGCCATCGGGGAGAGGTTGTGGGAGATGTAGGGGACGAGCGTGGGGAATTCCTTCTCGATGTAGGAGACAAACGCCGGACAGCACGAGGAGGTCAGCTTGCCCTTCTCGACCAGCTCGCCCGCCTCCGCGTAGGCGACCATGTCCGCGCCCAGCGCGGCCTCGACGACCGTGGCAAAGCCCAGCGCGCGGATGCCGGCGATGACCTGGCCCAGCTTGGCGTAGGTCATCTGGCTGCCGATGGCCGGGGCGACGACGGCGACCACGCGGAATTTCGTGTTGTTCTCGCTCTTTTTGATCAGGTCGATGACGTTCAGGATGGACGACTTGTCCATGATCGCGCCGAAGGGGCACTGATAGACGCACGCGCCGCAGGAGGTGCACTTGTCCTGATGGATCGCCGCGGCGTTTTCCTCGTTGATCGAGATCGCCTTGACCTTGCAGGCGTTCATGCAGGGCCGGGTGCGGTTGGCGATGGCGCTGTAGGGGCAGACCTTGGCGCAGCGCCCGCACTCGACGCACTTGGCCTTGTCGATGTAGGCGACGTGGTTGTGGTCAAAGGAGATCGCGCCGCGCGCGCAGACGTCCTCGCAGCGGTGCGCCAGGCAGCCGCGGCAGGAGCTGGTGACCTCATAGCCGGAGGCCGGACAGTCGTCGCAGGCGATGTCGATGACCTGGATGACGTCGGGCTTGGCCCGCTCGCCGCCCATCGCCAGCTTGACCCGCTCGGCGAGGATCGCGCGCTCCTTGTAGACGCAGCAGCGCATGGTCGGCTCCTTGCCCGGCACGATCATCTTGGGGATGTCGAGCACGTGATCCAGGAGCTGGTCGTTCCAAGCCAGACGCGCGGTCTCGCGCAGCACCTTGTACTTGAGGTATTGGACCTTGGTGTCGAATTTACGCATGAGCTTCCTTCCCTCCCGGCAGAAGCGATTAGAAGTAGTTGACCTTGATTCGCTTGCCCATGCGCACCAGCTGTGCGGAGAGCTCCTCGACCAGGTTCATCTTGATGTTGAAGTTGATCGGCAGATCGGGGTTCTGGTGGGCGGGGTTGACCGCCCGGCCGACGAAGAAGTTGATGTCGGTCGCCTCCTCAAAGAGCAGGCGCGCGATCTGGCAGGCGCCGTCCTTGCCGCCCATCCAGGTGTCGTAGTCCCTGTTTTCGCCGACGAAGTCGCGCGCGTACTGCACGACCCGATTGACCGTGATCACGCCCTCGGTCACAAGGTCCACGCCCTCCAGCGCCGCGGTCGGCGGGATGTCGGAGCGGCCAAAGGAGAGCGAGACGCGCAGGGGCTTGCCCAGATAGCGCGCGGCGATGCCCGAGGTCGTGCCGCCGCAGACGATGTGCTTGCCCTCCTTGGCAAAGAACAGGCTCATCATCCGGTCGTTGTCGTTGCGGCTGGTGGGCGGGCCAAAGAGCAGGTTCATCGGCACGCGCCGGCGGATGCGCACGACGCAGGCGGTCGCGTCGTCGCCGGGCTGGCCGCCGTAGAGCCGGTCCACCTCGTCGATCAGGCGGGTCGAGAGGTTCTTGGCCGTATAGCCGCACAGGCTCATCGCCTCCATGAAGGCTACGATGTCCTCGCGCCGCCAGCCGAAGTTGTAGCTCGTGCCGATGCCCGCATGGGGGCAGCCGTCGCTCATGGCGACAAAGACGTCGCCCTCCTGCAGGCGCACGACCGAGCGGTAGATCTTCTTGCCGCCGATGGCCGTCTGGGTGCGCGGATAGTCGAAGCTCTCGCCGTTTCGGATGAGGATGGTCGCGGGGTTGTCGTATTGGATGATCTCGGCGGTCTCGTTGCGGATGATGCGCAGGATGGTGAAGGTCGAGTAGGCCACGCCGCGTACGGAGCACACCGGCAGGGTCGCGGCGATCGTCTCCACGCACTCCTCCAGCGAGAGGCCCGCGCCCAGCATGGTCGAGATGATCTTGCTGGTGAGGGTCGAGAGGATGCTCGCCTTCACGCCGCTGCCCAGCCCGTCGGCCAGCACGATGATCGTGCCCTCTTCCCCCGGCTGCTCGATGACCTCGACGTGGTCGCCGCAGAGCTGCTCGCCCGCGTGGTTGATGCTCTTGTATCCGATGTCGCAGCACAGGTCATTCATCGGCGATCGACTCCTTTAGCTTGGTGAGCGCGATCTTCGTCTCCGCCGCGGTCTCGCCCAGCAGGGAGGCGATCTCCTGCACGATGCGCATCTGCTTTTCGACGACGCGGTCGGCGACCTCGACGGTCTGCCTGCTGATCTGTTCCTGCTGCTGGCGGCGCTCCTCCTCGGCCGTGACGTCGCGCATGATGCACAGGATCATGCGCCCCTCCTCGGCGGGCACGATCGTCTGATCGACGTAGCGCCCATATTCGGCGAGGTAGACGCGCTCGTTGAGGATGCTCCGGCCCGTGGTCTTCACGCGCAGGAAGGGGGCCGGATCGAGGATGCGCACGACGCCCTCGCCCAGCACCGCCGCGTCGTTGCGCAGATTCATAAAGCGCAGGGCGGAGGCGTTGATCAGCTGGACCTCGAGCTTCTCGTTGAGCATGAGGATGCCGTCGGGCGAGCTCTTGGCGATCGCGTCGCTCATGGAGCTGGCCCGGTCCATCAGATAGGGCAGGCACATGGAGATCTCGGCTTTGCCCTGGTAGATCGCCACGGCCTTGTCCCGGCAGGTGTTGTAGCCGCAGGAGCCGCAGTTGAGCTCCTGGCTGGGCTTGAACTTGCCCATCTCGCGCAGGATCTCGGTGATCTCGGTCTCGGAGGGCACCAGCGCCTTTTGCTCGATGAACTCAAAGGCCTTGCGCAGCTCTCGCGGGACGGGCTGCTCGATCGCAAAATCGTTCAGGCCCGCGTAGTCGGAGACGGAGAGGTAGTCGCGCACGGGGTTTCGCTTGTTCTTCTCCATGACCGGGCCGCCGACGCAGCTGCCAAAGCACGCCGACATCTCGATGAAGCAGCGATGTACGCGGCCGCTCTCGATGTCGCGCAGGGCGGCGGCGCAGTTTTCCACGCCGTCGACCGCCAGGTACGTGTAGCCCGGGACGTCCTCCCGGCCCACGCCCATGGACTTTAAGATGCCGCCGGTGACCGGGAAAAAGCGCGCACGGCTGTTTGCCTCGGGGGTGATCTGCCGCTCCAGCGCGATCCCCTCCTGCTTGAGCCAGGCGGTCAGCTCCTCGAAGGTCAGCACCGCGTCCACGATGCCCGCGTAGTGCTCGGCCTCGTCCTTCTTGGCCACGCAGGGGCCGATGAAGACGGTCTTGCACTCCGGGTCGCGCCTCTTGAGATCCTGGCAATGCGCCTGCATCGGGGAGAGGACGTCGGCCAGGTAGGGGAGCATGTGCGGGAAGTGCTTCTGGATCAGCAGGTTGATCGCGTGGCAGCAGGAGGTAATCACGACGTCGCGCCCCTCCTCGCGGATCAGGCGGTCGTACTCGCGCTTGACCATCGTCGCGCCCAGCGCCGTCTCCTCCACGCCCGCAAAGCCCAGCCGCATCAGCGCCTCGCGCATCGCCTCGATGCCCACGCCCTCGTAGTTGGCGATGAAGGAGGGCGCGAGGCTGACGTAGACCTTCGCGCCGCTCTGGATGAAGACGCGGACCTTCTCGGTCTCGTCGACGATCTCCTTGGCGTTTTGCGGGCAGACCACGAAGCAGCGGCCGCAGAGCACGCACTCGTTGCCGATGATGTGCGCCTGGTTGCCCGAGAAGCGAATCGACTTCACGGGGCAATGGCGGATGCACTTATAGCAGTTCTTGCAGTTGGACTTTTTGAGCGTCAGGCAGTTGGGCATGCTTCCTCCGTCGCGTCTCAGAGCTTGGCGCGGATCTCTTCTTCAAAGAAGGCGTCGACCGTCTGCGGGGAGACGGAGAAGAGGTTGTCGTCGACGGTCACGCACACGCCCTGCTGGCATTTGTTCATGCAGAAGGTGCCGCCCAGGTCGACCTGCTCGGAGAGGCCGTGCTGGGCGACCAGCTCCTGCAGGCGCTCGACGACCTGACGGGAGCCCTTGATGTGGCAGGAAGAGCCGATACAGATGGTGACTTTCATAAAATCCTCCTCACTCGTATTCCACGACGCCGGCCCAGTGGAGCAGGAACGCCCGCTCCTCCTCGTTGCCCTTGACCGACTGGGACGCAGCGACAATCGGCATCCACTTCTGGACATAGCGCCGGTCGGTGCCGCTCTTGGCGCAGAAGAAGTCGAGGTAGCGCTCGGCCCGCTCCTGCTCGCCCTTGAGGCAGAAGAGCAGATAGGTGCGCGCCACGTCGGCCGAGGCGTTGCCCTGGGTCACGTGGGACCAGTCGAGGATGTAGGGCACACCCTCGGGGGTGATGATGATGTTGGAGGGGCGGAAGTCGCCGTGGCAGACCTTGTTGTGCCGCGGCATGCCCTCCAGGCGGGTGTGCAGGTCGTAGCGGGTCGTCGCGTCGATGTCGGCCTGCTCGATCTTGCGGTTCATCTTGTCCTTGAGCCGGCCCAGCAGCGGGCAGCTCTGGCTGTGGACCTGCAGCTGCAGGTCGACGAGCTGCTCGAGATAGCGCTCCCAGTTGTCCGGGTCCTCCTCCATGATCTGGCTGAGAGTCTTGCCGGGGATGTACTGGCTGACGATGGCCCACTTGCCCTCGATCACCGTGACCTCAAGCACCTTGGGCACGTTCAGGCTCGTCTGCTCGATGCGGGCTTGGCCCAGGGCTTCGCTGAGCACGTCAGCCTTGGAAAAGTCCTCGTTGAAGACCTTCACGACCCGATCTCCGTCGCGGTAGATGGTCTTGTTGTTGCGCACAGCGATGACGCGGTCCAGATTCATGCGCTTCTCCTCCTTCTCACTGCTTGCGCGCGGCCTTGTAGGCCTTCTTCACGGCGTCTCCCTCGGGCAGGGCGAGCGCCTCGCCGTCGGGCTTTTCGACCTCGGCAAAGTGCTTGCCGTAGTAGGCGTTTGTGTACATCTGGCGGATCTCCGAGAGCAGCGGGTAGCGCGGGTTCGCGCCGGTGCATTGGTCGTCGAAGGCCTGCTCGGTCATCTCGTCCAGGCGGGCGAGGAAATCAGCCTCGTCGCTCACGTAGTCGCGGATGGTCGGCTTGATGCCCACCGCCTCCTTGAGCGCGTTGATGCGCCCGATGAGGCCCTCGAGCTTCTCCTCGTCGCTGCCCGTGATGCCCAGGCGCTCGGCGATCTCGGCGTAGCGGCGCAGGGTGTGCGGGTGGTCGTACTGCGGGAAGGTGCCCATCTTCACGGGAACCTCGCAGGCGTTAAAGCGCATGACCTCCTCGATGAGCAGCGCGTTGGCCAAGCCGTGGGCGACGTGGTGGAAGGCGCCCAGCTTGTGCGCCATGGAGTGGCACACGCCCAGGAACGCGTTTGCAAAGGCCATGCCGGCGATGGTCGCGGCGTTGGCCATCTTCTCGCGCGCCTCGCGGTCGGTCAGGCCGTCGCTGTAGGCGCGGGGCAGATAGCGGAAGATCATGTCGATCGCCTGCAGGGCCAGGCCGTCGGTGTAGTCGGTCGCCATGACCGAGGCATAGGCCTCCAGGGAGTGCACCAGCGCGTCGATGCCGGAGGCCGCGGTCAGCCCCTTGGGCGCGCTCATGTGCAGGTCGGTGTCGATGATGGCCATGTTCGGCAGGAGCTCATAGTCGGCCAGCGGGTATTTGACGCCCGTCGCGCCGTCGGTGATGACGGCAAAGGGCGTGACCTCCGAGCCGGTGCCCGCAGAGGTCGGGATGGCGACGAAATACGCCTTTTCGCCCATCTTCGGGAAGGTGTAGACGCGCTTGCGGATGTCCATGAAGCGCATGGCCATGTCCATGAAGTCGCACTCGGGGTGTTCGTAGAGCACCCACATGATCTTCGCCGCGTCCATGGCGCTGCCGCCGCCCAGGGCGATGATCACATCCGGCCCAAACAGGCGCATCGCCTCCGCGCCGGCCTTGGCCGACTCGAGCGTCGGATCGGGCTGTACGTCGAAGAAGGTCGTGTGCGCGATGCCCATGGCGGAGAGCGTCGCCTCGATCGGCTTGGTGTTGCCGTTGTGATAGAGGAAGCTGTCGGTGACGATGAAGGCCTTCTTGCGGTGCATGACGGCGCCCAGTTCCTCCAGCGCCGGGGCGAGGCAGCCGCCCTTGATGTAGACCTTTTCCGGCGCGCGGAACCACAGCATGTTCTCTCTCCTCTCCGCGACGGTCTTGATGTTGAGCAGGTGCTTCACGCCCACGTTCTCGGAGACGGAGTTGCCGCCCCAGGAGCCGCAGCCCAGCGTGAGGCTGGGGGCCATGCGGAAGTTGTACAGGTCGCCGATGCCGCCGTGGCTGGACGGGGTGTTGACGACGATGCGGCAGGTCTTCATGCGCGCCTGGAAGGCCTCCAGCGCCTCGGGGCAGCGCCGCTCGTCCAGGTAGATGGAGGCAGTGTGTCCGTAGCCACCGTCGGCGATGAGGCGATCGGCCTTGGCCAGGGCATCCTCCAGGCTCACGGAGCGATACATCGCCAGCACGGGGCTGAGCTTCTCGTGGGCAAACTCCTCGCCCGGATCGACGCGCTCGACCTCGCCGATGAGGATCTTCGTCCCCTCCGGCACGCTAAAGCCCGCGAGCTCGGCGATGCGTCGGGCGCTCTGGCCGACGATCTTGGCGTTGAGCGAGCCGTTGATGAGGATCGTGCGGCGCACCTGATCGAGCTCCTTGCCGCTGAGGAAGTAGCAGCCGCGGCGCGCGAACTCGTACTTCACGCCCTCGTAGATCGACTCAGGGACGATCACGCTCTGCTCGGAGGCGCAGATCATGCCGTTGTCGAAGGTCTTGGAATGGATGATCGAGGAGACCGCGAGCACCACGTCCGCGCTCTCGTGCAGGACCGCCGGCACATTGCCCGCTCCCACGCCCAGGGCAGGCTTGCCGCTGGAATAGGCCGCGCGCACCATGCCCGGGCCGCCGGTGGCCAGGATGATGTCGGCCTCCTTCATAACCAGGTTGGTCATCTCCAGGGAGGGCTCGTCGATCCAGGCGATGATGTCCTCGGGCGCGCCCGCCGCGATGGCCGCGTCGCGCACGACCCGCGCCGCCGCGATGGTCGCGTTCTTGGCGCGGGGATGGGGGCTGATGACGATGCCGTTGCGCGTCTTGAGCGCGATGAGCGTCTTGAAGATGGCGGTCGAGGTCGGGTTGGTCGTCGGGATGACCGCCGCGATCACGCCGATGGGCTCGGCGATCTTGCGGGTGCCCGCCGCCTTGTCCTCCTCGATGACCCCGCAGGTCTTCGTGTGGCGATAGGCGTTGTAGATGTACTCCGCCGCGTAGTGGTTCTTGATGACCTTATCCTCGACGATGCCCATGCCCGTCTCGGAGACGGCGAGCTTCGCCAGCGGGATGCGCTCCCGATTCGCGGCGGTCGCCGCCGCCAGGAAGATCCGGTCGACCTCTTCCTGCGTGTACTGGGCGAAGCGCTGCTGCGCCGCCCGCACGCGAGAAAGCGCCTCTTCGAGCCGCTCCACACAATCCACTCTGCCCTTTTGCTCTGCCATGACGTTCCTCCATCACTCCGCAGTCTTTTTCATGTTGTCCGTGCCCTCAGCGGGCTTGTTAATAATATATCATACTGGTTCGACTTTGGCAAAGACCAAAAGCGGATCGTAGGGATATGGATTTTGATATGGAAGGAGGCTGGGGACGAGCCACAGGGTCGTCCCCCGTCAGAAGGTCTGCCTGCGCACCTGGGTCAGCTCGGTGATGAAGCGCTTGTCCAGCTCGCCCAGGGCATAGCCCTGGCGATGCACGAGCACGTCGCGATAGGGCTTGGGGCGCGCGGCGGGGCGCTGAACGAGGTTCCAGCGCTCGAGCTGGGCGGCGGGCACCGGCGAGACCCACATGAAGGTCTCCGGATTGCTCGAGAGCAGGTCGAACTGGCTCGCCCGCTCGAAGACGAAGATGCGCCGCGCCTGCCCCTGCTCCAGCTCGCTGCCCAGAACCTGCCCCTCCGGCAGGGAGGGGACGTAGGGATCGGCGTGGGCGATCTCGATGAGGGGCGAGAGGTCCTCGGGCGCGACCTGCGCGCGCCCCGCGAGCGGCCCCTCGGCTGAGCAGAGCACCACCGGGGCAAAGCGCGCGACCAGCTCGCCGTGGAGCCCCTTTTCCGCGAGCATCTCGGAAAACTGGCGCTCGTAGCCCTCGGCATAGCGGATGATGCCCAGGCTGCACTGCCCCTCGAGCAGGCTGCGGATCGTGCGCAGGGCGTTGGTCTCCCTGTAGAACAGCTCCGCGCTGCCCGAGCCGATGCCGCGCGAGAACCGAGCAAAGGCCTGGGAGATGTAGGAGGCGCGCGGGACGCAGATGGAGAAGCGCTGCTTGCGCGGCGCATCCGAGCAGAAGAGCCGCTCCAGCTCGTCGATCTCGCCGAGGATCTTCGTCGCATAGCCCACCAGTTCCGCGCCCTCGGCCGTCAGCCGCATGCCCCGGGGCGTGCGCGTGAAGAGCGAAACCCCCAGCTCCGTCTCCATGTCACGGATGGCCCGGCTGAGGTTGGGCTGGGCGACCCGAAGCCGCTCCGCCGCCTGATGCACCGTGCCCGCGCGCGCGACCTCGACCACGTACTTGAGATGCAGGATGTTCATTCCTCTCTCTCCCCTCTCTTGGACTGGCAAACATCTATGCTTTTATCATAGCACAGGCCGAAGTCAAAGGGAATATTGACCCCCACGCAACACGCGCCCAACACGCACAGCTTTTAAAAGAACCCAGCGACGATGGCGATGAAAACGCTTTCCTGGAATTCACAGATTTCAGCGTGTTGTTTCAAAAGAATTAATACAATCTTAACAACTTTTACCCCCCCCGATTTATAATCAATCTACTGCTTTTCTACAGAAATATGCCCGAGGCTCTCCCGAATTGCAGCAGGGGGCTGATGTTGCCCCATGTCCCTGGATGGACGCGCGACCCTCATTGTTTTCGAAGACAAAGGAGAAGAAAAATGAAGACCCATCGTTCCTTGCCACGGTGCCTTTTGCTAACCATGCTCCTGCTCATAAGCGTGGTTTTTCCCCTCTGTGCGACTGCGGATTTGCAAGATACATGGTCCGCAATAAAGGAAGATTATCAGGAGCAATACCTTAACCTGACCAAAATTCGCCTCACAAATCCCGCCATTCCCAATACGCCAACGTACGTAGCGTACTGTCTGGAAGCCTCTAAAGCCTTCCCCGGATCTACGGCCATTCCGTATACAGGCGGAAATATTTCCATCTATCCCGAAGAAGATTTTGAGCATACCAAGATCTCAGAAACGCTGGATAACCCCCGAATTAACCCCGACATCGCCACGGAAGCCATCCGCAACATCCTATTTCTCGGATATCCTTACAACGCGCACGGGATTCAGGAACGATACAATCTGACCGACGGTGAATTTGAATACCTCACACAGGTCGCCATTCAGTATTGGTCCGACAGGATCCTGTACAATAAGTTGGTGTAAAAAGGAAAAGAGCCAGGCGGCTCACC
>R15__coassemble_652_pt1 | contig 24607 bp, 17 predicted proteins | sample R15__metabat2_low_PE_033 | metagenome-assembled genome bin R15
GACTCAGTCGCTTTTTGTTACCCTTTCGGTCTCACATCAATTGTACTCTTACACAAGCGGGCGACTTTGTGCTGAAAAAAAGATTGTAAAACGGCGCGCTCTGGCGTATAATCTTCTACGTACGATCATATCCCATTCAGTAACTCACAACCAAGGAGGAAAAGCGGCATGACTAAATACGTCTACCTTTTCAAAGAGGGGAACGCTTCCATGCGCAACCTGCTCGGCGGCAAGGGCGCAAACCTCGCTGAGATGACCAGTCTCGGCCTGCCGGTCCCGCAGGGCTTCACCATCAGCACCGAAGCGTGCACCCGCTACTACACCGACGGCAAGAAGATCAGCGAAGACATCATCGAGCAGATCTACGCGGCCCTCGAGCAGACCGAAAAGGAAGTCGGCAAAAAGTTCGGCGATCTCAATGATCCGTGGCTGGTTTCCGTCCGCTCCGGCGCGCGCGCTTCCATGCCGGGCATGATGGACACGATCCTCAACCTGGGCCTCAACGACGTCGCCGTGCAGGGCCTCGCCAACCTGACCCAGAACGAGCGCTTCGCGTATGACGCTTACCGCCGTTTCATCCAGATGTTCTCCGACGTCGTCATGGAGATTCCTAAGCCCCTCTTCGAGAAGGTGCTCGACGAGGAGAAGGAAGCCAAGGGCGCGAAGTTCGACACCGATCTGAATGCCGAAGACCTCAAGCGCATCGTCGGCCGCTATAAGGAGATCTACCGCCAGAACAAGGGCGAGGATTTCCCGCAGGATCCCAAGGTCCAGCTCCTCGAGGCCATCAAGGCGGTCTTCCGTTCCTGGGACAACCCCCGCGCGATCTACTATCGCCGCATGAACGACATCCCCAGCGATTGGGGCACCGCTGTCAACGTGCAGAGCATGGTCTTCGGCAACATGGGTGAGACCAGCGGCACCGGCGTCGCCTTCACCCGCAACCCGTCCACCGGCGAAAAGGCGCTCTTCGGCGAGTACCTGATCAACGCGCAGGGTGAGGACGTCGTTGCCGGCATCCGCACGCCCCAGAAGATTGCGACCCTCGAGCAGGTTATGCCGGAGGTCTATCGCCAGTTCGTCGGAATTGCCGAGAAGCTGGAGAATCACTATCGCGACATGCAGGACATGGAGTACACGATCGAGCGCGGTAAGCTCTACATGCTCCAGACCCGCAATGGCAAGCGCACGGCGGCTGCCGCCATCAAGATCGCGGTCGACCTCGTGAACGAGGGTATGATTACGACCGACGAGGCCGTGCTCAAGGTTGAGCCCAAGCAGCTCGACTCCCTGCTGCATCCGCAGTTCGACGCGGTCGCCCTCAAGAAGGCGAAGCCCGTCGCCGAGGGCCTGGCAGCTTCTCCGGGAGCAGCTTGCGGCATGGTCTACTTCACCGCTGAAGAGGCGACCGCAGCGGCCAAGAGCGGCAAGAAGGTCGTTCTGGTCCGCCTGGAGACCTCTCCCGAGGACATCGAGGGCATGAACCATGCGCAGGGCGTCCTGACGGCGCGCGGCGGCATGACGAGCCATGCGGCCGTCGTCGCCCGTGGCATGGGCACCTGCTGCGTCGCGGGCTGCGGCGCGCTGCGCGTGGACGAAGAGACCAAGACGGCGACCATCGGCTCCCTCGTGATCCACGAAGGCGACTGGATGTCCCTGGATGGCTCCACCGGCAAGGTGTACGCCGAGCAGATCCCGACCGTCGAGGCCACCGTTTCCGGCGACTTCGCGACCCTGATGGGCTGGGCGGATGCTGCCCGCAAGCTCAACGTGCGCACCAACGCGGACAACCCGCGCGACACGGAACAGGCGGTCAAGTTCGGCGCCGAGGGCATCGGCCTGTGCCGCACCGAGCACATGTTCTTCGAGGGCGAGCGCATCGCCGCGATGCGCGAGATGATCCTCTCCGACAACGAGGATCAGCGCCGCGTCGCGCTGGCCAAGATTCTGCCCTATCAGAAGGGTGATTTCAAGGCCATGTACAAGGCGCTCGAAGGCCGTCCGATGACTGTCCGCTACCTCGATCCGCCGCTGCATGAGTTCCTGCCGAGCAAGAGCATGACCGCCGAGATCGACGCGATTGCCAAGGAGCTGGGCGTTCCCTCCGAGAAGATCATCGCCACCATCGACGAGCTCCACGAGTTCAACCCGATGATGGGCTTCCGCGGCTGCCGTCTGGCGGTTCGCTATCCGGAAATCGCCGAGATGCAGACCCGTGCGGTCATCGAGGCTGCGATCGAGGTCAAGCAGGAGGAGGGCTTTGACGTCCATCCCGAGATCATGATCCCGCTCGTGGGCGACAAGAAGGAGCTGGCTTACGTCAAGCAGGTTGTCGTCGACACGATGAACACCGTCATGGAAGAGAAGGGCGTCAAGCTCGAGGTCAAGATCGGCACCATGATCGAGATCCCGCGTGCCGCGCTCACCGCGGACGAGATCGCTCAGGAAGCCGAGTTCTTCTCCTTCGGCACCAACGACCTCACCCAGATGACCTTCGGTTTCTCCCGTGACGACGCCGGCAAGTTCCTCGGCGCGTACTACGACAAGAAGATCTACGAGTCCGATCCCTTCGCAAGGCTGGATCAGGACGGCGTCGGCAAGCTGGTGAAGATGGCTGCGAAGCTCGGCCGTGAGACCCGCCCCGACATCAAGCTCGGCATCTGCGGCGAGCACGGCGGCGATCCGTCTTCCGTCATGTTCTGCCATAAGGTGGGCCTGAACTACGTTTCCTGCTCTCCGTTCCGCGTGCCGATCGCCCGTCTGGCGGCTGCGCATGCTGCGATCCTTGAGAAGCAGGGCAACCTCTAATCCTTCTACTTTGAAGGCCACGGCGGTGGAGAGATGGCAACATCTCTCCACCGTTTTTTTGCTTGCCTGCATTCATCAAAGAAGGTATAATAATCACATTGTTTTCACAGCTGGGCATCAGCAGGCAAGACAGGGCGCGAGAATGCGAGGGAGGGGACAGGGCATGGATCTGCAGAGACAATTCAAACTCTTCTTTTGCCTTGCGGCGGTTCTTGTTCTCTTGCTTGTTGTTCTAATTATCTCTCAGAGATTCACAAAGTCCGTGACACCGGAGGAAACGCCCGCGCGACAGGGGGGCAATCTCGAGAGCATTGCGCCCATGGGCACAGCCCCTAGGAGCACGGCCGTCCTGCCGGAGGAAACGCTCCCCATCATCCTCACCAATACCCCGACGCCTACGCCGACGCCCAGCCCCACGCCCAGCCCCAGCCCAACGCCGACGCCCAGCCCTACGCCCAGGGTTGATCTGGCGCGGGGCACGGTGAACCGAGAGGGCAATCTGCGCTCGGAGCCGTCCTCAGGCGCAAAGGTGAAGCGGAAGATTGCACCTAAAACAGAGGTTGTCGTCCACGAGGTTGCCCGCGACAGCAAGGACGCGCTTTGGTACTTCCTGAGCATCGAGAAAAATGGGGCCACCGGTTGGATGCGAGATTATCTGATCGACCTGCCGCAAGGACGCCTTTCGATGGATCGGCCTCCACAGAGCCAACCTGTCGATGCTCAGGCATCCTTAGCGTCTTCGTTGCCCGCTGTGCAAACAGAGTCGGAGGCTGCTGCTGCCGGCGTCCTGGGCACGGCTGTCACCAATCGGGATGTCAATGTTCGGGTGGAGCCCAAACAAAAGGCCAAGATCGCTCGGCAGCTCTCCCAAGGCGTCGATCTCCAAGTTTTGGGCTTTTATCTGAACGACAACGTACAGTGGTATGAGGTCCGCACCCCAAGCGGGTTGACGCATGGCTTCATTCGTGCCTATGCGCTCGACGTGCGCGACATGCCCGTGACGCTCGAGCCCATCCCGTATGGCTTGTAAGCATTCCTGAATTCTTGACGCGACCTCGACGCACGCATATAATATGAAGGATCCATTCCGAGAGGAGGGTAATGATGCAAAGGGTTTCAAAGGCCATTTTGCCTTGCTTTGCCATCTTTTTCTCTCTGCTCTTGCTCAGCGGGGGGCATCGACTCGTTTCCGGAGAGCCGGCACAGAATGGTCAACCTGCTTTAGAGTTGCATTGGGAGGCGATTCCGGCGCTCCCTGCGCCCTATGCACAGGAGTCAGAAGCACCGAATCTGCAGGAAAAGGTTCCTCGTTCCCTCGTGATGGCAACATTGCCCTTGTCCATCCCTGTCTGCCGCGCCTTTGAGCGTGATGCCAATGGCAACGTCCTATCCAATCCCTGTCGGTATTCGGATGCGGTCTATTGGGCTTTTGTCCCCGAAACGGGGTTTGCGTGAGTGCGTTCAAGGGGATAGCCGATTGAAATTGAAAGAAAGAGGAAAGAACCATGGCTAAGAACAACACTCGCGTCAAAACGCACTCGCGCTCCCGCGCGGCGATCCTCCTGGTCGCCGTTTTGGCTGTCGTGATTCTCACGGGCTCGCTCGCGCTCAATGGCTTCGGCAAGGGCAGGATGATCAACTACCTCAAGCCCTGGGGAGAGGCGATCAGCCTCGGCCTGGATCTGAGTGGCGGCGTATATACCGTCTATCAGGCCAAGAACCCGGAGGAAGAGGGCCTCGAGGGCAAGATGGACTCCACGGTCAGCATTCTCACCAGCCGATTGACGCGGCAGGGCTTCACGGAGGCGACCGTCACCCGGCAGGGGACCGACCGCATCCGTGTGGAGATTCCAGACGTGAAGGATCCCAATGAGATCCTCAGCATCATCGGAACCCCGGCGAAGCTCGAGTTCCTCGATCCCGAAGGCAATGTGCTCTTTGACGGATCGATGGTCAAAAATGCTCAGGCGCAGCAGGATCAGAACAACCAGGTGGTCGTCGGCTTCGAGCTCAACGACGAGGGCGCAAGGATCTTCGGCGAGGCCACGACCCGCAACATCGGCAAGGTGATCTCCATCACGCTCGACGGCGAGGTGATTTCCGCGCCCAAGGTCAACGATGCGATCCTCGGCGGAAGCGGCCAGATCTCTGGCAATTTCACCGCGGAGGAAGCGCAGACGCTCGCCAGCCTCATCATGTCCGGCGCGCTGCCCATCGAACTCGAGCAGCTCGAAGTCAGCGCCATTTCTGCGACCCTGGGTGTCGAAGCGCTCGCAAAGGCTTATCAGGCCGGATTCATCGGCGTGCTGCTGGTGATGGTCTTTATGCTCCTTCGCTACCGCCTCTGCGGCGTGGTCGCCGACATCGCGCTGTCGATTTACATCCTGCTGGTTGTGCTGCTGATCGTGCTTCTGGGCGCGCAGCTGACGCTTCCGGGCATCGCGGGCGTCATCCTGGGCATCGGTATGGCGGTCGACGCCAACGTCGTCATCTTTGAGCGCATCCGAGAGGAACTGCGCGCAGGCCGTCCGCTCGAGTCCTCGGTGCGCAAGGGCTTCTCCAACGCCATGTCCGCCATCGTCGACTCCAATGTCACGACGATTATCGCCTCGATCGTGCTGTACGCCTTTGGCACGGGCACGGTTCGCGGCTTTGCGCTGACCTTGGGCATCAGCGTCATCACCTCGATGTTTACGGCGGTCTTTGTCACGCATCGCCTGCTCAATCTCTTCGTCGATCTTGGCATCCAGAACCAGAAGCTGTATTTGAAGTGAAGCGGAGGTACAATATGAAATTTCAGAATCGAAATCGCTGGACTCGCTTCCTTCTGGTTTCATTTGCGATCATGGCCGTTGCGCTGGTGCTGAGCATTGCGGGGCGCGGGCTCAACTTGGGCGTCGACTTCACCGGCGGCACGCTCATGACCTACGACATGGGCGAGGCTTTCCAGGTCTCGGACATCGAAAAGGTGCTGGCCGACAACGCCGTTGCCAATCCTCAGATTGCCAAGATCGGCAGCGAGGAGACGCAGGTGCAGATTCGCATCAGCGACGAGTTCAACACCGACGCCCTTCGCGAGGCGCTCGAGGGCACGCTGGGCGAAACCTATCCCGGCCTCCAGTACATCGACATCACCCGCGTGGGCGCTGTCGCGGGCGCGGAGCTGGTGCGCAACGCCATCCAGAGCATGCTCTGGGCCGCCGCGCTCATGCTCCTGTATATCGCCATACGCTTCGACCTCTTCATGGGCCTTGCGGCGGTCATCGGTCTGGCGCATGACATTGCGATCATGGTGTCCTTCTCGGTCATCCTGCGCAATGCCATTCGCATCGAGACGACCTATATTGCAGCGCTGCTGACCATCGTGGGCTACTCGATCAACAACACGATCATCATCTTCGACCGCATCCGCGAAAACGAGCACAAGGCAAGCCTGCGCTCGATGGAGCTGGGGGCGCTGGTCGATCTCTCGGTGGGTGAGTCGCTGAGCCGCACGATCAATACATCGGTCACGACGCTCATCACAATCGTCACCCTCTACATCCTGGGTGTCGACTCGATCCGTCAGTTCGGCCTGCCGCTGATCATCGGCATCGTCTCCGGAATCTACTCTTCCAACCTGATCAATGGATACGTTTGGGCTGCCCTGATGGGGAAGCGAAAGAAGAGCCAGAACGTCAAGGCAAAGGCGACGGCTTGATGCGCGGGGGCGGGGAGACTCGCCCCCTTCAAGCATCTTTGGGTTTAGTCATCACGATCAACATGAGGAGGCGGCGCAATGATTCGCTTTATGAAAAGATCCGGCGAGCATTCCGCCGTTCCTGTCGAGCTGGAGGGCTATCCCCTTTCCCCGAAGCTTTTAACGCTCCTTTGTCAGCGTGGCTTGACGACGCGCGCCGCGCTCGACCGATATCTAAATCCGTCCCGAGACGACTTGTACGATCCATTTTTGCTCTCCGATATGCGCGCGGCGACGGAGGTCATCCGTGACGCCATCGCCAAAGGAGAAAAGATCACGGTCTTTGGCGATTACGATGTGGATGGCGTCACCGCAAGCGCCATCCTGACCGCCTACCTCAAGGGCATCGGCGCCCGGGTGGATTATTACATCCCCGATCGCCACGGGGAGGGCTATGGCCTCAATCGGGAGGCCATTGAGCGTTTGTCGACGTCCTCCAAACTTTTGATCACCGTGGACTGCGGAATCTCCTGCGTGAACGAAGTGGCGCTTGCCCGCGCTTTGGGCATGCGCGTGATCGTCACCGACCACCATACGCCCGGACCGGTGATCCCGTCCTGCGAGGCCGTGATCAACCCCTTGCTGGGGGCGTACCCGTTCCGTAGGCTCTGCGGCGCCGGGGTAGCCTTCAAGCTCGTCCAGGCGCTGGGCGGCATGGAGGCCATCGAACCCTATTGGGATTTGGCGGCCCTGGCGACAATCGCGGACATCGTCCCGCTCGTTGATGAGAACCGGGTGATTGTGCGCTTCGGCCTGAAGGACCTGGTGCGCAATCAGCGTCCAGGCTTGATGGCACTCATCGAAGCGGCGAAAACATCGCCCGAGAAGATCACATCCTCCGACATCGCCTTTCGAATCGCGCCCCGAATCAATGCGGGTGGTCGCTTGGCGCTTGCATCTCGAAGCGTCGAACTGCTCACGACGCAGGATGAGGCGCGAGCGAAGGAAATCGCCTCAGAGCTGGACGCACACAACGAACGGCGACGAGACCTGGAGAGCGAGATTGTCCGCGAAGCGGAGTCGATGGTCGCCAATGAAATCGACTTCTTGCGCGATCGCGCGATCGTGCTCTGCGGGAAGGGATGGGAAACCGGGGTGATTGGCTTGGCGGCGGCTCGGCTAGTCGAGCGATACCACTGGCCCTGTATCCTGCTGAGCGAAAATGCCAACGGCCTTTGCACGGGATCGGCGCGCTCGATTCCGGGCGTGAACATCTATGAGGCGATGGCCACTTGCAGCGACCTCTACGAACGCTTTGGCGGCCATGCGCAGGCGGCAGGGCTGACCATTCGCAGGGGTCGCATCCAGGCGCTTCGCGATCGTCTCAATGAAGCCATCCGCAAGCAGTCGTCTCCGCTTGACTTTATCCCCACCGTGCCCTACGATCTGGAGGTCGATCTCAAAGACTTGAACGAGGATTTCGTGCATGACTTTGACCGCATGCAGCCGACCGGGCACGAAAACGCCCAGCCGATTTTCTGTCTCAAGGGCGTGCGCCCTGTCGATCCGAGGGGGGTCGGCAAGGATCAGTCCCATCTGCGCGTCACCTTGCAGCAAAATGGGGCGACATGCGGCGCAATCGGATTTCGCATGGGGGAGATGGCCGAGCATTTGCCGGCGAACCTCGAGGCAATCGTCGGCCTTTCGATCAACGAATGGCAGGGCGCCCGAAGCGTCCAGTGTGAGCTGAAGAAGCTTCAGGCCTACCAGCCGGGAAAGGCGTTCATCGATCGCTGCGAGCGCGAGCGCGATGTGGTCGACATCGCGAGCCTTCAAATCCTGAGGCTTCCGGAACCGCAGGATCCTCTTGAGGCATTTGAGACCATGACGCTCGTAGAGGTTGAAAAAGGGCTTCTTCCTGAGCTGGCAGAACAGATTCAAGGGACGCTGGTTGTCGTCCATAGCCTCGCCGCGTTGGGCCAGATCAACATCCGCCTGGCGATCATGCACGCCCATGTCGACTATGCGCTGGGGCATCCCACGGACCCGCGCGGTTTCAACACCGTGGTCCTCGCGCCCGACTGGCAGAAGATGGATCCACGCTACCAGCGGATCATCCTGGCAGACGGCTGTCTCACGCAGGGCGAGCACGCTGCCGTTTTGGCCCGTTATGGGGCTGGCAAGGTGACCCTCATCACAGGCATTCCCTCCAAGGGGGATGCGCTTGCCGATCGGCTTTATCTGTCCGACGATGCGCTTCGCTCGGTCTACAAGCTGCTCCTCAAGCACGAAAAAAGCGGCGCGAGCCTTGCGATGCTCGCCGAGGAGCTGGACATGGCGCAGGGGCGGATCTATGCCGCGGTGCGCATCTTTGAAGAGCTGGGGCTGCTTCGTCTGGAGGAGCCCTTCCGCTACGAACTCTGCCGTGGGTCTAAGGTCTCCCTGGACAGCAGCTCGATTCGAAGGACGATTCTCAATCTCAGAAAGGAGGCGGTGCACCCGTGATTCCAGAAGAATGTCGCAACCTGGAGGAATTGATCTCCGTGCTGGTGCACTACCACCCAGAGGCTAACGTCAAGCTGGTTGAGGACGCGTACCACTTCGCCGAAAAGGCGCATGAAGGCCAGCGCCGAAAGTCCGGAGAAGCCTATTTCTTTCATCCCGTGACCGTGGCCGGCATCCTGGCCAAGCTCATGCTCGACGCGCCGACGATCGCCGCGGGCCTTCTGCACGATACGGTCGAGGACTGCAACGGCGTTACCTGTGAGGTCATCGAAAAGAACTTCGGGCAAGAGGTTGCCCTGCTCGTCGATGGGGTTACCAAGCTCGAGCGGCTCGATTTTACATCCAAGGCCGATCAGCAAGCAGAGTCCATTCGAAAGATGATCCTCGCGATGAGTAAGGACATCCGTGTCGTGCTCATCAAGCTGGCCGACCGTACCCACAACATGCGCACCCTGCGCTCTCAGCCGCCCGAGAGCCAAAGGCGGATCGCGCAGGAGACATTGGACATCTACGCGCCGCTTGCCCACCGTCTGGGCGTTTACAAGATCAAGCAGGAGCTCGAGGACCTCTGTCTGCGCTATCTCGATCCCGAAGGCTATCAAAACCTCATCATCAAGGTCGGCATGAAGCGTGCCGAGCGTGAGGAGAACATCCGACAGGTCATCGCAGCTTTGAGCGACAAGCTCAAGGAGATGCACCTTCACTTTGAAATTGACGGGCGTCCGAAGCATTTCTATAGCATTTACCGCAAGATGGTCCTGCAGCACAAGCCGTTTGAGCAAATCTTCGATCTGATCGCCATCCGCGTCTTGGTGGATTCGGTCCAGGACTGTTACGCGGTGCTGGGCATCGTGCATACCTTGTGGAAGCAGATCCCCAATCGCTTCAAGGACTACATCTCGATGCCCAAGCCCAATATGTATCAGTCTCTGCATACGACGGTCATGGGCGAGAATGGCATGCCTTTCGAGGTTCAAATTCGAACCTATGAGATGCATCGCATCGCCGAATACGGCATCGCGGCGCATTGGCGTTACAAAGAGGGCAAGCATGCCGCAGACGGACTGGACAACAAGCTCTACTGGCTTCGCCAGATCCTCGATTGGCAAAACGAGACGCGAGATTCCGAGGAGTTCATCAATTCGCTGAAGGTCGATCTGTTCAGCGACGAGATCTTCGTCTTTACGCCGACCGGCGAGATCATCGACATGCCCAAAGGGGCGACGCCAATTGACTTTGCTTACCGAATTCACAGCGCGGTGGGCAACAAATGCGTCGGCGCGAAGGTCAATGGCCGCATCGTGACGCTCGACACGCCACTTTCTACGGGCGACTTTGTCGAGATCATCACGCAGCAAAACAGCAAAGGACCGAGCCGAGACTGGCTCAAGATCGTCAAAACCTCGCAGGCAAAGGCGAAAATCCGACAGTTCTACAAAAAGGAACTCAAGGAGGAAAACATCGCCAGCGGAAAGCAGATGCTCGAATATGAAGCCAAGCGCCAAGCGGCTTCGTTGCCGGCGCTGCTCAAATCCGAATACCTGGAACCCATCCTGCGTAAGTTTTCCTTTGCCGACCTGGACGACCTCTATGCCGCGGTGGGCAGTGGCGGCCTGACCTCTGTACAGGTCGTCACGCGGCTCGTGGAAGAGGAGAAGAACCACGACAAGCCGCTTGTCCCACTCGCTCCGCGAACCCAAAGCGAATCCCAAAGGGGGCAGCGCTTTAAAGCCAATGACGGGATCACTGTGGCTGGGCTTCCTGGATGTCAGGTGCATTTCGCCAAATGCTGTACGCCTCTGCCCGGCGATGAAATCATCGGCTTTGTGACCAGGGGGCGCGGGGTCACGGTGCATTCCCGTGAATGTGTCAATGTCAATACCTCCCAAGATCCTGCCCGATGGGTGGAGGTTGAGTGGGCGGAGACAAACAACACCTCCTACAATGGCTCTCTGCAGATCCTGGCGCAGGATCGACACAATCTTCTGGCAGACCTGATGAGCTATCTCACGGCGATCAAGGTCACGGTCACCAGGCTCAACGCCAAGGTCAACAGCAACCATACCTGCACGATCGACCTGACGCTGGAGGTCACCAACAAGCAGGAGCTGGACTGGGTGATTCAACAGATCGCCAAGAGGCAGGATACAATCGAAATATTCCGAATCTAACGGAGGAACGATGAGACTGGTCATACAGCGCGTCCTCGAGGCGAGCGTCGCGGTCGAAGGAAAGACGGTTGGGAGCTGCCAGAGAGGATATCTGGTCCTGGTGGGTGTCGAGGAGAACGACACCCCGAAGGACGCACAGCTCCTGGCTGAGAAGACAGCGGGGCTTCGCATCTTCGAGGATGATCAGGGAAAAATGAACCTCGACATCGAACAGATCGGCGGCTCCGTGCTTGCCGTCTCCCAGTTTACGCTGCTGGGAGATGCGCGGCACGGACGGCGTCCCAGCTTTTCCGCCGCGGCCAGGCCAGAGCAGGCCACAACGCTCTACGAACACTACTGCGCCTTGCTGCGCGAGCGGGGCATTGCGGTGGAGACGGGCGTATTTGGCGCGGACATGCAAGTTTCGCTTGTAAACGACGGTCCGGTCACCATCCTGCTGGACTCACAGAGGAGATTTTGACGATGCCGACGATCACGACCGTCACGGGCGGCCCCTTGCAGGAGAACACGTATGTGGTCTATGAGGAGGGGGAGAAGGCCTGCGTCCTCATCGATCCGGGAGCCGAGGAAAACAAGATTCGCCGTGCCATCGGGAGAAGAGCCGTCGCCGCGATCCTGTTGACGCACGGTCATTTCGATCACATGCTCACAGTCGAGCCCTGGCTGCAGGAGGGGGCAAAGCTCTATATCCATCAGAAGGATGTGCCCATGCTCAGCGATTCGCGCCTGAACATGGGGCGGATTCTCACCGCGAGGCTTTCGCTTCGCGCTCCGGATGTTGCCTTTGCGGATGGCGAGCGGATCGAGGAGGCGGGACTGTGCTTTGATGTGCTGCATACGCCCGGACATACCCCGGGCAGCAGCTGCTTCCGGCTTGGAGACACGCTTTTTAGCGGCGATACGCTCTTCTATCAGTGCTACGGACGAACGGACTTGCCCGGCGGGGACGCACAGGCGATGATTCACTCCCTACAGCGCCTCCAGGCGCTTCCGGAACAGACACATGTCTTGCCCGGACATGGATCTCCGACCCGAATCGGATGGGAAAAGGCGCTATGAGGATTGCGATCAAGACCGATTTGCCACAGTTCTCCAACGACATCGCCGACGTCGTGCGCGTGTTTGCCGGAGAGGGCGCAGCGGTCTTTTCAGACGAAGAGGCGGATGCCACGCTTGTGCATCGTCATGAAGACAATGGCGGTCAATGGATCGAGACGGTTTGCGTGGTCAACAGCCCCATCCAGAAGCGCCGCTGTGCGCCAAAGGTGACCGGGGGACTGGAGGAGAAGCGCCTGCTCAAGCGTCTTGTCAAGCAGACCTGCTATGATGTGATGAGGGTTTACTCTGGGCGCACGCCGGCGTGGGGATGCCTCACGGGCATCCGACCGACACGCCTTCTGTATCAGGCGATGGAGCAGGGCATGGACCTGGAGCAGGCCAAGGCATGGCTGCAGAGGGAGTTCGACCTCTCGCCGGCCAAGGCGGATCTGCTTTGCGAGATCATTCAGGTGCAGACGCCCTTTTTGACGCGAGATCCGAAGCGTTTTGACCTCTATGTCGGCATTCCCTTCTGCACGACGCGTTGCAGCTATTGTTCCTTTTCCTCCGGCGAGATTGGCGATGGTAGGCTCGTCGAGCCCTATCTCACGGCGCTTTTACGCGAGGTGGATGCCGCAAGTGAGATGGCTATGCGCTATGGGCTGACCATCGACACCTGCTATATCGGAGGAGGGACCCCCAGCAGCCTTCGCTGCGACCAGATGCAAAGGCTGATCGACCGGATCGAAGCGCGATTTCCTACATTGTGCGAGTGGACGCTGGAGGCGGGCAGACCGGATACGCTCGACGAAGAAAAGCTGCGCATGATGCGCGATCACCCGATCACGCGAATCAGCATCAACCCACAGACCATGAATGATGCGACCCTTGAGCGCATTGGGCGTGCACACAGTGCAAAGGATGTCCTGCGGACCTATGCAATGGCGCGTTCCCTGGGATACGACGACATCAACATGGACATCATCGCCGCGCTTCCGGGAGAAGATCTGCCGATGTTCGAGCACACGTTGCGCGAGATCGAGGCGCTGGGGCCGGAGAGCCTGACGGTGCACACCCTTGCGGTCAAACGCTCCTCCCGGCTCCATGAGCAGCGCTACGAACAGTCGCATGATTGGGCAACCCAGATGGTCGATGCGGCCAGGAGCTCTGCGTATCGGCTGGGAATGAACGCCTATTACCTCTATCGGCAAAAGTACATGGCGGATAATCTGGAGAATGTCGGCTATTGTCTGCCGGGCAAGGTTTGCCGCTACAATATCGACAACATGGAAGAGACGACGAGCATCCTGGCGGTCGGCGCGGGAGCCATCTCCAAAATCGTCCTGCGTGCAGAGGAGAAGATCATCCGCGTGCCGAATATAGCCAACGTGGAACAGTACATTGCTCGCGTCGAGGAGATGATGGACCGAAAGCAGCGGGCATTTTCCGGCGTCTTTGCAAAGGGGGGCGAGATCCATGGTCATCATTGAGGACAGACAAGCGCTCAAGCGCTGTGTCAAGCAGGTGGTCCGCCATGCGGCATTTGTGGACATTCGCCTCGATCAGGCCGCAGGAGACTGGACGGGTGCCGCGCGGGCCGAAGCGAAGCGGATTGTGAAACAGATCGCGGCACGACAAACGCTGCTGCTCACACGCAAAGAGGTCGCACTGCTCTCGGGACTCGATGCGTTGGGTATACCAGCGGCCCCCGAGGAACTCGGACGCGCATTAGAGGCCTACACCGACGAGGCGTTCTTTCGTGAGATCCTCGAGGTAGGGCCGGTGCGCCGGATTTTCTTGCAAAGCGCGCCCATAGAATCCACGGATGAACGGATTGCTCCGGTTTTCACGGTTCCGGATTCGATCTTTCACCCAGGCACCTATGGCGTTGACTATCGCGCGTGCGCGCAGCAGATCCGACAGGAGCTGACGCCCTCCACACTCCTGAGATACGACGGCAATGACCAAGACGTGCTGCGCTATTGTCTATTCCCCCTGGCCGAGGAGCAAGGAACCGTCATATCGCTCTTTCTTCGAGACGAGCGGGCGATCGAGGCTTTCTGGGAGGGATATGCGAAATCAGGTTACCTGAGGGCGATCATCTCGACGACGCCCGAACTGGAGGGGAGACTGATCCGAGCGCTCCAGGGCCAATCGAGGCTTCTTTTGGAACTGACAGAGCCCGAGCATTTGCCCTTGGCCCTGCGCGAGCTTGGCGTGCACTTCATTCCCTTTTCCAGTCGCGCGTCCGATCCGCTGACGATGCTGGGGCGGTGGATCGGGATGCGCGAAGCGCTTTGGCCTGCGCTCGTGGATGCGTATCTGCCGATGGCGCGGGCGGGCGCCTTGTTGCGAGCGGATTGCATCGAACAGGACGTGGCCCAGCTGATGGGCGGCAACGTGCTGGCATGGATGGACCCATAAAATCAGATATCGACAGGAGGAAAACCCTATGAATCCCACTTTTGTCATCGAACTGGCGGATGGCGGCATGATGCGTGGCGAACTCTATCCCGAGACGGCGCCTGAGAGCGTCGGCAACTTCATCGCCCTGGCCAACGCAGGGTTTTACGATGGCCTGATCTTCCATCGGGTCATTCCGGGCTTTATGATCCAGGGCGGAGACCCTCAGGGTATCGGCATCGGCGGGCCGGGCTACGCAATCCGCGGCGAGTTTCGCGCAAACGGCGTGCCCAATCCCGTCCGACATACCCGCGGCGTTCTTTCGATGGCCAGAAGCATGCGTCCGGACTCTGCTGGATCGCAGTTCTTCATCATGGTGGCGGATGCGCCGCATCTCGATGGGCAGTATGCCGCCTTTGGCCGCGTGACGGAGGGCGTGGAGAGCGCCGATCGGATCGTTGCCGCCCCGCGTGACCGGCAGGACAAGCCGCTCGAGCCCCAGAAGATCGCCACGATTCGCGTGGAGACCTATGGCGCGTCCTATCCGTTCAGCAAGTTGCGCGTCTGAGCATCGGAGGCCTGCATTGGAAAGGAAGAAGGTATCCGTTCGCCTGATGGGGCGCGAACTGACGCTTCTCACCGATCAGTCCGAGGAGCAGGTGCAGCGGATCGCACGATATGTGGATCGAAAGATGCGTGATCTTTCGCTTGCTACGCGTGCGAGCGATTCCATCCTCCCTGTGCTGACCTGTTACAACCTCGCCGAGGAGCTTTTTATCGCGAGTGAGGAGAACAAGATCCTTCGACGCGATCTGGCACGCCTCACAGAGGCGCAACGATCGTCCAGAGAAGGGGACAAACACTGATCTTTGGGCGTGGTGCGGGTGAACTGTGCCGCGCCCTTCTTCTGAAGGGAGAATCGTATGGAGCTGCTTGCTCCCGCGGGGAACTTTGAGGCGTTTCAGGCTGCGCTCGCATGTGGTGCGGATGCGGTTTACCTGGGGTATACCGCCTTTGGCGCGCGCAGCTTTGCGGGGAATTTTGACCGCGAGGCGCTGATCGCAGCCGTCCAATATGCGCATGAGCGTGGAAAGCGCATCTACGTGACCGTCAACACCTTGGTCAAGGAAAAGGAGTTTGGCAACCTCCGAGAGACCTTGCGAACCATCGCGGAGGCAGAAGCGGATGCGGTGATCGTGCAGGATCTGGGCGTCGCGCGGGAGGTCATGGCGCATTTCCCCGAGCTCACGATGCATGCGAGCACGCAGATGACGGTCAACAATGCGCAAGGGGCGGCGTTCTTGGCCCGCTTGGGTTTTACCCGGGTTGTCCCGGCACGGGAATGCGATTTGGCAGAACTGGAGCGGATCGCCGGGCAGGGCATCGAGGTGGAGGCCTTTGCCCATGGTGCGCTGTGCGTTTCCGTATCCGGTCAATGTCTCTTTTCCAGCATGATCGGCGGTCGGAGTGGCAATCGTGGCAAATGCGCTCAGCCCTGCCGCATGCCCTACCATACCGAGCAGGGGACGCGGGGATACCTGCTCTCTCCGAAGGACCTCATGCTCCTGCGCGAGATCCCTTCTCTCGTCTCTGCGGGCGTCTCTTCACTCAAGCTCGAAGGCCGGATGAAGCGTCCGGAGTATGTCGCGGCGATCACATTGGCCTATCGCGAAGCCATTGACGCAGCGCTCGAAGGACGACCATATTGCCCAACCACCGATACGCTCGACGGAATCCTGCAGGTCTTCAACCGCGGTGGGTTCACGAGGGGGTATGCGATGGGCGAGGGGCACGCGGGGCTCATGAGCTGGGATCGTCCCAATCACGCCGGACTTCAGGTCGGGAAGGTGGTTCGGCTCTCCGGGCGCACGGCGATGGTCGAACTCGAACGCGATGTGGACCACGGTGATGTGCTCCAGCTGAGGGGAAAGCAGGATCACGACTTTCCCCATGGCGGCCAAGACGAACGGGCGGGAGGGAGGATTGCCGTCCCGGTTCCGGAAGGATACCGACCGACGGTTGGAGAGGGCGTTTTCCGGATGACCTCCTCCCGACAGATGAAAGCGCTCTCCGAGCATCTCACAGGAGAGTGGAAAAGAATCCCGATTGATGCGACCCTGAAGCTCATGCCGGAACAGCTGCCGGAGCTGATCGTACAGGATGAGGCGGGGCGGATGGCTCGCGCGCGGGGATCTCAACCTGTTTTAGTGGCGCGATCCCAGTCACTCAGCTTGGAGAGCGCACGCAAAAGTCTCGGGAAGATGGGCCAGACCCCCTACACGCTGAGGCATCTTACGCTCGAGGGCGAAGGGGGATTTCTTCCGGTTGCGGCGCTCAACCAACTCAGGAGAGATGCTTTGGAGAGACTGCGCACCCAACGCCTCGCCGATGCACGTCCGTCTCCTCGGATGTACAGCATTCCTCAGGCACCGGAATGCGAACTGCGTGCGCGCCGGCTCTTCGTGCGATGCCGAGACCTCGAAGAGGCCGAAACCTTGCTTGATGCAGGTGCGGATGCCTTCATCTGGCAGATTCCCAGCCTGATCCCATCCGAACTGGACCGTGCGATGCGCGCAACGCCGGGCGTTCCGATCGCGCTCGAACTCCCTGCCGTGACCTACACCCAGGAGCTCGATGCATTGGTGCAGTTTGCTCGTGCGCACGCAGATCGGCTGATAGCCGTCCAGGTGAACAATCTGGGGCAGCTCGCAGTTTCCTGGCCTTGCCCGGTTTGGGGTGGGCAGGGGCTGAACCTTATGAACCGCGCCTGCATGAACTTCTATCGTGCGGCCAACGTCGAGCGCTTTATGCTCTCTTGCGAGCTGACGGCGGGCGAGATGCGGGATCTGGATCTCAATGGCGAGGCGATGATCGAAGTCTATGGCCGCACGCAGCTCATGACGCTTTCTCATTGTCCGGTGCGAACCGCAAAAGGCGACGCGCGGGGGGATGGCGCTTGCAGGGCGTGTGAAACGCAAGGCGGCAGACCGGCAGTCTATATCGATCGAAAGGGATATGCGTTTGCGGCTGAGCGCATCCGGGCTGCGCGCGGGTGCAACCTCAGATTGTTCAATGCGGTCCCGACCGACATGGCAAAGCATGCGGCCCTCCTCGGTGGATTGCCGACGAGCTATGTGCTCTTTTTCCATGACGAGAGCCAAGAGCGTAGGCTGGAGATCACCCGATCCTACCGACACTTTTTGGACCAGGGATCATTTACACATCAAGCGCAGAAGGAAGCGACAGGCGGACACCTGCTCAGAGGTGTCGAGTAAGGGGGACGAGAGATGAACGAGCGATCTTTGCATGTGCTCGAGTATGGAAAGATTCGCCAGCAGATGGCTGACTATTGTAAAACCGAACGCGGCAGAGTGCTGGCCGAATCGTTGACCCCGTCAAGCGAGCTTCCCGTCGTGCTGCAACGCCAAAGGGAGACCGAGGAGGCCCGCTCCCTATTGGGAGAGATTGGGGGAAATCCGATCATCGCTTTTGCCGACGTGCGATCCGCGCTTCACCTCGCGCGGATCGGGGGCACCCTTACGAGCCGTGCGCTTCTAGACGTTGCGGGCTGCCTGCGTTCGGCGGGGAGTGCGCGTAGGGCGCTGGTGACCGACCGTGAGAACACGCCCATCCTGCGCGGCCTCGCCTCCGCCCTGGTGGAGTACGCGCGTCTCGAGCGACAGATCAGTGACATCGTGCTGAGCGAGGAAGAGATTGCCGATAGCGCCACACCTGAGCTTCACTCGATCCGTCGGAAGATGCGCGCTTGCAACGACCGCGTGCGCGAACGGCTCAACGGCATGATTCGTAACCCGAATTTCCAAAAATATCTCCAAGACGCGATTGTCACCGTGCGCTCCGACCGCTACGTCCTGCCTGTGCGCCAGGAATACCGTGCGATGGTCCCGGGCATCGTCCACGATCAGTCTGGGAGCGGCGCGACGCTCTTTATCGAGCCGATGTCGGTCGTCGAGATCGGCAATGAGCTCAAGGGGCTGATCGCTGCCGAAAAGGAGGAGGTCGCTCGGATCCTTCAAATGCTCTCTGCAGAGATTGCCCCTTTTGCGGAACAGATCGAGGGCAACATGGATCTCATGGCCCAGATCGACTTCATTTTCGCGCGCGCTGCGCTGGGCGAGGCGATGAACGCGGTGATGCCGAAGATCAACGACGAGAAAAAACTGTGTGTGATCCGCGGACGGCATCCCCTCATCGACCCTGCCAAGGTCGTTCCGCTGGACATCCGACTGGGAGACGCCTTCGACATCCTCATGATCACCGGCCCGAACACGGGCGGAAAGACCGTCACGCTCAAGACGATCGGTCTTTTTGCGGCGATGGCGCAGTCGGGGATGCAGATCCCGGCCGAGTATGGTTCACAAATGCCGGTGTATGCCGACATCTTTGCGGACATCGGAGATGAGCAGTCGATTGAGCAGTCCCTTTCCACGTTCTCTGGACATATGAAGAACATCGTGGGCATTCTATGCGAGGTCACGCCGGAAGTCCTCGTGCTCTTTGACGAGTTGGGCGCGGGGACTGACCCGACAGAGGGCGCCGCGCTGGCGCAGGCAATCCTCAGCCGCTTGCGTCATCTGGGCACCAGCACCGTTGCGACCACGCATTACAGCGAGCTCAAGGAGTTCGCAATGACCACCGAGCGCGTCGAAAATGCTTCGGTCGAGTTTGATGTGGCAACGCTTCGTCCGACCTACAGGCTGCTCATCGGCATCCCGGGGAAATCCAACGCTTTTGAGATTTCTCGCAAGCTCGGCTTAGAGGATGCACTCATCGAGGCCGCTCGGGAGCTTTTATCCAAGGAGCAGGTTCGCTTTGAGGACGTCTTGGCCAGCGCAGAATATCATCGGCAGGTCGCTCAGCGCGAGGCGAAGCTGGCTGAGGAGGCCCGCGAGGAGATGACGGCCATCCGCAGGCAGGCTGAGCTCGAGAAAAAAAAGCTCGAAGAACAGCGCGACCGCCTGCTTCAAAAGGCGAAAGACGAGGCAAAACGCCTGACGGCCAACGCCAGGCGCGAGCAAGAGGAGCTCATCGCTGAACTCCGCGCGATGCGCAAAGAGGGCGGTGCTCAGGAGCACGAGATTCAGCAGATCCGCAAGCGGGCGGAAGAAAGCGCAGCCAAGCTTCAGACGCAGGAAGAGCAGAGCGGGGGAGAGGCCCTGAAGAGCGTGCAGATCGGTCAGCTGGTTCACGTCGCTTCCATGGATCTGGACGCCAATGTCGTCGCGTTGCCCGATGCCAAGGGCAATGTGCAGCTCAAGGCGGGGATGATCAAGCTGCGCGCGCCGCTCTCTGACCTGCGCGAGCCGACCGCTGATCAGCGCAAGGCGAAAAAAGCGAAGGAAAAACAGATACGCCGCCAGCAGAGCGGCTCTGCGCGGGTGGACATCACAACCAGAGAGATTCGCCGCGAGCTGGACATCCGAGGGATGGCGGTCAACGAGGCGATGCCTGAGGTCGAGAAGTTCCTGGATGACGCGACGCTCTCTTCTTTGGGGGAGGTCAGCATCATCCACGGGGTGGGTACCGGCGTGCTGCGCCAGGCGATCACCGACGGGCTGCGAAGACATCCTGCGGTACGCGCGTTCCGCCTCGGGCGCTATGGCGAGGGCGAGGCCGGGGTCACGATCGTAAGCCTTCGCTGAGGCCTGATTGTCATGAATTAGACATATTTGTCTTGTTCAATTTCAAGCCTCTGTATGCTATAATGATGCCATCTGATTTTAGATGGCATCAGGACCTGGGTCCGTTGTCTTAGTACGAAGGGAGGAACTTGTCTGTGAGACTTGCGCAGACGTTCGGCGGGGGAATTCATCCTGTCGAAACAGGAAATGGGAAGCCTGCGACGAACGCAAAGGAGATTCAAAGGGCCGAAGCGCCATCTAAGGTGGTCATCCCGCTTTCACAGCACGTGGGTGCACCGGCGGATTGCCTTGTAAAACCGGGCGAGGTCGTCAACCTCGGCCAGGTGATCGGCTCGGCGCATGGGGCGATCTCAGCGCCGGTACATGCTTCGGTATCCGGCAAGGTGCTCGCGGTCAAAAGTGCGATGACCAGCTCCGGCAGGGAGAGCCTGGCGGTCGTCATCGAAAATGACTACGAGGACCGCTGGGATCCTTCCTGTGTTCCTCTGTGCGATCCGACGGCCGAGGACATTCGCAAGGCGGCGGCGGAAAAGGGCGTCGTTGGCCTCGGTGGCGCGGCATTCCCCACGGCTGTCAAGCTTGACGTCTCCAAGCTCGATCCCAAGCCGGACACCCTGGTGATCAACGGCAGCGAGTGCGAGCCCTACCTGACCAGCGACCACCGCCTGATGGTCGAAGAAGCAGGGCGCATCATGGACGGCATCGCGCTGGCCATGAAGGCGACGGGCATCGTCCGTGCTCTGGTGGGCATCGAGTCCAACAAGCCCGATGCCATTCGGGCGATGCGCGAGGCCGTCCTTCCGGGGATCGAGGTGGTCGAGCTCCCGGAGAAATATCCCCAGGGCTATGAGAAGATGCTGATCTTCGCCCTCACAGGACGCCGGGTGCCCAACGGAGCGCTTCCGTCCGCGGTGCAGTGTGTCGTGATGAATGTGGCGACCTGCGGGGCGCTTTCCACGGCAGTGCGAGAGGGAAAGCCGCTTGTCGAGCGCGTCGTCACCGTCACAGGTGCGGTTGGCATCCCTGCCAATTATCGTGTCCGTCTTGGCGTGAACCTCATGGATCTGCTCGATCAGGCCGGCGGCTTGTGCGACGGGGTGAATAAAGTCGTCATCGGTGGCCCGATGATGGGCATGGCGATTCCCACGCTCAGCATTCCAGTGACCAAGAACTTCGGCGGTGTCCTTGCTCAGCGCGAGGTCAAGCCCACCGAAGAATCTGCTTGCATTCGCTGTGGTCGCTGTTCGCGGGCTTGCCCAATGGGGCTTGTTCCTGCAAAGATGGATGCCCTGGTGCGCCACAGCGACGTCGAGGGTGCAGTCCACATCGGCGTGCTCAACTGCATGGAATGCGGGGGTTGCACTTATGTTTGCCCGGCAAAACGCGAGCTCACCCAGAGCTTCCGGATGGCCAAGGCCATCGCGCGGGCGCAGAACTTGAAATGATCAGGGGGAGCGTGCAAATGGCTAATCTTGTGATTTCCTCTTCACCCCACATTCGTGACCGTGTGACGACGCGGAGCATCATGCAGGATGTGTGCATCGCTCTGATGCCCGCGATGGTCGCGAGCGTCCTGTTCTTCGGGTTCCGCTCAGCCCTTGTGATGGCAGTGTCCATTCTGGCCTGCGTGCTTTTCGAAAAAATCTACTGCAAGGCGGCGCATCAGAAGGATACGACGGGGGATTTCAGCGCGGTCGTGACGGGCATCCTGCTCGCATTCAACGTTCCTGCGACCGCGCCCCTGTGGATGGTCGTCATCGGTGCGCTGGTCGCGATCATTTTGGTCAAGATGATCTTCGGAGGCATCGGACAGAACTTCATGAACCCGGCGCTCCTGGCGCGCGCGGTCCTCGCGCTCTCCTGGGCGACGCTCATGATGCGCTTCCCCGAGCCCGCCTTTGGAAATCTTTCCGGTGTGGACGCGATTGCTTCGGCGACGCCGCTTGCGGATGGCTCCTATTCCCTGGGTGCGCTGTTCCTGGGCGCGGTGCCCGGCGTGCTCGGGGAGACCTCAAAGCTGGCCCTGCTCCTGGGTGGCGCATATCTGCTCTGGCGGAAGGTCATTTCTTGGCATATTCCGGTTGCCTTTGTCGGCGTGTTCGCGCTGTGCTACCTGTTGGGCACCGGATTTGACCTTGCGCTCACGCTTCGCCAGGTGCTTTCCGGTGGTCTGATCCTGGGTGCGGTGTTTATGGCGACCGACTACGCCACCTCGCCGGCAACCGCAAAGGGAAAGCTGATTTTCGGCGCGGGTTGCGGTCTGCTGCTGTTCATCTTCCGCTTTGCGCGCGGCGGCGCATCTGAATGGTGTTCCTATGCCATTTTGCTCATGAATGTGGTTTCTCCGCTGATTGAGCGTGTAACCATGCCGAAGAACTTTGGGGAGGTTAAGAAGCATGCGTGATATCATGAAGCTCGGCCTTCGCCTCTTTCTGTTTGCCTTGGTCGCCTCTGCCTTGCTGGCCATGACCAACGAGGTAACCAAGGGGCCGATCGCAGAGCAGAAGCTGGCGGCCAAGCGCGAAGCGCTCAGCACGGTATTGCCGGGCTATGCTTACGAGCAGATCGAATTTGCCCAGGACGTCAGCGAAACCGAGCTCGACGAGATCTTCGTCGGCAAGGATGACGCAGGACAGATCCAGGGTTATGCCATCAGCGCCTCTCCGCAGGGATACGGCGGCGAGATCCCGCTCACCATGGGCATCAGCACCGAGGGCTACGTGACCCAGGTGTATGTCGGGAAGCTGGCAGAAACCGCCGGCTTGGGCAGCCGGGTTGGCGACGACCCGTTTAAGGAGCAGTTCATCGGCATCGCGGCCGATCCGGACACGCTCAATGCGGACGTCGACAAGATCTCCGGCGCCTCCGTTTCCTCCGGCGCATTTCTGAATGCTGCCGAGCAGATCCTCAACTATTCAAAGGCTACCCTGGGCATTGAACCGCATGCGGGTGATCGGGAGGCGATCCTCGCCGCTGCTGCTGCGGCAAACCCCGAAGCGCAAGCGGATCAGACTGAGAGCACGCAAACTGCTGAAGCGGGAAGCAAGGTCTATGAGGTGACGGGCTTTGCGCCGATGAAGGTCGAGATCGAGACCGACGGGACGGGCAAGATCGTCTCCATCGCGGTGCCGGAGCACAGCGAGACGCCGGGGCTTGGTGCGGATCTGATCGCCGACGCCTCGGTGATGGATGCCCTGATCGGGCAGGATGTCGCGGATGCAAAGATCGACGTGCGTTCTGGCGTCACCCTGACCAGCAACGCGATCAACGATGCGCTTGCGCAGGCTGCCGGAAGTCTGGGTGGATCTGCCGCGGGCGGCAAGCAAGTCTACGAGGTGACGGGCTTTGCGCCGATGAAGATCGAGATCGAGACCGACGAGGCGGGCAAGATCGTCTCTATCGCGGTGCCGGAGCACAGCGAGACGCCGGGGCTTGGTGCGGATCTGATCGCCGACGCCTCGGTGATGGATGCCCTGATCGGGCAGGATGTCGCGGATGCAAAGATCGACGTGCGTTCCGGCGTCACCCTGACCAGCAACGCGATCAACAATGCGCTTGCGCAGGCTGCGGATAGCACGGGCACTTCGGATGAGCAGCCCGAGGTTCTTGGCGATGCGTATACCGTTCGGGGAATGAACAAATTCACGCTCTACATTGAAGCGGAGGATGCGAAGATCGCCTCGATTTCGGTCCCAGAGCATAACGAGACGCCCGGCCTCGGCGCGGTTCTGCTCACGGAGGAAGCGCTCGGCAAGCTCGTCGGGGCGAATCTCGCCGACGCACATGTGGACATCGTCTCCGGCGTGACGCTCACGAGCGACGCCCTCAATCAGGCTCTGGAGATGGCGGCGATCGCCAACGGAATCGCCAAGGTATCCATCCAGGAACCGATGGTAGAAACAGAAGCAAACCCAGAGAAGGCTTCCGGGACGCTGGCTTACCAGGTGAAGGGCTTCATGCCGTTCACGGTTGAGATCGAGACGGATGCCGGGGGGAAGATCCTGTCCATCGCGGTGCCGGAGCACAGCGAGACGCCGGGCCTTGGCGCGGCGCTGATTGAAGACGCCGGAGTGATGGATGCTCTGATTGGGCAGAATATCGCCGAAGCGCAGATCGATGTGCGCGCGGGCGTGACCCTGACGAGCAACGCGATCAACGATGCGCTGACCCAGGCCGCCGAGGGAGCAAAAGCGGGAGCTGTCGAAGAGCACACCGCCGGAATGAAGCAGACCTATCAGGTTGAGGGATTCGAACCCTTTGCGGTCGAGATCGAGACGGATGCCGAGGGGAAGATCCTGTCCATCGCGGTGCCGGAGCACAGCGAGACGCCGGGCCTTGGC
>R15__coassemble_672_pt1 | contig 23633 bp, 13 predicted proteins | sample R15__metabat2_low_PE_033 | metagenome-assembled genome bin R15
CCTTTCCTATATTAACAAAAAAGGCCGCAGTTTGCGACCTTTTTTGACAGGCTGCAGGGCCGCCGTCGGGCGGCCCTCTTTGCGCAAGGGGGCGGTTTGGCTTTTCGGGCGGGGCAGGAACGGAAGAATGTGACAAGAAGCTTTTCTTTTGGGGGGCACTCTGATACAATAGAACGGAATATGTCGGTTTGCATTGCATGGGAGGAAAGAACGATGGATATGAAAAACAGGATCGCCCGCGCGGTCGCAGAGGCGGCGGCGCGCGCGTTTGTGGGAGAGGTGCTCTCCGAGGAGGACGTGCTGGGCATGCTCGAGACGCCGCCGGAGCCCAAGCTGGGCGACTACGCGCTGCCCTGCTTCCGGCTCTCCCGCCAGCTGCGCAAAGCGCCCCCCGCGATCGCCGCGGCGATCGCCGAGCAGCTCTCCTGCCAGGAACTCGATCGCTGTGAGGTCGTGGGCGGCTATCTCAATTTCTTCCTCGATCGCGGCCAGCTGGCGCGGGAGGTCGTGCAAGCCGTGCTCGCCGCCGATGGTCGCTGGGGCGCATCCGAGGTCGGCGAGGGGAAGACGGTGTGCCTGGACTATTCCTCGATCAACATCGCCAAGCGCTTCCACATCGGCCACCTCTCCACGACCATGCTGGGGCACAGTCTGCGGCGCATCTACGAATTCTGCGGCTATCGCACGGTGGGCATCAACCATCTGGGCGACTGGGGCACGCAGTTTGGCAAGATGATCTGCGCCTACAAGAAGTGGGGCGACAAGGAGACGCTCGAGCAGGGCGGTGTGCAGGCGATGGTCGACCTCTACGTGCGCTTCCATCAGGAGGCCGAGGCCGATCCCGCGCTGGAAGACGAGGGCCGCGCCTGGTTCAAGCGCATCGAGGACGGCGACGCGGAGGCGCTCGCGATCTTCTCCTGGTTCAAGGAGGTCACCCTGCGCGACGCGGGGCGCGTCTACGATCTGCTGGGCGTGACCTTCGACTCCTATGCGGGTGAGAGCTTCTACAACGACAAGATGGAGCCCATCGTCCAGGAGCTGCGAGACAAGGGCTTGCTCGAGCAGAGCCAGGGTGCGCAAGTCGTCAATCTCGAGGAATACGGCATGCCCCCGGCGCTCATCCTGCGCAGCGACGGCGCGACGCTCTACATCACGCGCGACCTGGCTGCGGCGCACTACCGCAAAGAAACCTACGCCTTCGACAAGTGCCTCTATGTGGTCGCCTATCAGCAAAACCTACATTTTAAGCAGCTCTTCAAGATCCTGGAGCTCATGGGCAAGGATTGGGCGCGGGGGATGGAGCACGTCGCCTTCGGCATGGTGAGCTACGAAGGACGGGCGCTGTCCACGCGCGAGGGCTATGTCGTCTACCTCGAGGATCTGCTGAAGCAGGCAATCGACAAGGCGCGGGAGATCATCGAGCAAAAGAGCCCGAACCTCCCCAACAAGGACGAGGTCGCCCGCCAGGTCGGCGTGGGTGCGGTCGTCTACTTCGATCTGCACAACGACCGCATGAAGGACATCGACTTCCGCTGGGAGCGCGCGCTGAACTTCGACGGCGAGACCGGCCCCTACGTGCAGTACACGCACGCCCGTTGCTGCAGCGTTCTGCGCAAGGCGCCTGAGGATCAGGCCGAGCCGGATTACAGCCTGCTGACCGACGACGAGGCGCGCGAGGTGCTCATGCTCCTGGCTGCGTTCCCGGAGACGGTGCTGCGCGCCTCGGAGGTCAACGAGCCCTCGCTGATCACCCGGCACACGACCCAGCTCGCGCAGGCCTACAACAAATACTACTTCGAGCATCGCATCGTCACCCCGGACGATCCCGCGGGCACGGCGGCGCGGCTCGCGCTGACCCGAGCGGTGCGCGACACGATCCGCACAGGCCTGTATCTGATCGGCATCGAGGCCCCCGAGCGCATGTAAGAGCCCGCAAATCAAGGAGGTATCTGCATGGAAACCAGCGACATCCGCACCCTGCTCCTCGACCTTTCCTGCATGACGGCGCTGCGGCACGTGCTCGAAGACCCCGCGATGGCCGCGCTCACCGAGCTGTGCGTGGCGTGCGTCGACGACCGATACACGCCCGAGAGGATCACCGAGGTTTATTGCAACGCCTACAACGCTTGGCTTACGATGCTCTCCGAGGGGCGGGGTGGCTTTGTGCGCGAGGCGCTCGAGACGATCTACTTCTCAGAGAGCCCGGCTGCGCGCCTGTTGGCCGGGGGCGGCGAGGCGCCCTACAGCCTGATGAGCGCGCTGGGGCACGACCTGGATGCGATCGGACGTCTGGTCGCGATGGAGCCCGCGATGTTCCTGCTGCTGTGCGAGCGCGCGGGGATGCCGGGGGGCACGGCTGCGCGCCTGCCGCTCTGGGAGCCCACCGTGGGCAAGGAGCAGATCGATCCGCGCCTGAGCGAGGACTGGCTCAATCGCCTGGGCGCGCGGCCGACGATCGAGTTCTTCCGCAAGCATGGCACGGGGATCTTCGCGCGCCACAGCGTGCTCTGCTATCGAGACGGCGCGCTTTGCGGTTTGCCGTCCCCGGATCCGGTTTGTCTGGAGGATCTGCTGCTCTACGAGCGCCAGCGCGACGCCCTGGCGGAGAACACGCGCGCGCACTTGGCGGGGCAGGGGAAAAACGCCCTGCTCATCGGAGCCGAGGGTACGGGCAAGGCGGCGCTGGTCCGCGCGATCGAGGGCGCCTTTGCGGGCGAGGGCCTGCGCCTGATCGAACTCTCGATGGATGCGATGGATCGGCTGCCGGAGCTGCTTGTGCGCCTAAGGGAACAGCCCTGCAAGTTCGTCCTCTTTGTTGAAAATGGTCCTCTTTCGGGCGATCAGCCCGATTCGAGGCTTCTCGCGGGCGCGGGCGACTTGCCCGCCAACGTGCTCCTCTACGCGAGCGCCCGGCGCGAGGACCTGCCCACAGATACCGAGACGGTACAGACGGACGGCGCGTCGCCCTTCCCCCTGCGCCTCTTCTATCCCGCGCCTGAGACGGAGGTCTGCCTGACGCTGTGCCGCGAACTGCTTGAGCGACAGGGGACGGAGGAGCCCTGGGAGGATGTGCGCGCCGAGGCGGAGGCCTTCCTGATGCGCTGTGGCGGGCCGAGCCTGCGCGCCGCATGGCAGTTTGCCGCGCAGGCTGCGGCGCAATCCGCCCATCCATAAAAGCCCTTCCGCCGCGCCGGACTTTCGAGGTTTTCCTGGAAGATTCGGCGCGATGGAAAGGTTTTTTGCGTAATAAAAAAAGAAGGGCTTGACAACCCTTCCAAAATATACTAAAATACTATATTGCATCAATATGCATAATAGGCAAAACCCACCCATCCATCGTCATGCGGCCATTGTACACCGCACAGATGGATTTGGCAATGGTTTTTTTGCCCAGAAGCTGGAAACCTTCCAACGGTTTAGATAAGTTAGGGGTGATGGCATTCATGGCTAACGTCCGCGATGAGCGAGTGGAAGCTGAGATCATGCAATACGTCGGGGTACACGACGCTGCAGCAGGAAAGGGTCGGGTGCGCAAGAGCTTCGCCAGGATTGACGAGGTAATCGAGATGCCCGACCTGATTGAGGTTCAGAAGAAATCCTACGAGCGGTTCCTCAAGGAAGACCTTCGCGAGGTGCTCGCTGACGTCTCTCCGATCAAGGATTTCAACGAGAACCTCCAGTTGGAGTTCATCGACTATACGCTCGATCCCACCCCCAAACATTCCATCGCGGAATGCCGTGAGCGGGACATGACCTACGCCACCGCCCTGCGCGTAAAGGTGCGTCTGGCCAACAATGAGACGGGCGAGGTGAAGGAGTCTGAGGTCTTCATGGGCGACTTCCCGCTGATGACCGAGCACGGCACCTTCATCGTCAATGGCGGCGAGCGCGTCATCGTCAGCCAGATCGTCCGCTCTCCGGGCGTCTATTTCCGCGAGAGCATCGACAAGGCCGGAAAGCACCTCTTCGACACCCAGGTCATCCCCAATCGCGGCGCCTGGCTCGAATACGAGATCGACGCCAACGACGTGATGTGGGTGCGCGTCGACCGCGCGCGCAAGCTGCCGGTCACCAGCCTCCTGCGCGCCCTGGGCTACGGCTCCGACCAGGAGATCCTCGACCTGCTGGGCGACGACGAGAAGCTGCGGGCGACGATGACCAAGGACGGCGGCGACGACGGCACGCGCAGGCGCAGCACCGGCAACGAGCCCAAGACCGTCGAGAGCGGCCTGATGGACATCTACCACCGCCTGCGTCCGGGCGAGATCGGCACCGTAGAATCCGCCGAAAAGCTCCTCACCGCGACCTTCTTCGACACCCGCCGCTACGACATGATGCGGGTGGGTCGCTACAAATACAACAAGAAGCTCTCCATCGCCGCGCGCCTGCGCGGTCAGGTCGTCGCGGCCGACATCATCGACCCGGAGACGGGCGAGGTGCTCATCGCCGCGGGCGAGCGCATCCCGGCGGCCAAGCACGATCCGCTGGCTATGCGCATCCAGAACTGCGGCGTCAACGACGTGCTGCTGCAGCTGGGCGAGCGTGTGGTTCGGGTCATCGGCAACAATTTCGTCGACGCGGCTGCCTGGCTGGACGAGGAGACGATCGAGGGCGCGGGCATCAACGAGTGGGTCCACCTGCCCACCCTGCGCCAGCTGCTCGAGCAGGCGGCGCAGGAAGGGCTGGAGGGCGCTCAGCGCACCGAGCTCCTGCGTCTCAACGCCTCGGCGCTCTCGCCCAAGCACATCCTCATCGACGACATCGTCGCCTCGATCAGCTACCTGATCAACCTGCCCTATGGCGTGGGCACGGCCGACGACATCGACCACCTCGGCAACCGCCGCCTGCGCTCGGTCGGCGAGCTGCTGCAGAACCAGATCCGCATCGGCCTTGCGCGCCTCGAGCGCGTCGTGCGCGAGCGCATGAGCGTGCAGAATCAGGCCGACATCAAGCCGCAGGACCTCATCAACATCCGACCGGTTTCCGCGGCGATCAAGGAGTTCTTCGGCTCCTCCCAGCTTTCCCAGTTCATGGATCAGCCCAACCCCTTGGCCGAGCTGACGCACAAGCGCCGCCTCTCCGCCCTGGGCCCGGGCGGCCTCAACCGCGACCGCGCCTCCTTCGAGGTCCGCGACGTGCACTACTCGCACTACTCGCGCATCTGCCCGATCGAGACGCCTGAAGGACCGAACATCGGCCTGATCGGCAGCCTTGCGACCTACGCGCGCATCAACGAATACGGCTTCATCGAGGCGCCCTACCGTTGCATCGACCACAGCGGCCCCGTGCCCCGCGTGATGGACGAGATCGTCTATCTGGCGGCCGACGAGGAAGACGGCTGCATGATCGCTCAGGCGAGAGAGCCGCTCAATCCGGACGGCACCTTCGTCAACGACCGCATTACCGTGCGCGTGCGCGCCAACGTCCAGAGCGTCGAGCCCCAGCGCGTCGACTACATCGACGTCTCCCCGCGCCAGGTCATCTCGGTGGCCACTGCGATGATCCCCTTCCTCGACCACGACGACGCAAACCGCGCCCTGATGGGCTCGAACATGCAGCGCCAGGCCGTGCCGCTTCTGCGTCCGCAGGCGCCCTTCGTCGCCACCGGCATCGAGGGCAAGGCGGGCCGCGATTCCGGCGTCTGCCTGCTGGCCAAGCAGGACGGCTTTGTGCGCAAGGTCACGGGCGACACGATCGTCATCGAGGACGAGCTGCACGAGCCGCACACCTACCACCTCACCAAATTTGCCCGCTCCAACCAGTCCACCTGCATCAACCAGCATCCGATCGTCTCCGCCGGCGAGAAGGTTCGCAAGGGCGACGTCATCGCAGACGGCCCCGCGACCGACGACGGCGAGATCAGCCTCGGCCGCAACGTGCTGATCGGGTTTATGACCTGGGAGGGCTACAACTACGAGGACGCGGTCCTTCTGAGCGAAGAGCTCGTGATGAACGACGTCTTCACCTCGATCCATCTGGAAAAATACGAGTGCGAGGCGCGCGACACGAAGCTGGGCGCGGAGGAGATCACCCGCGACCTGCCCAATGTCGGCGACGACGCGCTCAAGGACCTCGATGCGGAGGGCATCATCCGCGTGGGCGCCGAGGTGCATCCCGGCGACATCCTGGTCGGCAAGGTCACCCCGAAGGGCGAGACCGAGCTGACCGCGGAGGAACGCCTGCTGCGCGCGATCTTCGGCGAGAAGGCGCGCGAGGTGCGCGACACCTCCCTGAAGGTGCCGCACGGCGAAGAGGGCATCATCGTCGATGTCAAGGTCTTCGACCGCAAGGATCACGCGGAGCTCTCCCCGGGCGTCAACCGCATGGTGCGCGTCTACATCGCGCAGAAGCGCAAGATCTCCGTGGGCGACAAGATGGCGGGTCGCCACGGCAACAAGGGCGTCGTCTCGCGCGTCATGCGCAAGGAGGACATGCCCTTCCTGCCCGATGGCACCCCGCTGCAGATCGTGCTCAACCCGCTGGGCGTTCCCTCGCGTATGAACCTGGGTCAGGTGCTCGAGGTGCATCTGGGCCTGGCGGCCAAGGCGCTGGGCTGGCATGTCGCCACGCCCGACTTTGACGGCGCGACCTTCGAGCAGATCGAAGAGGCCTACCGTCAGGCGGCCGAAGAGGCGCGGCGTGACCTCAAAGCGCGCGAGCAGATGTCCGAGGAGGAGCGCCTGGCCAACCCGCCGACCGCCGGCCTGGACAGCAAGGTCTGCTTCATGCGCAACGGCGGCCGCGTGGACGGCAAGACGATCCTCTACGACGGACGCACGGGCGACCAGTTCGCCAGCCCCGTCACCGTCGGCTACATGTACTACCTCAAGCTGCATCACCTGGTCGACGACAAGATGCACGCCCGCTCGACCGGCCCCTACAGCCTCGTCACGCAGCAGCCCCTGGGCGGCAAGGCCCAGTTTGGCGGCCAGCGCTTCGGCGAGATGGAGGTCTGGGCGCTCGAGGCCTACGGCGCGGCAAACACCCTCCAGGAGATCCTCACCGTCAAGTCCGACGACGTCGTGGGCCGCGTGAAGGCATACGAGGCGATCGTCAAGGGCAACAACATCCCCGCGCCCGGCGTACCCGAGTCCTTCAAGGTGCTCATCAAGGAGCTGGAGTCCCTCTCGCTCAACGTGCGCGTGCTCGACGAGGATCACAACGAGATCGTCATCAAGGAGATCGAAGAGGAGGACGAGCCCTACGAGCGCGTCGCCTCCAGCGCCTCCCGCGATCCGGCCGAGACCTACGAGCAGGAGGAGCAGACCGAAGAGAAGGAAGCCCCGGAGGGCACCGAGCTCTTTGACGGCCTGACGCTCCCCGACGAGGATTTCGACGAAGAGAAGATCGAAGACGGGTCCGCCCTCTTCTCCGGCGTGGACATCGACGATCTGGTCGTGGATCTGGGCGATCTGCCCGAGCTGGACGACCTCGGCGATTCCCAAGACGAATAAGGTTCCCTGATTCTCGCCGGCGTCGCCGGCCTCCGAGCAGACACAGAAAGGGAGTGCACCGCGTTGTCGGAACTCACGAATCTTTCTTCCATTCAGATCTCCATGGCCTCCCCGGACCAGATTCGCGCCTGGTCCCATGGTGAGGTCACCAAGCCGGAGACGATCAACTACCGCACGCTCAAGCCGGAACGCGACGGCCTGTACTGTGAGCGCATCTTCGGGCCCACCAAGGACTGGGAGTGCAACTGCGGCAAGTACAAGCGCGTGCGCAACCGCGGCATCATCTGCGACAAGTGCGGCGTCGAGGTCACGCGCTCCAAGGTGCGCCGCGAGCGCATGGGCCACATCGAGCTGGCCGCCCCGGTGAGCCACATCTGGTACTTCAAGGGCATCCCCAGCCGCATGGGCACCCTGCTGGACATCAGCCCCAAGGCGCTTGAGCGCGTGCTCTACTTCGCCTACTACATCGTGCTGGATCCGGGCTGCTCCCCGCTCAAGCAAAACGAGGTCATCTCCGAGAATCGCTACCGCGAGGTGATCACCTCCGAGACCTACCAGATGGCCGTCAAGGCTGGACGGCGGATGATCGAGGAGGGCATGCCCAAGGAAGAGCTGCCCGAAGCCAATCGCCCCGTCCGCGTGGGCATGGGCGCGGAGGCCATCCGCGAGCTGCTGCAGCGCGTCGACCTGGAGGCGCTGTCCAAGTCGCTCAAAGAGGAGATCGAAATCCTCACCGAGAAGGAGCGCAGCCGCGAGACGGAGGGCCAGAAGCGCGCCAAGGCGATCAAGCGCCTGGAGGTCGTCGAGTCCTTCCGCCTCAGCGGAAACAAGCCCGAGTGGATGGTTCTCACGGTCATCCCGGTCATGCCCCCCGACCTGCGTCCCATGGTCCAGCTGGACGGCGGCCGCTTTGCGACCTCCGACCTCAACGACCTCTATCGCCGGGTGATCAACCGCAACAACCGCCTCCGCCGCCTGCTCGAGCTGGGCGCGCCCGACATCATCGTGCGCAACGAGAAGCGCATGCTGCAGGAAGCGGTCGACGCACTGATCGACAACGGCCGCCGCGGCCGCCCGGTCACGGGCCCCGGCAACCGCGCGCTCAAGTCCCTCTCCGACTTCCTGCGCGGCAAGCAGGGCCGCTTCCGACAGAATCTGCTGGGCAAGCGCGTCGACTACTCCGGCCGCTCGGTCATCGTCGTCGGTCCGGAGCTCAAGCTGCATCAGTGCGGCCTGCCCAAGGGCATGGCGCTGGAGCTGTTCAAGCCCTTTGTCATGGAGCGCTTGGTCAACACCTCCGAAAAGGTGCACAACGTCAAGAGCGCCAAGCGCATGGTCGAGCGCGGCGAGACCGAGGTCTGGGACATCCTCGAGGATGTCATCCGCGAGCATCTCGTCCTCCTCAACCGCGCGCCGACCCTGCACCGACTGGGCATTCAGGCCTTCGAGCCGGTGCTGGTCGAGGGCAAGGCCATCAAGCTCCATCCGCTGGCCTGTACCGCCTTCAACGCCGACTTTGACGGCGACCAGATGGCCGTGCACGTGCCGCTCTCCGTCGAGGCGCAGGCCGAGGCTCGCTTCCTCATGCTCTGCGCGAACAACATCCTCAAGCCCCAGGACGGCAAGCCGGTCATCTCGCCCTCCCAGGACATGGTCATCGGCTGCTATTACCTGAGCTGCGTGCGTCCGGGCGCCAAGGGCGAGGGCAAGGTCTTCTCCAGCGAGGACGAGGCCATGATGGCCTACCTCACCGGCGAACTCGACCTGCAGGCCGCGATCCGCGTGCGCATCGAGCGCAGCTTTGAGGGCGTGACCGAGCGCCGGGTCATCGACACCAGCATGGGTCGCCTGATCCTCAACCAGAATCTGCCGCAGGACATGGGCTTCCAGCCGCGGCGCAATCTGGACGACATGTTCAAGCTCGAGATCGACTGGAAGGTCGGCAAGAAGGAGCTGGGTAAGATCGTCGACATGTGCTTCCGCACCCATGGCGTCTCCGAGACGGCGCGCGTGCTGGACAACATCAAGGCGATGGGCTACAAGTACTCCACGCTGGGCGCAGTCACCGTCTCGGTTAGCGACATCATCGTCCCCGAGGAGAAAAAGGCCCTGATCGCCGCGGCCGAGGAGCAGGTGCTGAACATCGAAAAGCAGTTCAAGCGCGGCTACCTCACCGACGACGAGCGCTACAAGCGCGTCATCGCCCTGTGGAACAAGACCACCGACGATGTCAAGGGCAACATCATGAAGAACCTGGACGAGTTCAATCCCGTCCGCATGATGACCGACTCCGGCGCCCGCGGCTCGATCTCCCAGGTCTCCCAGCTGGCCGGCATGCGCGGCATCATGGCCTCCCCGACCGGCCGCTCTCCCGAGGTTCCCGTCAAGGCCAACTTCCGCGAGGGCCTCTCCGTTCTGGAGTTCTTCGAGTCCTCTCACGGTTCGCGCAAGGCGCTGTCCGATACGGCGCTGCGTACCGCCGACTCGGGCTACCTCACGCGCCGTCTGGTCGACGTCTCGCAGGAGGTCATCATCCGCGAGCAGGACTGCTTTGCCTCCCGCAACGAGCGCATCCGCGGCATCACAGTGAGCGCCATCGGCTCCGAGCATGACCCGATCGAGAAGCTCAAGGACCGCATCGTGGGCCGCGTCGCGGCTGCGGACGTGATCAACCCGCTCACCGGCGAGGTGATCGTGCCCTGCAACGAGATGATCAGCTTTGAAAAGGGCAACGAGATCATCGAGTGCGGCATCAAGTCCGTTCAGATCAGAAGCGTCCTGACCTGCCGCAACGAGACCGGTCTGTGCGTCAAGTGCTACGGCCAGGATCTCGCCCACGGCGGATACGTCAACATCGGCGAGGCGGTCGGCATCGTCGCCGCGCAAGCCATCGGCGAGCCCGGCACCCAGCTGACCATGCGTACCTTCCACACCGGCGGCGTCGCCTCCGAAAAGGACATCACGCAGGGTCTTCCGCGCGTCGAAGAGCTCTTCGAGGCGCGCAAGCCCAAGCGCGAGGCCATGCTGGCCGAGATCTCCGGCACCGTCTCCATGACGATGAACAAGAAGCGCCCCGAGCTGCTCATCAAGAGCGACGACGGCAACACGATCAAGCGCTATCCCATCGCCTACGGCAGCCGCCTGAAGGTCAAGGAGGGCGACCGGGTCAACGCGGCCGACGAGCTCACCGAGGGCCAGATCAACCCGCACGACCTGCTGCGCATCATGGGCGTCAAGGCTGTCCAGGAGCACTTGCTCAAGGAGGTCCTGATGGTCTACCGCACCCAGGGCGTCGGCATCGGCGACAAGCACATCGAGGTCATCGTCCATCAGATGCTGCGCAAGGTGCGCGTCGAGGAGGCGGGCGACACGAAGCTTCTGCCGGGCTCGCTCGTGGACATCTTCCAGTTCGAGCGCGAGAACGAGCGCGTGCTGGCCGAGAATGGCCGCCCCGCCGTCGCCAAGCGCATCCTGCTGGGCATCACCAAGGCCGCTCTGGCAACCGACTCCTTCCTCTCCGCCGCCTCCTTCCAGGAGACCACCCGCGTGCTCACCGAGGCCGCGATCAAGGGCAAGGAGGATCCGCTTGTCGGCCTGAAGGAGAATGTCATCATCGGCAAGCTCATCCCGGCCGGTACGGGCATGGCTCGCTACAAGAACGTCGAGATTCACGACGCCTACTGAGCCCACAAAACAGCGCCCCGCGATTTTTCGCGGGGCGCTTTGTCATAGCGCATGCACTTCAAAGGGAATTAGAGGTAGGGGATCATGGACGCGAGACAGTCGAAGATCAGGTCGGGCTGGACCTCGCTCGTCTGCACGTCCTCCAGGGTCGCTTCGCCGGAGAGGACGAGGATGCCGGTCATGCCATGCCGAACGCCGGTTGCGACGTCGGTGTAGAGCCGATCGCCGACCATCGCCATCTCGCAAAGCGGATAGCCGGTGCGTCGGAGCGCTTCCTCGACGATGCCCCGATGGGGCTTTCCGAGGATCACATCGGCCTTGCGTCCCGTGCTCGCCTCGATGAAGGCCATGATCGCCCCCATGTCGGGGATGAATCCGGTCTCCGTCGGGCAGTTGAAGTCGGGATGGGTTGCGATGTAGGGCAGTCCCGCGCGGATGAAATCGCAGACCCGCGTCATCTTGGCATAGTCGAGCGTCGTGTCGAAGCCGACGAGCACGTATTGCGCGCCCTCGTCGGTGAATTGGAGCCCCATGCCCTCCAGCTCAGCCCGAAGCGCTGGATTGCCCAGCAAGAAACCCTGCTGGCCTGGGAAATGCGACAGGCAATACTGCGCGGCGGCGTGCGCAGAGGTGATCACGTCGGTGTAGCGCGCGTCGACGCCCATGCGTAGAAGCTTTTCGCGATAGACAGAGGCGCTCTTGGACGAATTGTTCGTCAAAAAGCGTGCCGTCCGGCCCGTCTTTTGGAGCGCGTCGAGGAACTCGAGCGATCCGGGGATCAGACGGTCGCCGAGGTAGAAGGTGCCGTCCATATCGAGCAAAAAGCAGCGAATAGGCGCGAGTTTCGCGCGAATCGCGGCGTCGGAGAGGGTCTTCATGCCGGATCCCTCTCTCTCGTGCTCGTCGCGACGACGTCCACGCCCGTGCCGCAGACATCGGAAAGGACCACCGTACCGGCCTGGATCGGTGCGGACAGAGGCAACAGGGAGAGGGCGCGCATGCAGTCGTCGATCCGCTCGCGCGGGATCGGCGTACGCGTCTTCACGGACAGGGGCGCCGCGCTGCCCTCAATCGGGACGACCGCGGTGACCATCCGCAGAGGGGCGACGCACTCCTGGTGCGCATAGGCCTCCCCTCGGCGGCAGGCGTTGCCCTCGACCCTTGTGACACATCCGCCCTCGAGCGTGACCGTCATGCGACAGCCCACGGGGCAGTTGATGCAGGTGACTTCCATGGTCAGACGCTCCTTTCGACGCGCAAGGTCAGCGGGCTGTCGCAGCCGGCGCGCTGCTGGGCGCTCAGGCGTAGGACGGCCATCTCGCCGGGCGTGAGGATCGGAAAGCGGCGGCGCAGGATCTCGCGGTCGCCGCAGGAGAGGACGCATACGGCGTTTCGGACGACCGCGGCTGGACGGAACATCAGGGTCACGTCTTCCGGGATACCCCTGCGCAGGCGCTGGGGCACGACCCCGCGCACGCCTTCGCCGTCCATCACGGGAATCGTCGGTTCGCAGGATGTTTCGCCCCGAAGGAAGGCGGCAGCGGCCTTTCCGGCGCGCATGGACTCCTCAGAGACGTGGTCGACCAGATCGTGCACGTGCAGCACGTTGCCACAGGCGAAGACGCCCGGGATCGAGGTCTGCAGCGTGTCGTCGACCAGCGCGCCGGCGGTGACGGGGCTGATGGAGACGCCCGCGCCCCGGCTCAGCTCGTTTTCGGGGATCAGGCCGACGGAGAGCAGCAGCGTATCGCAGTCAAAGTCGATCTCGGAGCCGGGAATCGGGGCGCGGTTCTCGTCGACCTTTGCGACGCGAACGCCGGTGAGGCGCTCCCGCCCTCGGATCTCGACGACGGTGTGGGAGAGGAGCAGGGGAATGCTGTAATCCTGCAGGCATTGGACGATGTTGCGGTTAAGGCCGGAGGAATACGGCATGAGCTCGACGCAGGCGAGCACCTTCGCGCCCTGCAGGGTCATGCGCCTGGCCATGATCAGCCCGATGTCGCCCGAACCCAGGATGACGCAGCGCTTGCCGGGCATCAGGCCCATGAGGTTGACAAAGCGCTGTGCGGTGCCGGCCGAGTAGATGCCTGCGGGTCTGGTGCCGGGGGTGCCCAGCGCGCCGCGCGGCCGCTCGCGGCAGCCCATGGCCAGGACGATCGCGCCCGCGCGAAGCCGCTCCAGGCCGCCCTCTCGGGAGACAAAGGTCACGATGCGTTCGGGGGTGATGTTCAGGACGGTCGTGTTGCAGCGCACCTCGATGCCCAGCTCTGCGGCGCGGGCGATGTCGCGGCTCGCGTACTCGGGACCGGTCAGTTCCTCGCGGAAGCGATGCAGGCCGAAGCCGTTGTGGATGCATTGGCGCAGGATGCCGCCCGGATGGGCCTCGCGCTCGAGCACGAGGATCTCTTCGATGCCCGCTTCCCGCGCGGCGATGGCCGCGGCGAGTCCCGCCGGGCCGGCCCCGATGATCACGAGGCTCATTTGCCTTTCGTCCATCTTACCGCCCTTCCTTCAGCGCGTCGGCCATCGTCCCGGTGAACAGGGGACTGGCGCCGCCGGATTTGGTCACCTCGAGCAGGGAAATGCCCAGCTCCTCGGCGAGAATTTCGGCGACCCGTGGGGAGCAGAAACCGCCTTGACAGCGCCCCATGCCCGCCCGAACGCGGCGCTTGACGCCGTCGATGCTCCTGGCGCCGACCGGCCTGCGGATCGCCGCGCGTATTTCGGCCTCGGTGACCTCCTCACAGCGGCAAACGACGTTGCCGTAGGCGGGGTCGCGCGCGATCGCCTCCCGACGCTGTGCCTCGTCCATCTCGAAAAAGGGCTTGGGCATCGTGGGGTAGGGGATGGGTTCGGCCTTTGGCTCGAGCCGCATGTCCTCTGCGATCTGCTCGCAGAGCATCTCGGCGATCGCAGGCGCGGCGCTCAGGCCGGGGCTCTCGATGCCGATCGCCTCGTAGGCCGCCTCGCAGCGGTCCACGCGCCCGATGAGGAAGTCGCCCTCCTGGGCGTGCGCGCGAATGCCGGAGAAGTTCGTGATCTCGTTGCCCATGGGGGCGATCATCGAGCGTCTCGCGGTCTTTTGCACGGTGGCAAGGCCCTGCGCGCTGGTCGCGGTGTCCTCGCCGTCGGGGATGTCCTCGGCGGTCGGTCCGGTCATCAGGTTTCCGTGAACCGTGGGCGTGACCAGCACGCCCTTGCCCATCTTGGTGGGGCATTGGAAAAGGGTCATCGAAAGGCGGGGAGGGTTCATCCGGTCGTACAGGCGGTACTGTCCGCGCCTGGGAACGATGGTCACCTTGCGCGGGCTGATCGCGTTGTGCAGCACGCCGCCACCCGTTCCCGCGCAATTGACGAGGATGCGCGCCTCGTGCGTGCCCTTGCCCGTCGTGACATGCCAGAGGCCGTCGTACCAGCAGCTCTCAACGCGCTCGCCGAAGGCAAAGTGTACGCCGCCCAGCGCCGCGTGATCCGCGAGCGCATAGGTCAGCTCGTAGGGCGAGGTGATCGCGGAGGTCGGGGCGTGGAGCGCGCCCACGATCTCGGGATTGAGGCCCGGCTCGAGCGCCAACGCCTCCTCGCGGGAGAGCAGGCGCAGGCCGCTCACGCCGTTTTCCGACCCCTGGGCCAGAAGACCGCACAGGGTCTCCAGGTCCTCTTGGCTAAAGCCCAGGACAAGCGCGCCGTTTTGCGCATAGGGGACGCTGAGCGCTTTGCACAGCGCCGCAAAGCGCTTTGCGCCCTCGACGTTGGTCTTTGCCTTGAGCGATCCGGGCTTGGCGTCAAAGCCTGCGTGTACGATGCCCGAGTTGGCCTTGGAGGCGCCGCTGGCGACGTCGTAGCCCGCCTCAAGGACGAGAATGCTCTCCCGGTAGCGGGAGAGCGCCCGCGCCAGGGCGCATCCAACGACCCCGGCGCCGACGATCAGGATGTCGGTCATAGCACTCTCCTTGCTTAGGTGCGGATGCGGAGCTGTTCCTGTGTCGATCCATCGTCGGGGAAGACGATGAATTCGCGCACCTCGAGCCCCACAACGCCGCCTTCCCGGTGTTCGCGGTAGCTGAAGCCGTCGGCGATCACGCGCACCACCGCGTCCCCGACCCGGATGCGGCAGTCGTTCACGTCGCCCAGGTAGTACATGCGCTCGACGGTTCCGGGGATGCCCTGCCCCTCGGGCAAGAGGCGGATGTTCTCCGGGCGGATGGCGACGATGACCTTGCCCTTTTGCGCCATCTCGGGGTAGGGGAGCGTCGCGTGCCAGTCGGGCAGGGTGATCTTGCCGTCCTGGGCGACGCCTTCGTGGAATTCGACCTTGCCCAGGAAGTCGGCGACGAAGGGGTTGGCTGGGTGGTTGTAGATCTCATCGGGTGTGCCGGACTGCTGGACCACGCCGCCCTGAATCAGCAGGATGCGGTCGCTCATCGCCATCGCCTCGGTCTGGTCGTGCGTGACGTAGACCACCGAGATGCCCAGCGAGCGGGTGATGTCCTTGATCTCAAAGCGCATGGACTCGCGCAGCTTGGCGTCGAGGTTGGACAGCGGCTCGTCGAGCAGGAGGACCTTCGGCTCGGCCACGAGCGCGCGCGCCAGCGCGATGCGCTGCTGCTGGCCGCCGGAGAGCTGATTCGGGAAGCGCTCCTCGTACTGGGCCAGGTGGACGATCTCCAGGATCTTGCGCACGCGGGTCTGGATTTCCTTCTTGGGGATCTTCTTGATGGTCAGCGGGTAGGCGACGTTGTCGAAGACGTTCATGTGCGGCCAGACCGCATAGGACTGGAAGACCATGCCGATGTTGCGGTCTTCCGGGGGGATGAAGGTCTTGCCGCCGGAGACCATGCGGTCGTCGATCCAGATTTCGCCGGTCGTGGGGACCTCGAAGCCCGCGATCGCGCGGAGCATGGTGGTCTTGCCGCAGCCGGAGGGACCCAGCAGCGTGATGAACTCGCCGTCCTGGAAGACGACGTTGAACTCCTTGAGGACTTGAACGGCCCCATAGCTCTTGGTGAGGCCCTTGATCGTGATGGTGGACATTGCCGGTTTCTCCTTCCTGTGAAGCCCTTTGCCGGGACGGTCAGATCGAGAATTCACCCTTGGTCAGCTTGTTGAGCAAGAAGTTGAGCCCCACGACGATCAGCAGGATGCCGAAGGCCATCGCACAGGCCATGGGCTGGCTGGTAAAGGTCCAGTATTCGTAGAGCTGGAAGCCGATGGTCTTGGTCGTGCTGGAATAGAGGAGCGTCGTCATGGACAGCTCGTAGAAGCTGGGGATGAAGATCAGGAACCAGCCCGCCGCGATCGAGGGGAAGATCAGCCTGCCCGTGATTCGCAGCATCGTGTGCACCCAGGATGCGCCGGAGATCTGCGAGCTCTCCTCGAGGGAGACGTGGATCTGGCTCATCGCGGAGACGACCGTGCGCATGCCCATCATCAGGTATTTGATGAGGTAGGCGATGATCATGATGTAGGCGGTGTTGTAGATGTTGATGCCGAAATTGCCCTTCATCGTCATGATTAGGCCCAGGGCAATGACGACCGAGGGCGTGCCGCTGCCCAGGGTGATGAGGAAGTCGGGGATCTTGCGACCGCGGATCCTCGTGCGCTGGAGCAGATAGCTCATCGTGCAGGCGATGAGGATGCCGATGGTCGCGGCGACCGCGGCAAACTGGAGGGAGTTCTTCAGGCAGGTGAGCGTCTCCTTGCGGGCGAAGATCGTCGTCCAGTTGGAGGTGGTGAAGTTGTCCCGCAGGAACATGCTCTTGCCCACGTCGACCTTAAAGGAGGTCGCAAAGATCGTGGCAAAGGGGATGAAGACGATCAGCAGGGCGAAGAGCCCGGTGAGGACCGTCAGCGGGATGCGCCAGGCGCGCAGATCGACGATGGCCGGGCGCACGCTCTTGCCGGAGACCGTGATGTACTGCCGCTTGGCCAGCACCACGTCGGAGATGAAGAGGATCAGCACCGCGATGACCATCAGGAAGACCGCCATGCCCGTCGCGTCGTTCAGCCCCTTTTGACCCAGGGAGACGTATTCGACGATGCGCGTGGTGACGGTGTGGACGCGCCCCGGGCTGCCGATGATCGAGGGGATGCCATAGCAGCTGGCCGCCGAGACGAAGACCAGCAGCGCGCCGGCGATCAGCGACGGGGTCATCAGGGGCAGGGTCACCGTGGCGACCGTGCGCAGCGGGGAGGCGCCGGAGATGCGGGAGGCCTCCTCCAGGGAGGGATCCATCTTCTCCATCGCGCGGCTGATGGTGATGAAGGCGTAGGGATAGTAGAAGGTGGTCAGCACCCAGATCAGGCCGGCCAGCGAGTAGACGTTGAGCGGGCCGGGGGCGTCGCTCAGGTGGAAGAGCGCGCGCAGCGCCTGGTTGATCGTGCCGACATTGGGGTTGAGCAGGCGCAGCCAGGCCATCGCGCCCACATAGGGCGGAACCATGTAGGTGATGACGAAGAGGGAGCGGAAGAACTTGCGGCCGTAGAGGTTCGTGCGGCCCACGAGCCAGGCCAGGGGGAAGGCGATCACCGTGCCCAGGATCATCGTGCACAGGGCGGCGATCAGCGTGTTGGAGAGCGCGTTCAGGTTGAGCGAATAGGTGTAGAGGCGCTCAAAGGTCGAGAGCGTGAAGCTGCCCTCGGGGAAGAAGGCCTTGATGACCATGTAGATCATCGGCATGAGCTGGAAGAGGAGGAGGAAGTCGAGGATCGCCAGGATGATGAACCACTTCGCGTCGATCTTCCAGGTGCGCTCGGTCAGCATGAGCAGCGCGAGCAAGAGCGCGTCGATCGCCAGCAGGATGCCGGCGAGGACAACGGTGCGGCTGGAGGAGATGACAAACTGCCAGAACCAGGAGACAGACCCCGTGGCGACCATCTGGAAGGCGCTCATCTGCGCTGCGGGATCGCGCACGCCCTTCTTGAAGGCGGCCTGGGTGTCGTCGGAGAGGCTGGACTCTGGGAAGGTGTGGAAGAGCAGCTGCATGGCCATCGCGCTGCGCTCCTCGCCCGTCAGGGCCTTGCGCGCCTTTTCGGCGGCTTCAGGCACCTCGCCCTCGGCAAGGGCCAGGTCGATGAGCTGCGCGCGCAGTTCCTCGGCGGGAGCGGCTTGAACGGCCTTGCGCAGGGCGCTGGAGACCTTGGGACCCGCGACGCTGTCCATCGCGTAGAGCAGGCGCCAGAGCGTGGCCGTGCGCGCCTCTTCCGAGAGGGGCGCCAGCAGGGCGGACAGGGACTGCTCAGTCTCTTCGCCCTGCGCTTTCCAGGCAGAGACGACCAGGGACGATACCTGCGCATCCAGCGCGTCGCGGCGCGCCTTGGGGAGGGCGGCGCGCATGGGGGAGATCAGGCGGTTCCAGTCGGCCTTGACCTCCTTGGAAAGGGCATAAACCGCCTGAAAGCTCGCCTCGGAGCTGAAGCCGGACGCGTCGTAGACGCGCTGTCCGACCAGGCCCGCGACGACGATCGCAAGCCCGAGCAGGAAGGCGACAAGCAAGCCGATCTTCGTGTAGAGCGGCCCTCGGCTGGGCTTGCCCGTCTGGGAGACGTTGACTGCCATCAGGTACACCTCGTTTCCTGCAGCACGTGGCTGCCGTTTTCCATCTGAAAAAAGAAGGGGGAGCCGACGCGCGGCTTCCCCCAGGAGAAGGCTCGGCGCTTACTTGGTGGTCACCTTCTCGGTCCAGGCGGTGTTGATCTGTTCGCGGTTGTGGAAGGCGTTGTCCCAGTCGACGCCCAGGTCGCGCTCGATTAGCCCATCGGTATCCACGGACTTGAACGGGACGTCCTTCATGCCCGCAAAGACGGAGTGCATATAGCCCTCGAGGATCAGCTTCTGCGCCGGCTCGCTCAGCAGCCACTGCTCGACGGCCTCGCACGCCTCGATGTTGACGTTGGCGGAGTGGTTCTCGGCGACGGTCATGACGGTGGACGGGATCAGCACGACGCCGTCTTCGGGGTAGATGACCTCGAGGTTGGTGATCGGCGTGCCCGCGTCCTCGGCTTCCTTGAGCACCTTGAGGATGGACTCTTCGAGGATCATGATCGCGGCGCACTCGCCGGTCTGCAGCTTGGTGATCGCGGTGGAGCCGGACTCGATCATGACGTTGTTGGCCGCTAGTGCGTCCATGTAGTCAAAGCCGTAGTGGTTGTCCTGCGTCAGAGAGGCGACGGCGGCGAAGGTCGTGCCGCTGGTCAGCGGGTTGCCCATGGAGATGTAGCCCTTGAGCGCGGGGTTCTCGGCGAACTCCTTGAAGGTCTTGGGGATCTCGATGCCCTTGGCGGCCCATTCGTCGACCATCTCGGGGTTGTAGGCGAGGATCATGTTGCAGACGCGAACGGGATACCAGTAGCCCCCCTCGTCGTAGGGGAAGCGCAGGAGCTCTGCGGCGTTCTCGACCTCGATGGGCTCGAGGTAGCCCGCTTCCTTGAGCTCCAGGGAGAAGGCCGGCTCGGCGACGAGCATCATGTCGCAGCCCAGCGTGCCGGTCTCCATCTCGCCGTAGAGCTTGGTGATCAGCGACGAGGTGCCGCCATAGAAGAAGAAGCTGCCGTCAAAGGCGGGGGTGAGGTTGGGGAACTCGGCCTTGATCGCCTCGTCCATCATGTCGATGACGAATTGATACATGGAGGAGTAGATGCCCAGCGTGCCGGACACGTCTTCGTTGACGGCCAGCGCCACGGTGCCGCAGAGCACGATGGCCAGGGTGAGAACCAGAACGAGCAATTTCTTCATGGGAAAATCCTCCTTGTCGATGGATGGGGAATGCGCTCCCCCGATTATGCCCGAATTATAGCATGGACTCTTCAAAAAGTCTACAGGATAAAACGTATAAAACAGGGCAACATGGAGGAGGCTCCCTGATTTTGGGAGAAAAATGCGCAAGTCTGAATCGAAGAACTACAGCGCATCGCCAAATCCGCGCCGATCGCCGTGCCGGACGGAAGGGATCAGCACCTTTCGATTTCCGAACAAAAAATAAAAAGAAATCGAGATCTTACGGAAATTGGCCTTTTTTGAAAAACCCGCGCTTTACAAAGCGAGGGCCGCCCGATATACTAACGCCGTTGAAAGCGAACTTTGAAAGGAGCACGAAATCCTATGATTCAAAATGAGAATGTTCGTCCCGAGAGCATGGAGCGCATCGTGACGCCGGCGCTGGCCGAGGCCTTCATCGCCGAGCAGGTCGAGGCGCTTCGCGCGCAGATCGGCGAGGGCAAGGTGCTGCTGGCGCTCTCCGGCGGCGTGGACTCCTCCGTCGTGGCCGCGCTGCTCATCCGCGCTGTCGGCAGCCAGCTGACCTGCATCCACGTCAACCACGGCCTCATGCGCAAGGGCGAGAGCGAGCAGGTCCAGCGCGTCTTCCGCGACGAGCTGGGCGCGAACCTCATCTACATCGACGCGACGGACCGCTTCCTGGACAAGCTCGCGGGCGTGACCGATCCGGAGCAAAAGCGCAAGATCATCGGCGGCGAGTTCATCCGCGTCTTCGAGGAGGAGAGTGCTAAGCTCTCCGGCATCCGCTTCCTCGCGCAGGGCACCATCTACCCCGACATCCTGGAGAGCGACGGCATCAAGGCGCATCACAACGTCGGCGGCCTGCCCGAAGATGTGCAGTTCGAGCTCGTCGAGCCGGTCAAGCTGCTCTTCAAGGATGAGGTTCGCGAGGTCGGCCGCGCGCTGGGCCTGCCCGCCTCCATGGTCGATCGCCAGCCCTTCCCCGGCCCCGGCCTGGGCGTGCGCTGCGTCGGCGCGATCACCCGCGATCGCCTGGCCGCTGTGCGCGAGTCCGACGCGATCCTGCGCGAAGAGTTCGAGCGCGAGGGTCTGGCCGGCCGCGTCTGGCAGTACTTCACCATCGTCCCCGACTTTAAGAGCACCGGCATCCGCGACGGCAAGCGCACCTTCGAGTGGCCGGTCGTGATCCGCGCGATCAACACCCGCGACGCGATGGCCGTCACCATCGAGCAGCTCCCCTGGCCCCTGCTCGAGCGCCTGACCCAGCGCATCACCACCGAGGTCCCCGGCGTGAACCGCGTCCTCTACGACCTCACGCCCAAGCCCACCGGAACGATCGAGTGGGAGTAATCCCGTCCACCCATCTTCCCCCAGCAGGCTTTCGATCGAAGGCCTGCTTTTTTATGCGCAGCTTCTGTTTTGTGCCCCCATCAAGCCATGAAGTCCATCTCCGGATCGGCGTCCACTTTGCGTCCGGCTGTGGTATAATGATGCCAAACGGCGCATAGCCCCCGCCCGCCCGGGGAGCGATGATCGAAATGCACGGAGGAATGTATGCACAAGCGTTGGATGATGCTTTTTTTGCTCTGCTCCTGGGCTTGCGCCCTGGGGCTTGCGCTGGGGGAGCCGGCGCGCGATCTCACGTCGGAATGTACCTATTTTAGCAAGGGTACCGAGCGCCGCTTCGGCCTGCTCTACGACCAGAGCTACGCGCGCGATTGGCGATCCGCCCGAAAACGCCACCCCTATCTGGAGGTGACCCTGCCAGAGGGGGCGCGCTGCTCGGGCGTGCAGATCAAGTGGGGCAAGGTCAACCCGGACTGGGTCGTCGAGATTCCGGTCGAGGGGGCGTGGGTCCCGGTCGAGCAGGAGCCGGGGGAATACCTGACGACCTTTACGCCGCTGCCCTCGGTCTCTTCCTTTCGCATCGCCGCGCATCAGCGCCTGGAGGACCGCCTGTCGATCCACGAGCTGATCGTCCTGGGCGAGGGCGAGCGCCCGGCCTCCATTCAGGTCTGGGAGCCGACCTATGAGAAGGCGGATTTGCTTCTGGTCGCGGCGCACCCGGACGACGAATACGTCTTCATGGGCGGGACGATCCCCTATTACGGCAAGGAACAGGGTAAGCGGGTGCTGGTCGCCTACCTCACCAAGAGTACCGCGGAGCGCCGCACAGAGCTGCTCGACGGGCTCTGGCGCGCAGGGCAGACGCATTATCCGGTCCTAGGGCGCTTCGACGACCTGTATACGACCAGCCTGAGCGAGGCGTACAAGGCGGTCGGCGAGCGCAAGGCGAAGCGGGCGATGATCGAGCTCTTCCGACACCACAAGCCCGAGGTGGTGGTCACGCACGACGCCGGGGGCGAATATGGGCATGGCATGCACAGGGTCTGCGCGGACTTGGTCGTAAGCGCCCTGGAGGGGAGCGGGAATCCCCAGGTCGAAGCCGAGCTGGCGGAGCAGTACGGGCTTTGGGATGTAAAAAAATGCTATTTGCATCTCTACCCCGAAGCCCCGGTCACGCTCGACTGGCATCGGCCGCTCGCGGCCTTCGAGGGACAAACGGCCTTTGAGGTTGCGGAGGCCGCGTTTGCCTGTCACCTCAGCCAGCAGAAGACCGAGTACGTCGTCTACGACGAAGGGCCGTACGATGCCAAGCAATTTGGCCTGTATCGGAGTCTGGTCGGAGAAGACGTCCGCAAAGACGACTTCTTTGAGCATTTGCCCTGAGCCTGTGAAACAGCAGAGATACACAGGCGCGATCTAAAGCAACAAGAAGCGCCGTACAGCGCTTCTTGGGGCATGCGGCAGAATAGCCAACAGGAGAAAAAGCAGCCCATCGAGCGCTTCCGAGAGGCGGGGGATACCGCCTGCCCCGGGGTGCCCCATGGGCTTTTTTGTCGGAATGGGAAATGGGTGGGATGCGCCGATTCCTCAGGGCTGCGGACGGTCAGGCCTCTCGCTTCGCTGAAAAAACCGCTGGTTGCCCCCCGTGCCCGCGACCTCGAGCCGCGTGCCGGTCCGGGCAAAGGCGCGGAGGGCTGACCCAAGGCGTGAACAGAAAAACCTTCACCCCCTCCTCATGGATCAAAAGCAAGGGCCCGGGAAAGCCCCCGGGCCCTTGCTTGACGGTACTCAGTTCAGCGCGTCCTGCAGGACGAGCAGGTTCTCTTCCATCACGGAGAGGTAGGTGCTGCCCGCGTCGATGTCGCGCCGGGTCGTGCCCTGCATGGAGTTGAGGCTCAGGATCTTCTGATCCTTCGCGGCGGTGTTCTCCACGACGGTTTGGGCGATGCGGGTCTTGGGGTTCTCGATGGTCAGCACGGCGGGCAGCGCCAGCTCATCCACCTTCCCCGCCAGGAAGACGATGGTCTTGAAGCTCGCCTCGCTCTCGGCGGAGCAGCCGCTGAAAGCCGCGTAGTACTCGAGGTTGTAGTCGTCCACCAGATAGCGGAAGGGGAAGCGGTCGCCAAAGAGCAGCGTCTTGCACTTTGCGCCCGAAACGACCTCGGCATAGCGCTTGTCCAGGGCGGAGAGCTTGTCCTTGTAGGCCGCGGCGTTGGCGCGATAGGATGCCTCGTGTGCCGGGTCGATGCGCGAGAGCGCGCCCTCGATCACAGAGACCAGCTGGCTGGCATTGCGAAGGGAGAGCCAGACGTGCTCGTCCTCCTCTGCGTCGTGCTCATGATCGTGGTCATGGTCGTCGTGATCGTGGTCATGGTCGTCGTGATCGTGGTCATGGTCGTCGTGATCGTGGTCAT
>R15__coassemble_742_pt1 | contig 21603 bp, 18 predicted proteins | sample R15__metabat2_low_PE_033 | metagenome-assembled genome bin R15
GTTTTTGGTGTGCAAACTTATTCTAACAGACTCAGTCGCTTTTTGTTACCCTTTCAGTCTCACATCAATTGTACTTTTACACCACCCATGCCCCAAATCGCAATGCAAACCCTTGACAAAAGGAAAGCTTCCCCTTACAATACGACCTAATTTCAGATTCTCAAAATGACGATGACGGGAATCCATCGCGGAATCCGCTCTTTCAGAGAGCCGGCGGCAGGTGCAAGCCGGCAGAGCGTCCCTCGAGCACTCCTCCCCGAGCCGCGCGGGCGACAACGTAGTCTGCGACGCCCGATCCACGTAACGGATCCCATGAGGGCTGCTGGGCAGCTGAATCAGGGTGGTACCGCGCAAATCGCGCCCCTGGCCGACGATGGCCGGGGGTTTTTTCATCCCCGGCGATGAGCGAGAGAAAGGAGATTCCCATGAACCAAGGATACGAAAAATACGTCCCCTTTACGCCCGTCGCCCTGCCCGACCGCACCTGGCCGGATCGACACATCCAGCAGGCGCCCGTCTGGTGCTCCGTCGACCTGCGCGACGGAAATCAGGCGCTGATCAACCCGATGACGGTCGCCCAGAAGATCGCCTTTTTCCGTCTGCTCGTCGAGGTGGGCTTCAAGGAGATCGAGGTCGGCTTTCCTTCCGCCTCACAGACGGAATACGAATTCCTGCGCGCGCTCATCGACCAAGACCTGATTCCCGAGGACGTGACGATCCAGGTGCTCGTCCAAGCTCGGGAACATCTGATCCGCAAGACCTTCGAGGCCGTGCGCGGCGCGAAGAACGTCATCGTCCACTTCTACAACTCCACCTCCGAGCTCCAGCGCCGGGTCGTCTTTGGCAAGGACCGTGAGGGCATCGTCCAGATCGCTGTGGAGGGCGCGCGTCTGGTTCGGGCGCTGACCGAGGCCGATCACTCGGGCACCCGCTTCCGCTTCGAGTATTCACCCGAGTCCTTCTCCGGGACGGAGACCGACTTTGCGGTGGAGATCTGCGCCAAGGTCATGGAGGCGCTGGGCAGCACGCGGGAAAACCCGGTCATCTTGAATCTGCCCTGCACCGTCGAGCTCAACACCTGCAACACCTTTGCCGACCAGGTCGAGGCCTTTGCGCGCCATCTGCCCAACCGCGACGCCGCGATCCTCTCGATCCACCCGCACAACGATCGCGGGACGGGCGTCGCCTGCTGTGAGCTGGCGATGATGGCCGGCGCCGAGCGCGTAGAGGGCACGCTCTTCGGCAACGGCGAGCGCACGGGCAACCTGGACGTGGTCACCGTCGCGCTCAACCTGTACACCCAGGGCATCGATCCCAAGCTCGACTTCTCCCATCTGGACCACGTGCGGGAGGTGTACGAGGCCTTCACGCAGATGAGCGTCCCGGAGCGTTGGCCCTATGCGGGCAAGCTCGCCTTCACCGCCTTCTCCGGATCGCACCAGGACGCCATCAACAAGGGACACGCCTACATGCAACAGCACGGGAGTCCGACCTGGGAGATCCCCTACCTCACGATCGATCCGGCGGACATCGGCAGGCAGTATGAGCCGATCATCCGCATCAACAGCCAATCCGGCAAGGGCGGCGCGGCCTTCATCATGGACCACGACTTTGGATACCAGCTGCCCAAGGCGATGCACCCCGCCTTCGGCGCGGTCGTGCAGAAGGCCTGTGAGCGCACCGGCCGCGAACTGCTAGCCCAGGACGTGCGTCGCCTCTTCGAGGAGCAATTCCTGAACATCGCTGCACCCTACACGCTACGCCACGCGAAATTCTACGAGGAGGGCGTCCCGGGCAGTGCAGGGAACATGACGCATTTCTCCGGCGTGCTCTGCCAAGGCGAGGAAACCCAAAGCCTCGAATCCACCGGAAATGGCCCGATCGACGCCTTCTTCAGCGCGCTGGGGCAGGCCGGGATCGAGGGCTATTCCTTCCTCTCCTACCACGAGCACGCGATCTCCTCCGGCTCCGACTCCAAGGCGGTCGCCTACATCCAGCTGCAGTCGCCGGATGGTTCAAAGATTTGGGGCGTCGGCGAGGCGCACAACATCAACTTCGCCTCTGTTCGCGCGATCCTTTCGGCCATCAACCGCTTCCAAAGCGGAAGGATCTAAGGGATTCAAAACGCCCCCCTGTCTTAACAGCGCCCCTCCGATCTTCCCAAGCGTATACAAAGCAAGGCTCCCGAGGGCGATGCGCCACGCAGCACGCGCAGCCCCCGGGAGCCTTGTCCTTGTTTTATTCTACTGAGTCCTGCGCAAAATCCCCGCGAAACAAGCGATGATGATGGAAGAGGATCAGATCGCCTGAGGAGACGCACACCGTAGCGCGCTCTGCGGTCACGACATTGCTGATGCCCAGGGGATGCGCGCTGGTCAAAATCCCATCCCGCAGGGGATAGAAGAACCCCTCGACGCTGACCCCTTCGCATCGGCCCAGCGGCAGCAGGGAGACCGTGTCCCCCTGCGCGCCGATGAGTTCCACCTCGCCCGGGACCCGGAAGATCCGCAAATTCTCGGCGCGGATCTCCGCAAATGCCCCGCGGGATGCGGCGCGCACCAGGAGCATGAGGTTGGCCAGCGCGTGGTCAAGCCGTCCGCCCAGCGCGCCCAGCAGCGTAATGGAATCCGCGCCCCGATCCAGCGCCTGATCGAGCGCGTCTACGCCATCGGTATCGTCCTTGATCGGATTCAACCTTCTGGTCTCGACCCGATCCGTATAGTGCGCGAGCACCGCCTGCGGCACGGAGTCCATGTCGCCGAGGATGCAATCGGGCAGAATCCCCGCCCGATCAAAGGCGAGAAGCCCCCGATCCGCCGCGACCGTCCAGTCCGCCTCTTTGGCAAGCGCGCGAAGCCAGTCCGCAGAGGGCGCGTCGCCCCCTAGGACGAGGAGCGCTCTCACGCGCTCGCCCCGCAGATCGCCGAAACGACGCCCGCCGGATCGCTCGCGCGAAGCAGGCCAGTGCCCATGACCAGCACATCCACCCCGGTGTCCACCACCTGCTGCGCATTTTGCGCGTTGATGCCTCCGTCGGCCTCAATCAGAATGTCTCTCCCGGCAAGCGCCCGAAGCGCTGCCGCCTTCGCCAGGCACTCCGCCTTAATGCTCTGCCCGCCAAAGCCCGGCTGAACAGTCATCACCAGCGCCATGTCCGCCAGATCCAAGAGCGGCGCCGCGACCTCTGCGGGCGTTCCCGGATTGAGCGCGATGCCCGCCTTCTTGCCCAGCCTTCGGATGAGCGCCAGCGCCTCCCGGGCACAGTCTAGCTCGGCATGCACGGTGATGCCGTCAGCACCAGCCTGGGCATAGCGCTCCACATAGGAAAGCGGCTCATCGAGCATGAGGTGCACGTCCAGATAGAGCGCACTCTTGCGACGCACGGCGACGACAAAGTCGGGTCCGAAGGCGATGTTGGGCACAAAATGCCCGTCCATGTGGTCAAAGTGCAGCCAAGGCAGGCCGAGGGCCTCGATCCTTTGGATCTCAGCTTCCAGGTTCAGCAGGTCGGCCGCCAATAGGGACGGCGCGATGATCGGTTTCATTGATACTTCCTCCTTTGCATCTCCCGTGCTTCCAGCAGGAGCGCCTTGTAGCGCGTCCATCGTTCGGCGCTGAGCGTCCCCCCCTCGACTGCCTTGGCCACGGCGCAGCCCGGTTCCCGATCGTGCAGGCAGGGGCTGAATCGACACTGCCCCGCCAGCGCCGCGTATTCCTCGTAGTGCTCGGCAAGCGCCTCGGGGGAGAGACGATCCTCCAGCTCCAGCAGGCTGAAGCCCGGCGTATCGACGAGGTAGAGTCCGTTCTTGGAGAGCAGTTCACAGCGGCGGGTCGTGTGCCGGCCGCGTTCGGTCTTTCGGCTGAGGCCGCCGGTCTCCAGCGTCAGGCCAAGCAGCGCGTTGATCAGGCTGCTCTTGCCCACCGCGGACTGACCCGCCAGACAGACCACGCGGCCGCGCATGAAGTCGGAAAGCGCCTCCAGCCCCTCGCCACTGTGCGCGCTGACGGCGAACAGGCGCAGGGCCGTCCCTCGATAGTCGCGCTCCAACTGGGCGAAGAGATCGGCGGAGAGGTCGGTCTTGTTGACGATGATCGCGGGCGTCATGCCGCCTGACGAAGCGCGCAGCATGAGCCGATCGATCAGGAGCAGATCCGGCTTGGGCTGGGGCGCGACAACAAGCATCAGCACGTCGGCGTTTGCGACGCTGGGGCGCTCGATCCAGCTCTTGCGAGGCAGGATGGAGAGAATCCATCCATCCTCCTCCCCCTGACCAGGTTCGAAGACGACGCGGTCACCGACCGCTGGGGTCATGCCCGAGCGGCGCAGCTTTTTCTGGGCGCGCAGCGTGTATTCGACGCCATACTCGTCCGCGACGGTGTAGAAGCTGCCGATGCCCCGAAGTATGATGCCTTCCAATGCTCCTCCCCCGTCAATAGAACGTGATCTCGTGTTCCTCGCAAAGATTGCTGTCCACGTAGATGCGGTATCGCTTCAACCCGGCCGTGTCGCTGCGCAATTGCACGGTGACCGTCTGCGTGCCGGGCGTGACCAGTCTGGCGGCGTACATCTCATTTTCCGCCCCTTCATCCAGCAGGGTCACGCGAACGGCGCTTCCCTCTTCCGGGACTTCGAAGGTGAGCTCGAGCAGCTGGGTCTTTCCCCAGGAGGGATAGCGTCCCACGGCCAGCGAAATGACCTCCCCCGGCTCGACGTTCATGAACGCCGGAAGGGACTGGGCGATCACCTTCCCATCTTGTGAGGCAGAGCGCACCTGCTCGGGCGTGATCTCCCCGACCGACAGGCCCACCTGCTCGATGCGCTGCAGCGCCTCTTCCTCACGCAGACCCTCGAGATCGGGCACGACGACCACGCCGACAGAGACGGAGAAGGAGACGCTCGCGCCCTTGGAAAGCTGGGTTCCCGGTGCGGGCTCCTGCTCGACGACCAGCCCTTTGAGCACCTCGCTGACGACCTCCCGCACCTCGCCCGGCTTAAACCCGGCGGCGGCCATGCGTTCCATCGCCTCGGCTGTGCTCAGTCCAATGAGGCTGGGCACGGCGTGCAGCCCAGTCCCCTGAGATACGCGCACGACGATTGTCTCCCCGCGCTTGGTCGAGCTTCCGGCGATGGGCACGGTGCCCAGCAGGGTCCCCTCCGGCTGATCGGAGATCTCGTAGGCGAAGTCAGCCGTCAGCCCCGCCCCGTCAATCAGGCGCTCGGCGCTGACGCGATCGACGCCCGCGATGTTCGGGATCGTCGTGAGCACGAAGAGCATGCGGTAGAGGTTCCATCCCGCCAGCAGGGTGAGCACCACCAGCGCCGCCGCGACGGCCTTGAGCACCGCGCTCGCCCGGGGAAGCCTGCCTTCCGGGCCCTGCGCAGCGCTCTGCTTCATCCGCTCGATCTCGCGCACCATGAAATTGCCGTCGGGATGGCGCAGGCCACGGCGCAGGTCGCGCGCCATGTCTTCCGCGGAGGTGTAGCGCTTTTCGGGAATTTTGAACAGCGCCTTTTTGAGAATGAGCGCGTTCGCCCGGGTCAATTCGACCTGCTGTTCGGCGGGAGGCGCTTCCTCGAGCATATGGAGCATGGCGATTGAGGTGATCGTCTCCCCGTCGAACGGGACATGCCCCGTGAGCATCTCGTAGAAGATGACGCCGACGGAATACAGGTCGCTCGCCTCGGTGGCGCGCTTTCCCGCCGCCTGTTCGGGCGACATATAATGGACCGAACCGATGACACTTCCGTCCGTACTGAGCGTCTGCGTGTCGGCGATGCCCGCGATGCCAAAGTCAGCCACCTTGAGCTGGCCGTTCCGGCTGACCAGCATGTTTTGCGATTTGATGTCGCGATGAATGACCCGGTGCTGATGGGCATGCCCGAGGGCGGCGAGCATGTCGAGGGTGTATTTGACCGCCAGTTCCTGAGGCAGGGGGCCCTTCTGGCGGATGATGTCCTTGAGCGTCATCCCGTCGACGTATTCTAGGACGATGTAGTGCACATTCCCCACATCGCCGGTGTCGATCAAATTGACGATGTTGGGGTGGTGCAGCTTGCGGCAGGCCTCGGCCTCGCGGGCAAAGCGCTCGCGGTATTCTTGGTCGTTGCCGTATTCTTCGCGCAGGACCTTGACCGCGACCGTCTGATGGGCTCGCAGATCAAAGGCACGGTAGACGATCGCCATGCCGCCGTGGCCGATGATCTCATCGACCCGAAAGCGCCGGCTGATCACCTTGCCGATCAGTCTTTGTTCCATGCGGCCTCCTCTTCCCCCACGAGGATGAGGGTCACGTTGTCGTGGCCGCCCGCGTCGAGCGCGCCTTCCAGCAGCGCGTCCGCAGCCTGCTCCGGCCCGTTTTGGGTGATCACATGAAGCATCTGCGCCTCGGAGAGCATCGTGGTCAGCCCGTCAGAGCACAGGAGCCATCGGTCGCCCGGACGCGCGTCGACCTCAAAGACGTCAGGCTCGTTGTCGCCCTGCGTGCCTAGGGCGCGGGTGATGATGTTGCGCCTCGGATGCACGCGCGCCTCGGCCCTGGTGATCAGGCCGCGCTCGATCATCTCCTCGACCAGCGAATGATCACGGGTGAGCTGCTCGAGCACTCCGTCTCGCAGGCGGTACACGCGGCTATCCCCCACATGTGCGATCAGCGCGCGATCGCCGGCGAGCCAGAGGACCGTGCAGGTTGTGCCCATGCCGCGCGTCTGTTCGTCGGCCTCGGCGTGGACCAGGATCGCCCGGTTGGTCTCCTGCATCATCGCGCGAAGGGCCTGCGCGCTGGGCGCGTCCATCGGCGGGAGCGCCGCAACCGCGTCGATCGCCATGCGGCTGGCGACCTCGCCCGCAAGATGTCCGCCCATGCCGTCGGCGACGGCATAGAGCCCCCGCCGCGCGTCAAACCAGGCGCAATCCTCATTGATCCGCCGATGCCGTCCTCGATCCGTCCGCATCCACGCCATCATGTCTCTGACCCTTTCTGTTCGCCCTCGTCCTGTGAGAGGTAGCGTCTGCGAAGCTGTCCGCAAGCCCCTTCGATGTCGTCGCCCATCTCGCGCCGGCGGGTGACGGAGATCCCCTCCGCCTCCAGCGCCTTGCGGAACGCATCGACCTCGCGCTCGCTCACGCCGATCAGCCCGCGCTCCTTGACGCTGTTGAGGGGGATGAGGTTGACGTGGCACTGCATATGCCGCAGTTGTCCCGCCAGCTCGCGCGCCTGCGCAGGGTCGGCGTTCACCCCGTGGATGAGCGCGTATTCGACGATGATCCGCCGCCCCGTCTTTTCGATGTAGGTGCGGCAAGCCGCCAGGGTCTCGGCGATCGTATAGCGCCGAGCGATCGGCATGATCTGGCGGCGCACCGCATCGCTGGGTGCATGCAGAGAGAGCGAGAGGGTCACCGGGAGCGCTTCATCCGCAAAGCGGAGCATCTGCGGGACGAGCCCGCAGGTGGAGAGCGATACGCTGCGCATGCCGATCGAGATGCCCTCGGGCTCGCGCAGCAGACGGAGGAAGCGAACGACTTGCTCGTAGTTGTCCAGCGGCTCGCCGCTGCCCATGAGCACGATGTTCCCGACATGCTCTCCCTTGCCCGCCTCCTGCAGAAGCCGATTGGCGCAGAGGACTTGTCCAAGCATCTCGGCGGCCATGAGATTCCGGGCGCAGCCGCCCAGGGTCGAGGCACAAAAGGCACACCCCATGTTGCACCCCACCTGCGTGGACAGGCAGAGGGTACAGCCGTATTTGTAGCGCATGAGCACGCCTTCGATCACATGCCCATCCTCTAGGGCGTAGAGCAGCTTTACCGTGCCGTCGAGCTTCGACTCGACGGTCTGTAGGATGCGCACGGGATTCGCAACGGCGTTTTCCTCCAGAAACGCGCGAAAGGCCTTGGGCAGGTTGGTCATCTGGGGGATGTCCGCGCCCTTGTGCAACCAGGAAAAGAGCTGGCGCCCCCGGAAGGAGGGTTGGCCTTGCTCGGCGGCATAGGCCACCACCTCCGCCTGCGTCATTTGCAAAAGTTGCGCTTTCATCGGTTTCCTTTCTGTTTATCTCGTCTTTTTCCGTCGGAGGCGTGCGATGAAGAAGCCGTCCATGCCATCGCGATGCGCCAGGAGCTGCAAGCCCTCGGGCGTCTCCCACGCGCGCAGGGCTTCGGGCAGCAGCTCGCCCATCGGATAGGGCTCGTATTCCGGGTGGGACGCCAGGAAAGCGCGCACACGCTCCGCATTCTCGCGCGGAAGGATGGAGCAGGTCGAGTACACCAGCGTGCCGCCGGGCTTGACCATCGGCGCAACGGCCTCCAGGATCGCGTCCTGGATCTCGGTCAGGCTCGCGACGCCCTCCTCGCTCACGCGATACTTGAGGTCGGGCTTCTCGTCAAAGACGCCCGTGCCGGAGCAAGGCGCGTCGATGAGCGCCGCGTCGAGCGTTCCCGCCATCTCCGGGCGGGGCTGCGCCGCATCGCGAAGCATCGGCCGGATGTTCTCCAGGTGGAGGCGCTGGGCGGTCTTGCGGATCAGCTCGACCCGGTGCGGATGGGTGTCCCAGGCGTAGACGCGCCCGCTGTCCTGCATGTCCTCGGAGAGCACGGCGCTCTTGCCGCCGGGCGCGGCGCAGGCGTCGAGCACGATCTGCCCGGGCTGTGCCTGGAGCGCGCGGGCTGCGAGCACGGAGCTTTCGCCCTGGATGGTGAATAGGCCGTTTTCAAAGCCGCGCAGGCTCGTCAGATCGCCCGCCCCCTGGAGGAGATAGACCCCGGGGACGCTGGAGCGGCTATAGCGCAGCCCCTCCTCGCGCAGCAGATGCTCAAGCCGCTCTGGCGTGCAGCGCGTGGCATTGAGGCGGATCGAGGTTGGCCGGCTTTGTGGGCGATGGCGCAGGATCTCCATCGCCCCATGCGCGCCCCACGCCGCGATCAAGAGGCGGCAGAGCGCCAGCGGGGCGCTGAAGGTGATTGAGAGATACCGCTCCGGGTCATCCTGCGGGGAAGGCCACTTCAGGCTGTCCTTTTCGCGGATCATGGTGCGCAGCACGGCGTTGGTCAGGCCGGTCAGCGCCTCGAGCCCCATCGCGCGGGTGAGCTGGACGGCCTCGTCTACCGCCGCCATGTCGGGCACGCGGCTGAGGTAGAAGAGCTGGTAGGTGCTCATGCGCAGGATCTCGCGGACGGTCGGCTCCAGCTCGCCCTGATCGTTCAAATAATGATCGATCTGGTAGTCCAGGCGGATCCGATTCTCGAGGGTGCCGTAGACGATCTGCGTCGCAAAGGCACGGTCGCGCTCGGAAAGGCCCGCGTTTCTCAGGCGCTTGTCCAGCGCCAGGCTCGCATACGCGCCATTTCGGGAGACATCCAGCAGCGTGTCCAGCGCCACGCGCCGCGCCCCTAGCGTGGAGTCCTTCGGACGGCCAGCGGGGCGAGCGTCTCGATGAAAAGGCCGATCGCCCGTTGGGCGAGCGTTGCCCTTCAAGGGACGATTGCCCGAAGGACGGCTGTCACACTTCCACGGGCGTTCCCCTTCGGGGCGGCTTTCGCGGCGAAACGGCCGATCCCCCGCAGGACGACCCTCGCGGGTCCACGGGCGTTCCCCTTTGGGGCGGCCTTCTGGGCGAAACGGCCGCTCCCCCGCAGGGCGCTTCTCGCCGGGATGGGAAGCCCGCATGGGGCGCATGCCGGGCTTTCTGGGTCCACCGTGATTCTCAGGCATCTTCTCTCTCCCCAAGGATCGTCCCCTGGTCAATGGTATGTCCTAGCAGATAGGCATCCGCGCGCATGCGCTTTTGCCCCGGCATTTGCAGTTCGAGGATTTCGATCGCGCCGTCGCCGCAGGCGACGACCAGCCCGGTCTTGGCCGTGCTGTGGAGCACGGTGCCCGGCGCGGTGCCGGAAGGCCCGGCATCTTTCACTGAGAAGACCTTCATCATCTGGTCGCCCACCTGGGTGTATGCGCCCGGCCAGGGGTCGGTTCCCCGGACAAGGCGGTCGATCTGTGCACGCGTCATGCGCCAGTGGATGCGACCCGTCTCGCGGGTGAGCTTGGGCTCGTAGCTCGCGCGCGCCGCATCTTGAGGCTCCGGCGTGAGCGTCCCGTTTCGCAGAAGCACGATCGTCTCCATGAGCAGCTCTGCGCCCAGAAGCGAGAGCTTCTCGGTCATCGTGCCCGCGGTGTCGTCGGGGCGGATCGGCGTGGAGGCCTTGAGCAGGATGTCGCCCGTGTCCATGCCGACGTCGGTCATCATCGTCGTCACGCCGGTCTGGGCGTCGCCCAGGATGATGCTGTGGTGCACCGGCGCGCTCCCCCGGTGCTTGGGCAGGAGGGAGGCATGGACGTTGATCGTGCCATGGCGCGGAATGTCGAGGATCTCCTTGGAGAGGATCTGCCCGAACGCAGCGGTCACGCACAGATCGGGGGCCAGCGCACGCAGGGCTTCTACGCCCTCACTCTGGCGAATGCGCTCCGGCTGGAACACGGGAATCCCGAGCCGGAGCGCCTCCTCCTTGACGGGGCAGGCCGCCAGCTTGTGCCCGCGTCCCTTCGGGCGGTCGGGTTGGCAGAAGACGCCAACGACCTCGTAGGTTTCGGCGAGCGCGCGCAGTGAGGGCACCGCAAACTCGGGCGTGCCCATAAAGACGATCCTCAATCGACCCTCTCCTCTTCGCAGGACTCCGCGTCCTCTTCGTCGTCCCATTCCTCCGCCAGCTCGTCCCCGAAGAGCTCGCGGGACATGATGTCCACGTAGAGCTGTCCGTTGAGATGGTCGGTCTCGTGCATCACGCAGCGCGCCGTGAGCCCCTGCGCATCAAGCTCCTGCCAGTTGCCATGCCGATCCTGAAAGCGCACGCGCACCCGCTCGGGGCGCTTCACCATCCCCCTGCGGCCGGGCACGGAGAGGCAGCCCTCGGGTCCGTCCTGCTCGCCCTGGGTCTCGAGAATCTCGGGGTTGATCATCTCGATGAGCCCGTCTCCGCAGTCGAGCACGACGATGCGCCGCAGGATCGCCACCTGGGGCGCGGCAAGGCCGACCCCGTTGGAGGCGACCATTGTCTCGGCCATATCGTCCAGCAAACGGTGGAGTTTCTCGTCAAATTTCGTAACGGGACGGCTCTTGTGCCGGAGCAGCTCGTCCTCGATGGTCAGCACCTTTCGAAGCGCCATTTTGTTCCCTCCTTGGGCTTTTGGATCTGATTATTATACATCATGCCCCCGCAATCTGCAAATCACATCATGCTGTGCGGGTTGATTTGCAGGAGCGCGCGGGCGCCCTCTGTCTGGGTCTCGACCAGCTCACTCATGCGCTCGAGCGCCTCCTGGCAGATGGGCTTGTCGATCATCTTGAGCACGAGCTCCCATCGGACCTTCCCGCGCAGGCGGCGCACCGGGCAGGGCATCGCCTGCAGACAGACCCGGTACTTCCGCAGATAGCCCCGCGCCTCAAAGAAGCGCTCCATCTGCGCAAAGGCAGCCCTCACCCCCCGCTCGGCGAGCGACTCATCCTCCGATTCGATCAAAAGGCGCGCGACGAAGGTGTACGGCGGGTACCAAGCCCGCTTGCGCCGCTTCATCTCCATCTCGTAGAACGCTCGGTAATCCTGGCGAGAGGCCGCGCGAATCGTCTCATGCTCGGGGTCGTAGCTCTGCAGGAAGACCTCGCCCGGCGTCTGGGCGCGTCCCGCCCGCCCCGCGACCTGTGTGAGCAGCTGGAAAGCCCGCTCCTGGGCACGGTAATCGGGCAGGCTGAGCATCGCGTCGGCCGCGACGATCCCCACGAGGGTCACATCGGGAAAATCCAGCCCCTTGGCGATCATCTGCGTGCCCACCAGGATGCGCGCCTCTCCTCGTCGGAAACGATCCAGAAGCTCGGCGTGCGCATCCTTCTGGCGCGTCGTGTCGTTGTCCATGCGCAGCACCGACACGCCGGGAAAGAAGCGGCGCACCTCTTCCTCGACCCGCTGGGTTCCCGTGCCGAAGTAGCGGATGTATCGGCTCTGGCACTGGGGGCAGGTGGTGGGCACAGGGATCTCCCTGCCGCAGTAGTGGCAGCGGAGCACGCTGTCGCTGGCGTGGTAGGTCATGGAGACGTCGCACTGGCTGCACATGACGGTGTAGCCGCAGCTCCTGCAGGAGACGAAGGTCGAGTATCCGCGCCGATTGATGAAGAGGATCGCCTGCTTGCCCGCACGCAGACAGCGATCCAGGCCGTCGAGCAGCGCGCCGGAGAAGACCGAGCGGTTTCCCGCCCGAAGCTCCTCTCGCATGTCGATGATGTGCACCTGTGGGAGCGGACGACGGTGGACGCGCTCGCGCATCTCCAGCAGATGAAGATCCCCCCGCCCCGCCCTGGCAAAGGAGCGCAGGCTGGGCGTCGCGCTGGCCAGCAGGAGGGTCGCCTCCTCCCGTTCACAGCGCCACTGCGCGACCTCGCGCGCGTCGTACTGTGGCTGATTCTCCGCGTGATAGCTCAGCTCATGCTCCTCATCCACGATGATCAGGCCGACGTTGGACAGGGGGGCAAAGACTGCCGAGCGCGCGCCGATGACCACATGCACCTCTCCGGCGTGAATCCTGCGCCACTCGTCGTAGCGCTCGCCCGCGGAGAGCCGGGAATGCAGGACGGCCGCGTCCTCCCCGAAACGGGAGCGGAACCAGGCGACCATCTGCGGCGTGAGCGCGATCTCGGGCACCAGCACGATTGCCGTCTTGCCCCGCTGGGCGACGTCGCGCACCGCGCGGATAAAGATCTCGGTCTTGCCGCTTCCCGTGACACCAAAGAGCAAAAAGCGCCCCATGCCCTGCGAGAGCGCGGGCAGAAGCGCCTCCATGACCCGCTCCTGCTCGACGGTCAGCGGCGGATCCTTTGGATCTGGGGACGAGGCACCGCCATACGGCCGTCTGCGCGAAGGGCGCATCTCGAGCCGAAGAAGCCCGCGCTGCGCGAGGGTGCGCAGAGGCGGGCGCACGTCCCCCAGCTCCTCCCGAAGAAGCGCTGTGTCGATCTCCCCCGCCTCGCAGAGCCGGCGGAGAAGCGCCTGCCGCTTGGGCGCGCGAGCGTCCTGCTCGGCTGCCGCAAGGGCCTGCGCCGGGGAAACCGCCAGCACCGCGATCTCACACATCCGCTCGCGGACCCGCCCGCCCCGCATCTCTGCGGGCATCATGAGCCGGAGCGCCTGAGAGAGCGTGCAAAAGGCGGTCCTGTGGATCTGCTCGGCAATCGCCAGCAGCTCCGGCTTGACGGCAGGCCATGGATCGAGCGCACGCCGAACCTGTCGGACCTTCTCCGGAGGGAGCGCGCAATCGTCCTGCAGGCGGATGACGATGCCCTCGATCTGGGGGCGACGCCCGAAGGGCACGAGTACGCGCATCCCCGGGCAAAGGGTCATCCCTTCCGGGACGGCATAGGTGAAGACATGGTCGACGTCCTCGTGCGCGATGTCGACGATGACCTCGCAATAGGTCACTTTTCCCTCCCTGCCGCCGTGCGGCTCCTTCACGCCATGGTCTCCGCCGCCAGACGCCGCGCAACGCGCAGCGCGGTGGGCATGGGCACGTGGGCGAGCCTCTGCCCATTCGCCGCTTCCCAAGCGCCCCCCTCGGGCAGCTCGCCGGAAAATGCGTGAATTTCCATCTCCCAGATGATGTGTGTGAAGATGTGGCGCGCCTGACCTAGACGCCCCCTGTAACGCGCGACGATGCCCATCTCTGCAAGCGCGCGTTCGAGCGCCTCTCCGCCCTGCGGCGCGCTCTCCGGAAAGCCGTACAGCCCGCCGAGCAGCCGCGCTTCCCGCCTTGCGATGAGCACGCCCTGGGGCGTGAAGACCAGCAGAATGGCCTTTTGCTCGATGCGCTTGGGTTTCTTCGCCGCCTTGACGGGATAGCGCTCGGGCTGTCCCTCGGCCCGCGCAACGCAGTCTTCCGCGATGGGACAGCGCGCGCAATCCGGATTTTTAGGCGTGCAGAGCGTCGCCCCCAGTTCCATCATGCCATTGGCAAAGCCTCCGGGATCCGCCTCGGGCACCAGGGCGTTCGCCAGGCGATCCATCTCCCGGCGCGCCGAGCCCGTCCCCCGAGGCGTGTCGATGCCCTCGTGGCGGCAGAGGACGCGCTCAAAATTGCCGTCGACCGCCGCCGCCGGAATCGAAAAGGCGATCGAGGCGATCGCGCCCGCCGTGTACGCGCCGATGCCGGGGAGCGCGCGAAGCGCTTCCAGATCGGCAGGCAGACGCCCCTGGTGACGCTCGCAGACGCGCTGCGCCGCGCGCTGGAGATTGCGCGCCCGGCTGTAGTACCCCAGCCCCTCCCAGGCCTTGAGCAGATCGGCCTCGGGCGCTGCGGCGAGGGCGCGCACATCGGGAAAGCGTGCCAAAAAGCGCTCGTAATATCCGACGACCGTCTCCGCACGCGTCTGCTGGAGCATGATTTCGGAGATCCAGATGCGGTAGGGATCGCGCGTCTGCCGCCAGGGGAGCGCCCGATGTCCCGCGGCATACCAGCGAAGGATGCGCGCGCCAAGGTCGGCTCTGCTCACCGCCGCGCCTCTTTTTCCTGCACGCCAGGGGTTTCTTCAGAGGTTGACACGCCCTGCGCGAGGTCGCCCGGGTAGAAGGTGCACCCGCCGATGAATTCGCGCAGAATCGAGGTGGGCGGGATTTCGCTCTGATCCTCGCTCGCGCGGAAGTAGTTGAGGAGCTTGACCAGGCGGCGCGCGCGCGTGTAGTGCGCCTCGCCGGGCTTTACCGCAGCCAGCAGCGCATAGGCGTAGCTCTTGAGGATCGGAAGCTCATAGGCCAGAGAGGTGTTGAACATGAAGTCGGCGCGCTCCTGGAAGGGGAAGATGTACTTTTCCTCGCCCGCTCGGACGCTGTCCCACATGTCCATCGTCTCGGCGACGCTTGCCCCGCGCGTGCGCAGATCGCGCACCATCCGCCGAATCAGCCGGGCGTCGGTGGCGCGGATGCGGTTGTGCAGGTCCAGGCTCAGCGGCGTGAGGGCGCTGACGTAGATCAGAAATTTGTATCCGGCCGGAATGCTGTCGGAGAGCTCGGGGTTGAGCCCGTGGATGCCTTCGACGATCAGGATGTCCTCCGGGCCGATGGACATGGGCTCGCCCTGCGGCTCGCGGCTCTTGGTCACGAAGCTGTAGCGCGGCACCTCGACCGTCATGCCGTCGAGCAGGGAGACGAGATGATCCTCAAAGAGCGCCACGTCGATGGACTCCAGGCATTCGAGGTCGAGCTTCCCATCCGGACCGATTGGAACATCCTGGCGGTTCTTGTAGTAGTTGTCCAGCGAGATCGAGACCGGCTTGCGCCCCAGCGCGCGCAGCTCGACCCCCAAGCGATTGGCAAAGGTCGTCTTGCCGCTGGAGGACGGCCCCGCCACAAAGACGATGCGCGCCGCCTTCTCGGTGATGCGCCGGGCCGCGTCGGCAACCGCATGCTGCTGCTGTGCCTCGCAGACGCGAATCAGCGTGCGCATCTCGCCCCGGTCGATGATCCCGTTGAGGTCGGAGGCATAGCGGCAGCCGCTGATGCCGGAGAGCCGCTTGGCCTCGCGGTAGGTGTGCGCAAGGCCGGGTCGGTCGATCAGCGCCTCGGGCTCCCGGTCAAAGTCTGTCGTGGGCAGAAGCAGAACCGCCCCAGGATAGTACATGCGCAGCGCGTAATGGCGCACCTCGCCCGTGGAAGCCGCCATCGCACCGTAGAAGTACTCGCCATAGCCGTCGCACTCGACGATGTCCAGGTAGTCGAAGGGGCGATAGCGCAGGAGGCGCACGGTGTCGTCCCGACCCATCGCCGTAAAATAAGCGACTGCTTCCTCACGGCTCAGTCGCCGCGTTCCGATCGGGTGATTGGCCTCGGTAATCTCGTGCATTCGCGCCTCGATGCGCGCCAGAATCGCACGATTGAGCTGAATGCCCGCAAAGGACAGGTAGACGCCGTTGCCCAAGCTGTGCTCGAAGGCGACCTTCGCTCCAGGCGCGACGTCCCGCAGGGCGAGCAGGAAAATCAGCCGCGCACTGCGCTCGTAGATTCTGCGATCCTCTTCGTTTCGGCCGTTCAGCACGGTTTTTCCTCCTCTTCTGTCCTGTCGGGTTGGATTGTCTTATGGAAGCTGCACCCCATCGAGTGGGTGCGCCTGCACGTATTGCGCTGCGGACCTGCCCGCCAACGCACCGGTGGAAAAGGCGATTTGCAGATTGTAGCCGCCGGTATGCGCGTCAACGTCGAGCACCTCGCCCGCGAAAAACAGGCCGGGGTGTAGGCGGCTCATCATCGTGCCGGGAAGGATCTCGCGCACATTCACCCCGCCGCGCGTGACGATCGCCTCGGTCACAGGGCGCAAGCCGTCGGCGGGGATCGGGAGCTCCTTGAGCGCCCTGGCGATCGCAAGGCGCTGCTCTCGCGTGACCTCACAGCAGGGCATCTCGGGCGAGAGCCCCACAAGGCTCGCAAAGACCGGTGCCATGCGCGCCGGAAGGAGCGTTTGAAGCATGGAGGACAGCTGTCGCTTGGCACTCTCCCCCAGCTCGCGCAGCAGGCGCGCGTCGAGCTGTTCCGGGGTCATACCCGGCTTGAGGTCCATCGTGATGCGCGCCTCGCCCACTTCGTCGGGCAGATGGCTGCTGAGCTCGATGAACAGCGGGCCGCTGAACCCGAAATGCGTAAAGAGCATTTCTCCCAGCTCATCGTAGATGCGCTTTTTGCCCACGCGTGCGGCAACCCGCACGTTCTTGAGCGAGAGCCCCTGGAGCAGGGAGGGCCATTTTTCCGCGCAGGTCAGGCCAACCAGCGCGCCGCGACGGGGCGTCGTCGTATGTCCGTTCTCCTCGGCAAAGCGGTATCCATCGCCGGTGCTTCCGGTCGAAGGATAGCTCACGCCGCCCGTCGCCACAATCACAGCGTGTGCGCGCAGCTCTCCCCCGTCGCACAGGCTGACCCGCGCTCCATCGGCCTCCATCGCGATCGAGCGCACCCAGGTATGCAGGCAGACCTGTACGCCCGCCTCGGAAAGCCCCCGAGCGAGCGCCCGGGTCACGTCGCTTGCGTGGTCGCTCGTGGGAAATACGCGCCCGCCGCGCTCGACCTTGGTGGGCGTGCCCAGGCTGAGCAGAAGCTCGGTCAGCGCCACAGAATCGAATCCGTCCAGCGCCGCATAGAGAAAACGGGGATTGCGCGGCACTTGGCGCAGGAAGTCGTCGCGATCGGCGACGTTGGTCACATTGCAGCGGCCCTTGCCGGTGATGTAGATCTTCTTGCCAAGCTTTTCGTTGCCCTCAAGCAGCACGACCCTCGCCCCGGCGCGCCGAGCCTGCAGGGCAGCCATCATGCCCGCCGCGCCGCCCCCGACGACGAGGACCTCAGTCGTTGTCTTTTCCGACATAGACCCTGTATTCATCCCAAATTCCCTCCATCAGGCGGAAATGCTCGCTGAGCTCCTCCTTGCGCCGCAGGCCGAGGGCGACGATCAGCGCATTGAGCACCGAGAGCGGCGCAGCCATCGAATCGACAAAGGAAGCCATGTCGGTGCGCGCCGTGAGGCAGACCGCGCTGGCCGTGTAGACGGGGGACATCGGACCATCGGTGAGGCCGACGACGACCGCGCCGCGCGCCTTGGCAAAGGCCATCGCCTCCAGGGTTCGGGTCGAATAGCGCGGGAAGCTGATGCCGAAGAGCAGGTCGCTCTCGTTGACGCGGCTGATCTGCTCGAAGACGTCGCCGCTGGCTTCGGAGACGGTGCGGACGTTGTCGTAGATGAAGGAGAGATAGTAGCCGAGGAACTGCGCGATCGGCGCGGCCGAGCGCAGGCCCATGATGTAGATATGGCGTGCCCCGTCGATCTTCTCGACGATCTCGTCAAAGGCTGCGGCGTCGATCTCCTCGGTTGTCGCGCGGATGTTCTGCATGTCGGCGTGCAGGACGGTGCTGAGCACCTCGCCGCGGCCGATGTCGGTCGCCATCTCGAAGCGCTGGACCGAGGTGAGCCAGTGGCGAACGAGCTCCTGCAGCGCGCGCTGGAGCTGGGGATAGCCCTCGTAGCCCATCGAGGCGGCAAAGCGCACGACGGTCGACTCGGAGACGCCCACCTTCTCGCCGAGCTTGCTGGCGGTCATGAAGACCGCCTTGTCGTAGTGCTCGACGATGTATTCCGCGATCTTGCGATGCCCCTTGCTCAGCCGCTTGCCCGATTGATTGAGCCGGCGGAGCATTTCCTGCATATCTTGCATACGTCCAACCTCTTCTTTGCAAAATGCAATTGAATGTTCCTCGATTCTAGCAAAGCGTGTTAAAAAATGCAAGGAGTTCGTCGCCCCTTGCATGCTTTTTGCCCGTCAGATCGCGGGATGCGCCGAATCGAGGCACGCGCGCCAGGCGCGCGTCTGTTCGTGCTGCGCCATATCGTAGCTGAGGATGGTGAGGGTCGCGCAACCCCGTTGAAGCCAGGTCAGATCGTCGTCCCCCGGCGCGCCATCCTCCTCGATCCAGCCGCCCAGCCGATAGTAGTCGACCCCGCCCTCGCGCCTGGCAAGCGTATACGCGTCGTCGTAGCGCAGGGGGCGCAGGGAGGTGGCGACGAGGCCCTCTACGCGATCCGTCTCGGGGATATTGAGGTTGGCCATGCAAAGCGGGGGCAAGGGATGGCGCACCAGCATCTCAAAGAGCGAAAGCGCCTGCTCGGCGGCCAGATCGTAGTGATCCTCGCGCCGCTTCCCCAGGGAGACGGCCATCGCCGGACACCCCGCGAGCGCGCCCTCCATCGCCGCGCCCACCGTGCCCGAGTAGAGCACATCGACGCCGATGTTGTAGCCGCGGTTGATGCCCGTCAGGACAAATTCACAATCCGGGGCGAGCGTGCGCAAGCCGATCTTCACACAGTCGGCGGGCGTGCCCCGCACGGCAAAGGCTCGCGCCGCCCCCGGGAATTCGCGCCTCTCCACGGCGATCTCCCCCTCGATGGTGACGCTGTGGGAGGCCGCAGAGCGCTGGCCATCGGGCGCGACAACCGTCAGCTCGTGCCCCGCGCCGGAAAAGGCCCGAACGAGCGCCGCGATCCCCGGCGCCCCGATGCCGTCGTCGTTGGAAATCAAAATTCGCATGGATACCCGCTTTCATGCTCGATAGAGGATGGCCGTCATGACCCCGTCCAGCGCCTCAAACTCCAGACGCAGATCGTAGGGCAGGATATTTCGAAAGATCATGTCCTTGGTGTTGCTGACCGTGGCGTCAAAGCCCGCCGGCAGGTAGCTGACGCCGCCCTGCGCGTGCCAGTTCATCGCCTCGACGACAGCCGGGATGCGCAGGACGATGTTGTAGATTGTACTGCAGACCTGACAGGTGCCCCCGCCATAGCCCATCTCGCTGTTTGCGTCCAGAATCGGCGCAGCGCGGTAGCCGTTCTCCTCTGTGTAGGGGCCGCAGATCGCATTGAAGGAAAAGCGCGCGCCCGCGGGGATCACGATGCCGGTGAGCCGATCGGAGGCCAGTGCGATGTTGTAGATCCGGCCTGCGTTCCCCTCCTTTTGCAGATGCGTGGAGTAGAAGGTCGTGAAAGCGTAGAGCAGGTCGCCGCGCTTCGCCTCCTGCCAGGGGACGAAGGGCTGAATCTGGAGCAGTTCCTTGGAAAGGGCGATGTCCTCCGGAATCCTGCGATAGGGAAAGTAGACCTTCTGTTCGTCCATGCGTTCGATGGAGAGCAGGGCGCCCTGCTTGACCTGGATCGGGTAGCGGTAGCCTTCGGGAAGGAAGGTGAAGTCGCGCGTCGCACGCCCCAGGGCGACATGACGGCTCACGCCGGGCATCGGACCGTCGAAGGGGTTTTTGCGCTGAACCAATTCGACGTATTTGGTCAGGACGTATCCCATCCCGCCCTCATAGGCGATCCTCGTCCAGGTGCGCCCCTTGGAGAAGACCTCGACCTGCGTATCCGCCTCAATGCGCCCGAGCGATCGAGCGTTGTCCTTCGCGTCTGCGCGCACCTGCATGGCGCGTCCAATCACCCCGATGTAGGGGGCTTCCTCCTCCGCCCTGCCCTGTGCGGTCAGCATCAGGGCGAGCAGGAGCATCAGACACAGGCGGATCGGTCGCATCTCAGCCCTCCCGGTAGAGTCGAATGGTGAGCACGCCGCCCTGGGTTTCAGCCGCAATGCGCACCGGATAATGCAAAGCGTTTCGCAGGCGCAGGTCCATATTGCCCGCGCCGACCGCCGCGTCCATATCCAGTGGGACATAGAAGATGCCGTAGGAGGAGTGGACGCGCTGGCTGACGATCTCGATGGGCACCTGAAGCGCCGCGTTGTAGAGCGTCGTGGAGACCTGGCAGATGCCGCCGCTGTACCCGGTCTTCTCGGAGGAGACGAAATTGACGATCGGCCCCAGGGCGTAGCCGTTGCCCTTGGTGTATGGGGCACAGAGCGCGTTGAAGCTGAAGACCTCGCCGGGAGCCATGACCGCCTGATCGACGCGGCGCACGCCTTCCTGGATGTTGAAGATGCGCCCCTGCTCGATCTCATCGGCGGGAAGGGGGTTGAAGAAGGTGCTGAAGGCGGCGATCAGCTCGCCGGGCTGAGCCTGCTGCCAGGAGACCGTCCTTTCGATCGAGAGGTCTGCTGCGCCCTGTGCCTGGGCAATCAACTGATGATACGGCAGTGTCAGGGTGCCGTCCGCCCCGGGCTCATGGCCCGCAAAGGGCACGCCTGCGGGGATTTGAGCCAGGCGCTCCCCGGTCTGCGGGTTGACGAGGGTCAGCTCGCTCGCGGAGACCAGCGCTTGCAAGGAAGCGTCGACACCCGGGATGGTCGGACCGAAGGGATCCGTCCTGCGGAAGTGGCGCAGGTGCTCGGAGAGCACATAGCCCTCCGTCCGTCCCTTTTTGACATGCGCCCATCCCCCCTCGATGTCCATGATGTTCACGGTCTCGTTTTCATTCACAAGGCCGCGCGAGGGCGCGTTGGCATCGGGGTTCTTTCTCAGGTTGAGATTGATGGCCGCCACAGCGGTATAGGTCGTGACAAAGGGGACGGGCGTCGCATAGGCCTCGGGCAGCTCGATGCCCTCGCGCGCACCGCGAAGCTCACCGACCCCCGAAGCAAGGACGAAGCCCGTGATCCCGTTTTTGACCACGGTATGCCAGGGCTTCCCGAGCTCTTGGATGTAGACCGTCTCGCCCGCCTCCAGCGACTGCAGGCGCAGTCCAGCCTTGTCCTGAGTCGCGCGGACCGTGAGGTCTTTCTTGGCAATGCCCAGGTATGCGGCGCTCGCCGCATCGTCGTAGGGGCCGATGGCGCGAAGGTCGTCTATATTCTTGGCGAGAATGTATCCTGTGGCCTCGGGCGTCTCGATGAGCGCCCAGGTCTTGTCAAACGAGACGATCTGCACCGTGTCGCCCTTTTGGACCGAACCCAGCTTCTTTCCGGAGGTGGATTGGGTCTTTCGGATTGTCATATCGCGCGTGACCGTCCCTTGGTAGGCCGCCTCGGCCAAGGCAAAGGCCCCAAGCAAAAGCAGTGGCGCCGCAAACAGTGCGATGCGGCGCAAAGCGCGGGCGAAATGTGCGTGATTCATGGTTATAATCCGCCTTTCTGCGAAAGGCACCGATGCGGTCATGAAACCG
>R15__coassemble_782_pt1 | contig 20527 bp, 20 predicted proteins | sample R15__metabat2_low_PE_033 | metagenome-assembled genome bin R15
TTTGCCTTCCCTTTTTTGTTTCGTGGGATTGTGGTATAATCGACTCATCTTCTACGATGCACGCATCTCCTGCAGGAGGTTTTTATGACGCAAAAACAGCGCAAGCCCCGCGGCGCTTCGCCGCGCACGCACGCCAAGTCCCGTTCCATTTTCGTCCCCCGCACCAAAGCACCCCATTTTCTGCTCTGCGTGCTCATCGCCTCTGTGCGCATCGCGCTGATTCTCTTGCTCTGCGTAGGCCTTGCCTTCGCCGGCATGCTCGCCGGAATTGGCAAGGCTTACATCGACACGGCCCCGCCCTTAAATCTAGCTGCGATCGACGAGCAGCAGAAGACCAGCTTCATCTACGACGCAAACGGCGTCCTCATCACCGACTACAAGGGCACGCAGGATCGCGTCGTCGTCTCCATCGACGAGATGCCCAAGATGCTGCGCGACGCGTTCATCGCAGTCGAAGATGCGCGCTTTTATGAGCACAACGGCGTCGACGTCAAGCGCATCGCGGGTGCGCTCGTTTCCAACCTGACGCGCGGCACGACGCAGGGCGGCTCCACCATCACCCAGCAGCTCATCAAGCAGACCCTGCTCACCTCCGAACAGAGCTACCGCCGCAAGCTGCAGGACGCGTACCTGGCCATGCAGCTCGAAACACGTTACACCAAAAATCAAATTCTGGAAAGCTACCTCAACACGATCTTCCTGGGCGGCAATTATTACGGCGTATATGTCGCAGCGCACGGGTATTTCGGCAAGTCCCTGGACGACCTCACGCTGCGGGAGTGCGCCATGCTGGCAGGGCTGACCAGGAGTCCAAACTACTACAACCCACGCAGCAACTTCTACGTGCGCGCCAAAGACAACGCCTCTTCCCCATCCATCACCAACCAGCGCACCGACTACGTGCTCGCCCGCATGCTCAGCCTGGGCATGATCTCCGATCAGGAGTACCGTGCCGCACTCGTCCCCTCCACGGCGGGCGTGCTCGAAAAATCGCCCGATTCGACCGGGCTGTACAAGTACCCCCATTATGTCGAATACGCAATCTCCGATGTGGTAGACACCTTCTTGCAGATCAACGGCCTTGCGGACACGCCCGCCAACCGAAGCGCGATGGAAAACAAGCTGCGGACCGGCGGTTACAGTGTCTACCTATGCATCGACACCGAAATCCAGGAGATCGTCGAACAAACCCTCGCAAACTGGAACGACTATCCGCGGCTTCGTGACAACGCCGACAGCGTCTACCTCGCGCGCAACGCCGACGGAACCTACACCGAGATTCCCCAGCCCCAAGCTGCCGCCTGCGTCTTTGACTACCGGACCGGCGAGCTCAAGGCGATCGTCGGAAGCCGCTATCTTCCCACGGCGCGCAAGACGCTCAACCGCGCCAGCGACATGATCATGCCCATCGGCTCCACCATCAAGCCGCTCTCCGTCTACGGGCCTGCGATCGATCTGGGCGCAAGCCCCGCTTCCATCGCGTACAACATGCCCATCCCGATCGACGGGTGGCGCGACGACGGGGGGCGCGCCTCTTGGCCGCAAAATTACGGCGGCGGCGGGTATTCGGGTCCCCAGTCCTTCCGCGATGCGCTGCGCAACTCCTACAACACCTCGGCCGCCAGCATCCTCATGACCTACGTCGGTACGGCACGCTCCGCCAATTACCTGCACCTTCTGGGCATCGAGGATCGGAACATCAACGCCGATCCCTTCGGCCTGGCTCTGGGTTCCTCGGGGATCACCCCGGTTCAGCTGGCCGTAGCGTACGGGACGATCGCCAACAAGGGCATCTATCAGCGCCCCCTTTCCTTCTCTCGCATTCTAGACGACCAGGGCAATGTCGTCGTGGACATGCATCAGATGCAGGAGCGGCATCAGGCCTTTAAGCCCTCGACCGCCTTCCTGCTCACCGACATGCTCAAGGCAGTCGTACAGAGCGGAACGGCCAAGAACGCGAAGATCGCCTCCCAGGTCGTCGCCGGCAAGACAGGCACCAACTCCGACAGCAAGGGCGTCACCTTCGCCGGCATGACAGGGTGGTATTCCGCCGCCATTTGGGTGGGGCACGACAACTACAAGGCGCTCAATTCAAAGACCACGGGCTCGCGCGGCGCCGCGCCAATCTGGCAACAGTTCATGGAGCGCATTCACAAGCAGAAGAACCTTGGAACGCGCGAGATCATCGACGGCACGCCTGCCGACTACGACCTGGTACGCGTGACGACCTGCGGCGTCAGCGGGCAGCTCGCGACGGAAGCCTGCTACCACGACGTGAATGGATACAAGACCATCACCGACTATTGGGATCGCGCGAGCGTGCCCACGCAATACTGCACGATGCACAGGCAGGTCCCCGTGTGCACCGAAACCGGCTTGCTCGCCTCCGAATACTGCCCGGAGAGCTCGGTGGAGTCGCGTGGCATTGTCCTGATCCCCAAGGGGCATCCGCTCTACAACTACATCGACGGCTACAGCGATGTCGTCCGCAAATACCTGGGAGAGTTTGCCACCCTCAAGAGCACTTCAGACATCGCCAACCACACCTGTACGCTCCACAACGCCATGACCCAGACGATGGACGAGGATGATCTTTCTGCTCTTGTGCTCGACGCGCAGAGTCTGGTGTATCAAGCCTCGATGTCCATAGGCAATGCGCCCGTAGAGATGCAGCGCCAGCTCAACACGGCGATCGGAACGATACAAGCGCTGATGGCCATGAGCCCCATCGACTACGGAAATCTCCAGTCCGCAACCCAAAGCCTTCGCAATTTGCTGAGCAGCGCCGGGCTGCTCTGAGCCACGGGAGGAAATCCATGAAACGCGTACTTCTGGTCGTCAATCTGCTCTCTGGCATGGGTGCGGCGCGCGACCTGCTCTACAACATCGTGATGGGTCTCTCGCTAGCCGATTGTGAGGTGACCGTCGTCCCCCTTCTCTTCCCCGCCCGACGCACGACCGCCCAAATTCTGGAGCGCGCGCAAGAGCGCTACGACGTGATTTCCTGCTTCGGCGGGGATGGAACGCTCAACCACCTCGTCGACGAATACGTGCGCCAGGGGATCACCCTGCCCATCGGTTACCTTCCCGCAGGCAGCACCAACGACTTTGCGCGTAGCCTCAGCCTTCCCGCAGACTGCAACGAAGGGGCGCGCGTCATCGCCGGAGATCGGCTCTACCGCTATGACGTGGGCATCTTCAACGGCCGCGCATTCAACTACATCGCGGCCTTTGGCGCCTTCACAAAGGTCTCCTACGAGACGAGCCAGACTTTCAAAAACATGCTCGGCTATGCCGCGTACATCGTCACGGCACTTTTCTCCGTGGCTGAATCCTACAACATCCGCTGTCCCATGGTCATCGAGCACGACGGGGTGCGCGAGGAGGGCAGCTTCATCTTTGGCGCGGTCAGCAATTCGACCTCGGTCGCAGGCTTTAAGGTTCCTTTTGAGCACGAGGTGCGCATGGACGACGGCGTTTTTGAGGTGATCCTGATCCGCGCACCCGAGAGCTTTGCCGACTTCACCCACATCATCGGATGCCTGGCTGTAGGTAACCTGAACAGCCCCTACATCCAAGCTTTCCAAACCACCGCTCTCACGATCCATGCCCAGGACAACACCGCGTGGACGCTCGATGGCGAATATGGCGGCACCCCGCAGACCGTCGAGATCACCGCCCTGCGTCAAAGGGTTCCCCTGCTGGTGCCCCAGCCCCCGGAGCAAACGACATAAAGAAGCCAGATCAAGAGGGACGCGAAACCGCGTCCCTCTTATGTTATGGAATGAATTCGATACACCGGTCTTATGCTTCTACGTCTTCCGGAGAGATGCGCGCAAAGAGAAGGGGTTCACGTACGGGCGCGCCCGACTGCGTGAAGGTCAGCGCAGCGCGGATCTTCTCCGCCGCCGGCGCAATGTCTTCCTCGCGGTTCGCATGGAGGATCGCGATCGTCTGCCCCTTTTCGATGCGATCGCCCAGGCGGCAAGTCATGATGATGCCCACGGCCGGATCGATCACGTCGGTCTTCTTCTTGCGGCCCGCCCCCAGGTCCTGGGAGCAGTAGCCCAACGCCGCGGCATCCATCTTCTCGATCCATCCGCTCTCACAGGCCGTCACAGGCACCTGGTAAGCGGCTTGCGGGAGGAGCGTCACATCGTCGCAGACGGCGGGATTTCCGCCCTGGGCCGTGATCATCTCCTTGAGCTTGCAAAGGCCCCTTCCGCTCTCCAGCGCATCGCAAAGGGCCTGCTTCGCCTCCTCCATGGTCTCGACCTTGCCGACGGCCAGGAGCATCCGGGCGCCCAGTTCAAGCGACACCTCGAGCAGATCGCCCGCCGCACGGCCCGAAAGGATGTCGATCGCCTCTTTGACCTCCAGGGCATTGCCGATGTGCGTGCCAAGCGGCTGATCCATCCCGGTCACGACCGCGTAGATCGGCTTGCCTGCGCGCTTGCCAATGGCAACCATCGTGCGGGCCAGGTCGATGGAGGCCTCCAAGGTGTGCATCAACGCACCGCTTCCGGTCTTGACATCCAGGACGATCGCGCCTGAGCCGCTGGCCAGCTTTTTGGAAACAATGCTCGAGGCGATCAGCGGCACGGAGTCGACCGTTCCGGTCACGTCTCTAAGGGCATAGAGCGCCTTGTCTGCGGGGCAGATGTCCGCTGTCTGCCCAATGACCGCGCAGCCCACATCGCGAACCTGACGGAGGAACTCCTCCTCGCTCAGGGCGATGGAGCACCCCGGGATGGACTCCAGCTTGTCGAGCGTTCCGCCGGTGTGCCCGAGCCCACGGCCGGAGAGCTTGGCGACCTTCGCGCCGCAGGAGGCGACGAGCGGCACGAGCACGAGCGTCGTCGTATCGCCCACACCGCCGGTGGAATGCTTGTCGACGCACGGCTCACCCAGGGAAGTGAGATCGGCCACAACGCCAGAGCGCATCATCTCCAAGGTGAGCGTCGTCGTCTCTCGATCGTCCATCCCTCTACAACAAATGGCCATCAGAAGCGCCGAGAGCTGGTAATCCGGGATGCTCCCATCCGCAGCCCCCTGGGCAAAGAATCGGATTTCTTCGGGCGTGAGTGCCTCACCGCGCTTTTTCTTTTGGATCATTTCAACCATGTTCATCGTACTTTCCTCCCATTTCACACGTCTTTGATGCAAAATCCTGCAGCTCTGCCGAGCCGATTCATAATCGCAAGGCCAATCCCCTGCGTTGAAACCGTCGAGGAATATCCCACCGTGATCCCCTCCTCGTCCATCTGCCGAAGCGCGGCGAAAAGCCTTGCGGCAGCCTGCTCAGGATGGGCGACGTCCCCTAAAGAGATCATCCGCCTAGCTCCGTAATCCTGCCCGGAGAAGCCCAAAATGGCCGGCTTCTCGCCCTGAGCCAGGGCAGCGTCGTAGCTCCTGGCGAGCTGAGCGCGCACGGCGTCGGGGGCGCCGCGGTAGATGATGATTCGGGCATTGGGCGCATAATGCTGGTATTTCATCCCAGGCGAGCGCACGGTTGCCCCTTCCTCCAGCGGGCTGAGCACGTGGCCGTCGACCTCAACGCGCCCCAGGATGCTCGCGATCATCTCCGGCGTGATGCCGCCGGGACGCAGGACGGTCGCGACCTCCCCGCTGACATCGACCACAGAGGATTCCAGGCCCACACCGCAAGGCCCTGCGTCAAGAATCATCGGGATCTTTCCCTGCATATCCTGCAGGACATGCTCGGCGGTCGTCGGGCTGGGCTTTCCGCTGGTGTTGGCACTGGGCGCAGCCAACGGGCAACCCGCCAGGCGAATGAGCGCCAGCGCCTCTGGCTTGGCGGGCATCCGAATGCCAACGGTTTCCAATCCCGCGGTGACAACATCGGGGACGACCGGACGGCGCGGCAGGATCAGGGTGAGCGGTCCCGGCCAAAACGCATCCATGAGCAGCCGGGCAGCGGTCGGCACGTGGGTCACCAGCGCGTCCATCATCTGCTGATCCGCCACGTGGACGATCAGCGGATTGTCCGCCGGGCGTCCCTTTGCCTGAAAAATCTTTCGGACCGCCGATTCATTGAGCGCATTGGCCGCAAGGCCGTAGACCGTCTCGGTCGGCATCCCAACGACCTCGCCCTCGCGCAAAAGCGCAGCCGCCGCCCGAATGCCCTCGGCATTCGCTGCGCGCAGAATGGTTTTCATTTTGCTTTCTCCTATGGCGTATCCTGCTTTGCCGCCATCGCATCCGCTTCCAGTTTTTGCAACAGCGGATCGATGAGCGCATCCATCTCTCCGTCCAAAAAAGGCTCGGGGGGCTGTATCGTCTTTCCGATCCGATGGTCGGTGATGCGTCCATCGTTGAAATTGTAGGTGCGCACGCGCTCACTGCGGTCGCCCGTCCCAACCTGAGCCCGGCGATCGCCCGCCAAGGCGTCCTTTTGAGCCTGATCCAGCCGATCGTAGAGGCGCGCGCGCAGGATCTCCATCGCCTTTTCCTTGTTGCGCAGCTGGCTGCGTTCCTGTTGACAGTTGACGACGATGCCTGTGGGCAGATGGGTGAGCCGCACGGCGCTGTCGGTCTTGTTGATATGCTGTCCGCCGTGTCCGGAAGCGCGGAAGAGATCGAGGCGGAGGTCTTCCGGCGCAATGGTCAACTCCGTCTCTCCCACCTCGGGCAGCACGGCGACGGTCGCCGTGCTCGTCTGGCGCTTGCCATTGCTCTCCGTGACCGGGATGCGTTGAATGCGGTGCACGCCACACTCCCCCGCCAGGCGGCGATATGCCTCCGGTCCTGCGATGCGCAAGATGGCCTCGCGCGCACCCCCCATCTCGCTTTCCGAAAGGGAGAGGAGCTCGCTCTCCCAGCCTCGGCGCTCTGCATAGCGGACATACATGCGCAGGAGCATCGCCGCAAAGAGGGCCGCCTCTTCGCCGCCTGCGCCTGCGCGGATCTCGAGGATGACGCTGCCTTGCGCGCCGTGTTCCTCCCCCCGCAGCATCTCGGCAAGCTTGTCATGCGCTTGCGTCAGAGCACGCTCGAGATGGTCTATCTCTTCTGCAGCGATCTCGCGCATCTGAGGATCGTCGAGCAGCTTCTGTGTCTCAAGCTTTGCGCCGTCCAGCGCATCCATCTCCTCGAGCAGCTCGGCGAGTGGGCGCAGACGCTTGTATTCCGCCATGAGCGCATCCCATCTGGCGCGCTCGGCAATCACCTGCGGGTCGCAGAGCAGAGCAGAGAGTTCCTCTGTGCGCTCGCGGATCCACAAGAGCTGTTCCGTTTGCATCAAAATCCCCTTTTATGGCTTACGCCGCCTACGACACGCCAGTGCCCGCTCCAATCGCGCAAGGCAAAGGAATTGCCCAGCGCTTGGCGCACGAGCGCGCTGACGGCTTCTTTTTGCGTCCATCCGATTTCAAAGAGCAGGACGCCCCCGTCCAAAAGATGCTCCGGCGCCTCTTTCGTAATGCGGCGATAGAAATCCAGCCCGTCCACCCCGCCATAAAGCGCGAGCTCGGGATCCTGGCGCACCTCGGGCATCAGCCCGCGCATCTCCTCCGCACTGATGTACGGCGGATTGGAGAGGATCAGGTGCACCTTTGCGCTGGGAACCGCACTGAAACAATCGCTTTTTAGGAAGTCGACCTTTGCACCCAAGCGCCGTGCATTGCCCCTGGCGATCGCTAGGGCGGGCTCGCTGATGTCAAGCGCCACAACCTGCGCATCCGGCTGCTCAAGCGCGAGGGTGATCGCAAGGATGCCTGAACCTGTTCCGATCTCGATGACGCGCCCCCCGGGTGGAAGGCGACGCAAAGCCTCTTCGCAAAGCACCTCTGTGTCCTGCCTGGGGATGAGCACATCGGGCGACACGTGAAACGCACGCCCCATAAACCACGCCCTCCCCTCCAAATGCTGGAGCGGGATCCGCTGTGCGCGCAGGGCGATGAGCCGTAAAAATGCGTCCACTTGCGCTGGGCTGAGCGTTTCATCCTGCGCGACACGCAGCATCAGAGCCTCTCTCTGACAGACGTGCGCAAGCAGCTGCCATGCGTCATGTTCCGCGTCAGGGACATCGGCTTGCTGCAGACGTCGCTTGGCCTGTGCGATGGTGGCTCGAATGGTCATCGTCTTCCCCTTTTCCGTTCTCTCCGTCTATTATAATTTTTCGTTTCAATCCTGTCAATTTTAAAAAAAGTCTTGAAAACTGTCGCGAAGCATGGTAGAATACTGCCGTTATGACTGTTTACGCACCAGAAGGAGGTGTGATCATGGGAAAGATTTGTGAAGTCTGTGGGAAGGGCGCGATGAGCGGCCACAATGTGAGCCACTCCAACCGCAAGACCAACCGCGTGTTCTTGCCGAATACGCAGCGCATCCTGGTGACGGATGGCGGCACGCATCGCCACATCAATATCTGCACGCGCTGCCTGCGCACGCGGCACAAGCGCATGGAAGCCACCACGGTCTAATGCAGCCACAAGCCACCCTCCTCCCGGAGGGTCTTTTTTTATCCCCTAATCGCATCGAAAGCGCCAGATCCCATCCCCCCCCTTCACAGAGGATCGCAGGCGCTCCCGGCACATACCGAGGGCTTTCCGCCCCGCATCTCATGAAGGCATTGCGACGGGGTTTTCATGCTCTAAAGGAGCCCGATCGAAAAGGGCATTGCGAGATCTCGCAATGCCCTCTGTTTTATTTCATCCGCTTCGGGAAGGTCTTGACATCGGCCTCGCTGACCCACTGGGTCACCTTGGCCTCATAGGCGGCCTGCTGCTTGGCCGTGAGCAGGCTGCTGCGCACGGACTCCTTCTGCTCGTCGGTCATCTCCTGTGCACCCGATTCGATGTCGGTCGCATACTGGAGGATGTGATACCCGTAGGAGGTCTCAACCAGTCCGGAGAGGCTTCCGACGGATTCGAGCGCCATGGCCGCATCCTGGAAGCTTTGCTCGTACTGCGTGAGCCCCTCGCATACGAGATAGCCCTGCGTCTTGGCAGGCTCGGAATTCATCCCCGGATCCTTGCCCAGCTCTTCGATCAGGGCGTCAAAATCCTCGCCGGCTTCAGCACGAGCCAAGGCTGCCTCGGCATCCGGGCGGATCGCGTCAAAGGCCTTTTGGGCCGCCGCATCGAGCTTCGCCTGGGCTTCGTCGCGCGCGCTTGTCTGCTCTGCCAGGGTGGCTTCGAGCTGTGTACGCTGCTGTTGCAATTCCTCTGTCGCCTCGCCCTCCGCTTCGTCCATCTCCTGGATCTGGGAAGCCGCCGCATCGACAGCGTTCTGGGCGGTCTCAACCTCCGCTTTGAGGCTCTTGATCGTCTCCTGGTCCTCTTCACCAAGCGTGATCAGAAGGTTCTTCACGCCACGATAGCCTTCCGGGATGTAGTAAACATCGGAGCCACTGTTCTTTGCCGCAGCATAGCTCGTCGGCGTGGCATCGTAGGTTTCCTTCTGCGTGGCGAGGCGGGTTTCATACTCGGTCATGACATCCTCGTCGGTGACCTCGATCCCCTCGTCCTCGTAAATGCGATTGCGGAGCTTTTCGTCCTTGGCCTGCACGGTCCGACTCTCGATCAGGGACTCGCGGGTGTAGCCCAGGGCGATTAGATCGGTGGTGAGCATCTCATCGAGCTGCGCGTTGGTGATGGTGGCCTTAGGTGTCTCCGGTTCCTCTGCGGGAACTTCAACGGTCTCCGCCGCAGTCGCAACCTCCGTCGCGTCCGCGCTCTGAGTCACCGTCTCTTCCGCAGTCTCAGCCGCTTCGGCCTCCACCGCGCTCTCAAGGAGCTCGACGCCCTCCGCTTCCTCTGTCGCATCGGCCTGTGCCACTTCTTCCGTCTCAGGCTGCTCTTCGGGCTCATTCTTAGCCGCAAGCCGCTCGGCCTCTTCCTCGACCGTCTCCAGTTCCGGATAGTTCTGGTAGCGGAGCATCATCTTGTAAAAGTCCATCATGCTGTCCGCATAGGTCTCGATCTCGGCTGTCTCCTCCTCGGTCAGCGGGGTGACGCCCAGCTCATCCATCTTCGCGTTGACCACCTTGGACTCGATCAGCTGCTTGAGCGCATCCTCGCTCATGTCCTCCGGGTTGACAGGGAAGTCCGCTCCGAAGTACTGCTGGTAGTAGGACTGCATGGTGGAAGCCAGGTTTTCGCGATACGCGAGCCACTCGCCCTTGGTGATCTGCTCACCGCCGACGCTTGCCACGATCTGCGCATGGTCGAGCTCGGTATCGTGCCCGATCAGATTGCATCCGGACAAAAGCGCCAGCGCGAGAAGCATCATTGCCAGAATTAGAACCTTTTTCATGTGGATTCTCTTCCTTTCAACTGCCAAATGCATGATGGTTGGATTATAGGATGTCAGTCCCCGGGTGTCAAGGCCGCATGCATCGCCAGCAGGCGGTCTAAAATGCGATCGGCGAGTTCTCGCTTGGGCATCAGGGGAAGCTGCATCTGCCCATCCCGGTCGATGAGGGTTGCAATGTTCGTGTCCACATCAAAGCCTGCGCCGGTCTGGGTCACGTCATTGGCGACAATCAGATCGAGGTTTTTGCGCAAAAGCTTGGCTTTCGCATGGGCCTGTACCTCTTGCGTCTCCGCTGCAAAGCCACAAAAGATCTGGTTTGCGCGTTTTTTCTTTCCGACCGTTGCAGCCACGTCCGGATTCTCGACAAGGCGGAGGATCAGCTCGCCGCCCTCATTTTTCTTGATTTTCTGTTCGGAAATCTGCTCTGCGCGATAATCGCCGGGCGCGGCAGCCTGAATCAGAATATCCTGTAGGGGCGCATGCTCGAGCAGACGATCCAGAAGCTCCTGGGTCGTCTGGAAGGGGATGCGTTGTACCCCTGCAGGGGGCTTCAGCCCCACCGGGCCAGTCAGGAGCGTGACCTCTGCCCCGCGCGCAGCCGCCGCTTCGGCAAGCGCATAGCCCATCTTCCCCGAGGAGCGGTTGGTCAGGTAGCGCACCGGATCGAGCGCCTCCTGCGTCGGACCAGCCGTCACCGCGATGCGCAGGCCGGAAAGATCTGAAGGGCGCAGGCACTGTAGGGTGCGCGCCACGACCTCTTCGACGCCGGCGAGCTTTCCGGAGCCCACATCCCCGCAGGCCAAATACCCCGCCTCCGGCTCAACAAAATGGACGCGCCTCGCTTTGAGCTGGCGCATGTTTTCCTGGGTCGCCGCATTTTCAAGCATCCCTGTGTTCATTGCCGGGGCAATCACCACAGGCGCCTTGGTTGCCAGCACCGTCGTGCTGAGCATGTCGTCGGCGATGCCGTGAGCCATCTTCGCGATCACATTGGCCGTGGCCGGGGCGATCAGAAAGACGTCCGCGCGCTTGGCAAGAGCGATGTGCTCGATCTCCCAAGGTCCCGCGTGCTCGAAGGTATCCGTCGCCACCGGATGTCCCGAGAGCGACTCGAAGGTCATCGGGCTGACGAAACGACACGCGTTCCTTGTCATGAGCACGTAGACATCGCACCCCTGCTTTTGCAGGAGCCGTAGGATCTCGCAAGCCTTATACGCCGCGATGCCTCCCGTAACGCCGAGGACAACGCAGGGCTTATGCCCCTCAGACTTCATCCTCAGGGTTCCTCTCGTAATAGATCAAGCCGCGATTGATCTCGTCGACCGCAATGGCAATCGGCATGTTCTCTTTGCCCTTTACATCGATGAGCGGCGGCATCTTGTCGACGAGCTGGCGTGCGCGCTTGCTTACCTCAATGACCAAGGTGTAGCGGCAATCGGCCTTTTCCAGGAGCTGCAGAATCGTAGGATCGGTCAGTGACATCGGTTTGTCCTCATCTTTCTTCGGTCGTAGCGGTGGGGCAGCCCTGCATAAATCCGGCATGCCGCAGATAGATTTCGCGCAATTTGGGGTAGGCTTTTTCCAGGTCGTCGTTCAGGATCCGATAATCGTAATCGTCGATCGAAGACATCTCCTTGCGGGCTGCGCTCAGGCGTCTTTGAATCTTCGCCTCGTCCTCCGTGCCTCGATTCCGAAGGCGCTCTTCGAGCTCTTCAAGGCTGGGCGGAAGGATGAAGATGGAAATACATTCCGGCTCATTGGCCATCACTTGCCGGGCGCCCTGGACCTCAATCTCCAGGATCACATCGATCCCCCGATCGAGCAGGCCGTAGACGAACGCCTTGGGCGTTCCATAGAAGTTTCCGGCGTACTCTGCATGCTCCAGAAAAGCCTCACAGCCAAGCTTTTGGACAAAGGCCTCGCGGTCACAGTAGAAGTAGTCGACGCCTTCAACCTCTCCCGGCCTCGGTTGGCGTGTCGTCGCGGAGACGGAAAAGGCGAGATGCTCTGCAAACTCGCAGAGGAGACGCTGCTTGAGCGTCCCCTTGCCCACGCCGGACGGGCCCGAGAGGATGAAGATTCTACCTCTGCGCTTATTCATCGATGCCCTCCTCCGTCTCCACCGTCGGCTCATCGGCCAGCGAGCGTCTCATGATCCGTTCGGTCGTAAGCGCCGAGAGGATCAGGTGATCGCTGTCTGTGATGATGACCGCCCGTGTCTTCTTCCCGAAGGTGGCGTCGATCAGCCTTCGCTCTTCCTTTGCCTCCTGAATCGTCCGCTTGATGGGCGCGGACTCAGGGCTGACGACCGCGATCATCCGCTCACCTGAGACATAATTGCCATATCCGACATTGACCAGCTTAATATCCAATATGCAACCCCCAAACCGTCATTCGATATTCTGCACTTGCTCGCGGAGCTTTTCGATTTCGCCCTTGGCCTCGACCACCAGCTGTGCGATTCGTGCATCGGCCGCTTTGGAGGCAATCGTATTGAACTCGCGATTGAGCTCTTGGACGAGAAAATCGAGCTTCCTGCCCACGGGCTCGCTCAGACCACAGACGCTCCGGATCTGCACGATGTGGCTTCCCAGACGGGTCAATTCCTCGTCAATGGCCGAGCGATCCGCAAAGAGCGCGACCTCCGTGCGGAAGCGAGCCTCGTCTAGCTGGCCGCCCAAGAGGGCAACCATGCGCTGGGAGAGCCGTTCTCGGTAGGCGTCGACAACCCCTTCGGATAGTGCCTGGATCTGGTCGCGGAGTGCCTCGATCTGGTCGACCTTGGCAAGGAGATCGTCCCGAAGATGCGCCCCTTCGGTTTGGCGCATCGCAATGAGTCCCTCCAGCGCCCCTTCCAAGGCGGCTTGGAACAGCGCCCGAACCGCTTCCTGGTCCTCCTCACGCTCTTGCATCGTCACGACATCCGGATAGCGCAGAAGGTCCGCAAGGGTGAGCGAATCCGAAAGGCCCAACGCCTCGTGAAGCTGCTCGGCGCCGCGTGCCAGCGCCTTGGCCAGCGGAAGATCGACGCGGATGTCCCGCGCATCGTCCCGTTGGTTTTCGTAGGAGACAAAGATGTCCAGGTGTCCCCGCGCCACGCGTCTTGCGGTTTGATCGCGCACACAGTCATCCAAAAATCCCAGATTGCGCGGCAAGCGGCAGGAAAGGTCGAGAAAGCGATGGTTTACGCTCTTGACCTCCACCGTCATGTCGCGCCCGTTCTTTTCAAGGCGGCATCGCCCGTAGCCCGTCATGCTGAGCAAGCGCATTCCTCCCTTAAACCGATATAGTATAGCACATCCTTTGCTCGATCGAAAGATCGGCCGAGCAAAAAGATGATGAGGTCATCTTTCTTTCGGTTCGTGTTCGCTCGTCCCTTGCCAGAAGGCCGCGCGTTCAGCCCTCAGCTCCTCAAAGAGCCTTCGCGCCGTCCAGCCCGCGTTGGACTGGGTGAGGACGGCTTTGAGCTCGATGCGCGGGGCTCCTAAGCGTCTGGCGCCTGTCAAAAAGGCGTCCAGCATGCCCGGACGGAAATGGGCCATGACCATCATCGGCTCCTCCCAGTCCATTGCACCCGCATCGCTCTCCCGCGTGTCCTGAGCGCCAAGCAGCTCGGAAAGCGACTGCTCCTCCCTCGCACCGTCGATCATCCGGATGAAAATGCCCAGACGCATGGCTGTCATGCGCCACGCCCTGCCCGTTTCGCCCGCCATGCCAAACATCAGCACCGTCGGCTTGCCCATCAATTTCCTCCCGCTGTCCATCGCACGTCCATCCATGGATTACCACATCACGGTGATCTCGTCCGTCTCGACCAGATGCAAGCCCAAGCTCCGTAAGAGCGCGCCGCCAGCCCACACCTCGTCCCCATAAACGTATACAGGTTCTTCGGAGACAAAGAGCATGCTCCCGATGGCCCCGATGGCTCCATCAAACCGCCCGTCGTCTTGCTGCGCCATGAGAGAAATCGTCTCTCGCCCCAAGGCCGAGAAGGTCCAGGTTCCCTCGGAAACTTCGGTGGCATACCCCATGTGCATCATCACGCCGCACAGCGGGTAGAGGCGAGGCGCTTGGACGCCGACCACAAGGTCAAATGCCTGTTCGCCCAGATATACAGGCTGGATATGCCCCTCAAAAGGGAGCTTTTGCACGTCGGGCGTCGGCGTCACGACGGGCGAGGGCGTAGCGGTCGGAACCGCCGTTCCCAGTTCCCCTTCCCGCGGGGCACTCTGAGCGAAAAAGATGGATGCCCCGAAGAGGCTTTGGAGCGTTTCCTGGCCCGCCTTTCCATCCACCTTAGAAAGCCCTTGATCCCGCTGATAGGCTTCGACGGCTTGCACGGTCTGCCGTCCATACAGTCCGTCGGGCTCGCCCTGCAGATAGCCCAGTTCCCTGAGCTTGCGTTGCAGAGCGGATACGTCCTCGCCCGAAAGCCCTTTGCGCAAAACTCGGGTGCCCAAGCGCTCCGGCAGAGCTTCCTGCGCCTCCTCTGCTTCGCCCTCCGGCGCCGCATCGCTCTGCTCAGGGCGCGGGTGCCCGCTCGGAGCGGGCGTCCAGGGCACCTGCACGCCGAGAGGTTCCGGCGTTTGCATCGGCCTTTCTTCCGCCGAAGCCGCCACGGCCAGGGCGAGCATCGCTGCCACGGCGGCCCATCGCTTGAAGGTCATGTTTCCCTCCCATCGTTTAAATGAAAAAATCGTCCATCGCGCCGGGATGACTCATGTGAAAGCCGTGAATGCCGCAGTCCATCGCACCTTCCACATTCTTCTCTGTGTCGTCGATGAACAGCGTGCGCGCGGGCTCAAGACCGTAGCGCTCCACGAGCGCTCGATACATCTCCGGTTCCGGTTTGAGCAGATGGACTTCGCTGGAGATCACGCCCCCATCAAAGATCTGAAAAAGATCGGCGTATTTCTCGCGCAGACGCTCGTACCCGGTCTTGGGATAATTGCTCAGCAGGTAGAGCTTCATGCCTGCGCGCTTGCACCGCCGCGCAGCACGCCATCCCTCTTCAATCGGGCGTTTGAGTTCGATCCATCCCAGGAGCGCGTGCATATAGTCTTCATACGAAAAGCCAAATTCGCGGTGAAGTCGCTCGGCCGCCTCTTCATAGGTCATCGTGCCACGATCAAAATGCGGCCAGTACGGCCCCTGATAGACGTGATGAAGCATGTGCTCCTGCTTGTCCGCGTCACCGGGAAAGAGCATTTTCAAAAAGTCGTCCGGTGCATAGTAGATGAGCACATTGCCGATGTCAAAGACCACCTGGTCGCAATGATGCCAGGGCATGGTTGCATGCGCCTGATCAAACCGAATCCCTCTGTTCATGGAAGCCTCCGATTCTCGTTCTTCTTTTTAGTATATCACATTTTACGCCATTTCGCACGAAAAAAGAGAGCCTCTTGCGAGGCTCGGGAAAATAAAGGGGATCGTCAGTCGAGAAGGGCTTTGCAGGCGTCGACCAGGGCGGCGTTCATCGCGCTGCTGGCGGCCTCGTCGGGGGCATTGGTGTTGACATAGAGTTTGATCTTCGGCTCTGTGCCGGAGGGTCGGATGCAAACCCAGTCGTCGCCATCCAGTTCGAAATACAGGACGTCGCTCTGGGGCAATCCGGTCGACTCGATCGCGCCGCCGATGACCGTGCGCGTTCCGGCAAGGTAATCGCGGACCGCAAGGACCTTCTTGCCGGCAAGCGTCTTGGGCGGGTTGGTGCGCAGGGCTTTCATGATGTTTTGCATCTTTTCGACGCCATCCTTGCCCGGGAGGGTGACGCTCACGACCTTCTCGACATAGTAGCCATAGGTCTTGTAGATTTCCTGCAGGATATCGTAGAGCGTCTTGCCTTGGGTCTTGGCCCAAGCCGCGGCCTCTGCGATCAGCAGCGAGGCGTTCACGCCGTCCTTGTCGCGCACGAAGGTCGAGGACAGGAAGCCGTAGGACTCTTCAAAGCCGAAGACGAAGGTGTGATCCCCCTTGTCCTCAAAGCGCTGGATCATGTTGGCAATCCACTTAAAGCCTGTCAGCGTATCGAAGCAGGACAGGCCAAAGCTCTGTGCGATCTTACGCGCCAGCTCGGAGGAGACCAGGCTCTTGCAGACCGCGCCGTCCTTGGGCAGCGTGCCCAGGGTTTCGCGGCTCTTGAGAATGTAGTAGAGCAGCGTGCAGCCGATCTGGTTGCCCGTCATGAGGTAGTACTTGCCCTGCGTGTCCTTGACGGCGATGCCGACGCGGTCGCAGTCGGGATCCGTGCCGAAGATGCAATCCGCGCCCACCTCGTCGGCCAGCTTCATGGCCAGGGTGAAGGCTGCGGGATCTTCCGGATTGGGGACCTTGACGGTCGGGAAATTGGGATCGGGCAGCTCCTGCTCACGCACGACATAGACGTTTTCAATGCCGATTTCCTTGAGGATACGGCGCACGGGCTTGTTTCCGGAACCGTGGATCGGAGTATAGACGATCTTCAGTTCCTTACCTGCGGTCTTCATGAGCTCGGGCTGAACGGAAAGCGTGCGCTCTGCCGCGATGTAGTCGTCGTCGATCTCCTTGGCGCCGATGTACTGCAAGAGACCCTTCTCCAGCGCCACCGCCTCGTCGAGCTCTACGGCATCCTGGTAGCGGGTCGCGCGAATCTTCTCGAGCACGCGGTCGGCGTCCTCCGGAGGCATCTGTGCGCCGTCCTCTCCATAGACCTTATAGCCGTTGTACTGCGGCGGATTGTGGCTGGCGGTGATGACGATGCCCGCAATCGCATGGAGCTTGCGCACCGCATAGGACAGAACCGGAACAGGGCGAAGCTCGTCAAATAGATAGACGTGGATGCCCTCGTTGGCGAGCACCAGCGCCGACGCCTTCGCGAACTCGGGGCTCATACGGCGGCTGTCGTAGGCGATAACGACGCCGCGAGCGCGATGTTCCGCGGGGCCCTCGTTGATCGTCTGGGCAAGCCCTTTGGTCGCCCTGCGGACGTTGTAGAGGTTCATCCGGTTGGTGCCGGCACCCAGCACGCCCCGCATGCCCGCGGTACCAAAGGCCAGCTCGGTGTAAAAGCGGTCTTCAATTTCCTTTTCGTTGCCCTCAAGCGCTCTGAGTTCTGCAACTGTCGCAGCATCGTCGGAAAAGTCGTGAAGCCATTTTTCGTATTCCTGACGGTAATCCATAGCGTTCCTCCTCAATCGATCCCACCGGGAAGGTTTCTTGTACACATTATAGTGCACAAACAACGATTTTAAAAGAGGATAATGCGAACATTGCAAAAAGAATTGACAGCTTCCATCTCCCCATGATAGAGTGAAATATCGTTTTGATCCATCAAATCTCGGGAGTGTGACCTATGCTCGAATTGAACCTCTCCAAGCAATGGGCTGACGCCATCCTTCAGCGCAGTTCCGTTCGTCATTATACGGCGGCGCCTGACGACGCGCAGCTTGCCCGCCTCGGACAGCTGGCGCGCAAGCTCAGCTGGCAGGGCGTCACCCTTCGTCTCTTTCAGGGGCCGGGACTCCGCAACGCCATTCGCGGGACCAATGTCTATGCGGTCATCGTTGCCAAAAAGGGTACGCCCGGCGAGCATGAGGGCTATATGGGCGAGGCGCTGGTGCTCGAAGCGACTTCCATGGGCCTGGGCACCTGCTGGCTCGGCAGTGGATACAACCGCGACATCATCCAGCGCAACGTAAACCTCCAACCCGACGAGGCGGTACATTGCGTGATTGCAATCGGGCAATGCCCCCTCCCCTCCTACGCTCCCAAGCGCAGACCCATTGAAAAGACCTGCGGCCGGGACGAGGCGGCGCTCGCCGCACTGGGCGCCTGGCAGCTTCCCGCCGTTCGCGCCGCCTGCGCCGCCCCCAGCGCGTTGAACCTGCAGCCTTGGAAGATCACTGCCAATTCCTCCAGCATCACCTTTGTCGACAACGCCCTGTTTCTCAAGCAATTCGCGCACATTTCCTGCGGCATCGCCATGTTGCACGCAGCCGTATCCGCCTCTGCTTCCGGTCGCACGCCTCTGTGGAGGAGGAGCGAAGAGGGATACGTCCTCACCGCCTGATGCCCGAGCCTTCCCCCTACCAGGGAGAAGGCTTTCGTGCAGTTTGCCCGGCCGTGAACAAATCTCGTTTTCATGACTAGTTCATGCAGTTCTTATTGCATCTTTTTCAAAACATGATATACTCATCGTAGATTCCATGCGATGAACGATTTCGGAGGACCATCATGAGCAATGCAAAGATCATCGTCGACAGCTCCTGCGATCTGGACGAAGCGCTGCTCGAGCGCATCCAGCCCGCGGTAGTCCCGCTGACGCTTACGATTGGGGAACAGGACTACGTCGACGACGGGGGCATCGACATTCCCGCCTTTCTTGGCGCGATGAAAAGCTCAGAGACCCGTGCGAAGTCCAGCTGCCCCAGCCCCGCGCTCTATATGGAACAGATGCTCGCCTCTGCGGGCGACTGCTACGTCATCACGCTCTCCTCCCGACTCTCTGGCTCTTACAACGCCGCCGTTCTGGGACGCGAGATGGCGCTGGAAGCCGATCCCGGCAAACGCATCCACGTCTTCGACAGCCAGAGCGCCTGTGCAGGCGAAACCTATCTCGCGCTCCTGCTGCACGATCTGATTGGCGAAGGCCTCAGCTTTGAGGCGGTCATCACGGCCATGAACGAGAAGATCCGCAGCCTGCACACGGTCTTCGTGCTCGATTCGCTGGACAACCTCGTCAAAAACGGTCGCATGCACAAGGCGGCTGCCTTTGTCGCCAACATCCTGTCCATCAAGCCCGTCCTGAGCGACGACGGAGAGGGCAGCATCAAGCTCGCCGGAAAGGGACGCGGTTCCCGCGGCGCCATCGCGCAAATGGTCGAGCTTTGCCGCAAGCAGACCGAGGCCTTCGCGGCCCATTCCCAGCGTCTGACCCTCTCCTACTGCAACTGCCTGGATCGCGCCCGCGAGGTGCGCGACGCCATCCAAGCCAAGTGCCCCGCGATTGGCGAGATCTTCCTCACACCAACCTCCGGCCTCTCTTCCATGTACGCGGAAGATGGAGGCATCGTCATCGCCTACTGATCCATCCAGAACAGACCGCCTCCGCACAAGCTCGCGCTTGCGCAGGGGCGGTCTGTTCATGTATGAAGTTCAGATTAAGACGCTCAATCATCCCAAAGGGCTTTCATAAAATCGGGGACGAGCTTTTCCCAGTCCGCCTCGCAATGCCTGCCTCCCGGCTGATGGAAGAGCGACACCTTTGCGCCCCGGGCGGCAAAGCGCTCGGCCGTCTCGTCGATGAGCTTTGCGGCCTTCGGCCAGCGCGCCATCTCCTTGGTGCCCCAGGAGAAGTAGAGCCGTGTATCCGGCTCGATGGCGCGATTCTTCAATTCTTGAAAAAGCGGCGGAGCACAAAACCCCAGCGCCGGAGACAAGCAGGCCGCCTTGGAAATCAGCGCATTCCAGCGCAAGGCGGCAAACGCGGCCATCAGCCCACCCATCGAAGAGCCGCCAATGCCCGTGCACTCCCGGAAGGGAATCGTCCGAAACTCTGCGTCGATCATCGGCTTGACCTGCTCCATGAGCCATGCCATCGTCGCCTCTCCCAAAGGGAGCGTCGATTCCAGCTCCCACCGCGCAGGATACGGCAGGTATTCGCTCAGGCGGCCATTTTTCTCATGGTTGCACTCCGCGCCCACGACGATCATGGGCTTGGGCCATCTGCAAAGGAAATCTCCCATCCCCCAGCTCTTGCCGTAGGTCGCATCCTGATCGCAAAATAAATTATGTCCATCGAAAAAATACATCACAGGATAGCACTCCTCAGAGGATTCATAATCCTCGGGCAGCCAGATGTGCAGCGTCCGGTTCGAGAGATCCGGCGCATACCAGAAATCCTTTTTGACGATCATAGGATCCTCGCTTTGTGCGACGGTGCTTTATGGAAAAGAAAAAAGAATCCGGAACGGATTCTTTGGCTCCCCAGGTAGGGCTCGAACCTACAACCCTTCGGTTAACAGCCGAATGCTCTGCCATTGAGCTACTGAGGAATGCGATGGCTTTGAACGAGAAAAAGTATACGACAGATTATCCCGCTTGTCAATCCCGGTTTTAAGAAATCTGCGTGGTTCATGCCCGCGTCTTGGTTGAAATTTTACATCAAAGCGGCTATACTAGCGGTACAAAAGCAGAAAGGGAGTGCACTATGCCTCACATCTTTGATTATATTGGCAAACGCGTCCACTTGGTCGGCATCGGAGGCAGTTCC
>R15__coassemble_847_pt1 | contig 19128 bp, 16 predicted proteins | sample R15__metabat2_low_PE_033 | metagenome-assembled genome bin R15
TTTTGAGCGAGGCGCGCTTTGACGAGGTCTTCCATCCGGAGGCGATGATCTGAGCCTTTGGGGCTCTTGAAGTCTTTCCCGGCGGCAGATATAATGAAGATATCTTTGGAAGGAAGATCGTCGAAGCATGAAGAAAATCGTCATTGCGGGCTGCGGCGCGTATCACTTTGCGCCGGCCATCCTCGAGGATTTGCTGGTGCGCTACCGCATGCCCAGCGAGCTCTGGCTGGTGGACAGCGACCTGGGCCTGGCCGAGCTCACCGCCCGCGCCGCGCAGAAATTGGCCGACGCCTTTGAGGTCCGGACGCGCTTTTTTTATACGGCAGACTGGAAGCGGGCCATTCCGGGCGCGGATGCCGCGGTGGTCACGGCGGACTTCCTCGAGGAAGACGCCTGGCGCATGGACTATGAAGCGCTGGACGCGGTCGGCCTGGGCAAGCAGGTGCGCCTATCGGGTGGCTTGGGCGGGCTCATGCAGACGCTTCGGGCCTGCGGCTTCATCGCTGCGCTCGCCGAACAGATGCGGGATTCCTGCCCGAGGGACGCGGTGCTCCTGCTGTGCGACAGCGGCTTTGGCGGTCTGCCGCTCGCGCGCGCCTGCGAGGTGGCTCGCCTCATCGGGATCCGCGCCTATGGGATCAGCGGCGTCGCCGAGCAAACCCTGCGGCGCATGGCGCTCTACCTGGACATCCCCGAACAGGCGCTCGAGCTGGTCTGTGCGGGTCTGAGCGGCTTTTCCTGGATCGCCCAGATGCAAAGCGAAGGCAAAGACCTCATCCCTCGGGCGATGGAGGAGATCCGGAAGGACGAGCGCGAGGCCCTCGCCGCGCAGTACATCGACTGGTATCAGGCGATCCCGGCGGGGGATCGGGTCATGCAATACGAGCTGCTCGCCGACACCGAGCTGAGTCCTCGGCGCACGGTCGTTTACTCCGGGGTTGGCGCGGCCGACGCCGAGGTCCGCAAGAACCGGCTCGCTGCGCTGGCGGTCTATGGGCCCAAGACGCCCCAGGGTGCCGAGGCCTGGGCGGGCATCCGCTCGAGCGGCTTGAAGAGCGCGCGCCCCATCGAGGTGCTTCGGGCGCTCTGGGGTGAGGGCGCGTGCCAGGTCGAGAGCCTGACGATGCCCTGCGATGGGGCTGTGCCGGGCGTCAGGCAGGGGCGTTTTGTCGAGGGGCCGGCGACGGTCGATGGGGACGGGGCGCACGGACAAAAGGCAGAGCTTCCGATCGAGCTCTGGGATGTGATGGAGCAGATTTCGCTGTGCCACACGCTCTATGCCGAGTCGGCTGCGACGGGCAATCGGGACGCGATGCGCCAGGCGCTGGAGATTGATCCGGCGCTCTCCGGCGTCGATCTGCTCTACGCGGAAGAAATTCTGGATCAGATGATGACGGCTCAGCGGGATCGTCTTGAGCGTTTTTTCACGGACGAGGAGGACTAAATGTTTCTGGCAGACGGTTGGAAGGATTACGAGGTGATCGACTGCGGCGGCGGCGAGAAGCTCGAGCGCTGGAAGGACTGCGTGCTGCGCCGTCCGGATCCGCAGGCGATCTGGCCCCGGCGCGCGCCCGAGCTCTGGGAGAGCGCCCAGGCGCACTATCATCGCAGCGAGCGCGGCGGCGGATCCTGGGAGTTTCTCCAGCCGCTTCCGGAGCGCTGGCAGATGACCTATGGCGACCTTCGCTTCTGGGTGCGCCCCACGGGCTTCAAGCACACCGGCCTCTTCCCGGAGCAAGCGACCAACTGGGATTGGATGGGCGGCCTGATCCGCGAGCGCGTACGCCAGGGACGTGAGGTGCGCGTGCTGAATCTCTTCGGCTATACCGGCGGCGCGAGCATCGCCTGCGCCGCGGCGGGCGCACAGGTCTGCCATGTCGACGCGGCCAAGGGCATGGTGCTTTGGGCACGGGAGAACCGCGAGCTCTCCGGGCTGCCGGAGACGAGCCTGCGCTGGATCGTCGACGACGCGCTCAAGTTCGTACAGCGCGAGGCGCGGCGCGGGCGCTTCTACGAGGGCATCCTGATGGATCCGCCCTCCTATGGACGCGGCCCCGGCGGAGAGGTCTGGCGGCTGGAAGATGAGCTCTACAAGCTCGTGCGCGCCTGCTCAGAAGACCTGGCCGAGTCGCCGCTCTTCTTCCTGATCAACGGCTATACGACGGGCTTCCAGGCGAGCGTGCTGGGCAATATGATCGACATGACGGTCGTGCCCCGCTTTGGCGGAAAGCTCACGGCGGACGAGGTCTGCCTTCCGGTGACGGCGGGCGGCGTCCTGCCCTGCGGAACCAGCGGACGCTGGCAGGCCCTATGAGCACGCCGGCTTTGGTGCGCCGCGTCTACGAGGACAACCACCTGCTGGTCGTGGTCAAGCCGCCCAACATGCCGACGCAGGCCGACGACTCTGGCGATCCGGACCTGCAGCGCGTGATGAAGGAGGATGTGGCGCGGCGCCACGCCAAGCCTGGGGCGGTCTACCTGGGGCTGGTGCATCGGCTAGACCGGCCGGTCGGCGGGCTGGTCGTTCTGGCGCGCACGAGCAAGGCGGCGGAGCGTCTGAGCCGGCAGGTGCGCGAGAAGACGCTCGCTCGGCAGTATCTGGCTGTCGTGCGCGGTTCTGCGCCCGAGGGCGCGCGGCTCGAGGATCTGCTGCTCAAGGATGCGCGAAGCAACACGGTGCGCGTCGTTCCAACGGCGCAGGCCGGGGCGAAGGCCGCCGCACTCTCCTATACCTGCCTTGCGCGCGCATCGGGGCTCAGCCTGCTTCGGGTGACCCTCGAGACGGGGCGCTCCCATCAAATCCGCGTCCAGCTCAGCCATGCGGGGCTGCCCATCTGGGGGGACGCGCGCTATGGCAAGGGGCGCCCCGGCGAGCAGATCGCCCTGTGGGGCGCGTTTCTGGGGCTCGAGCACCCGACAAAAAAAGAGGCGATGCGCTTTTGTGCCCTGCCGCCCGTCCAGATGCCCTGGACGGAATTTGGCCAGGCGCTCGAAGGCCTACAAGAGGCCGAAGCGCACATCATACCCTGACTGCGCGCCTTCCATCAAAAAAGGTTCCCTTCCAAATGGCTTGGAGGGGAACCCTTTTGCTTATCCGAGGTAGGCGCGCCGGACCGCGTCGTCGTGCATGAGCGCCTGGGCGTCGCCGGACTGGGAGACCTTTCCGGTTTCCAGCACGTAGGCGCGGCTGGCGACGGAGAGCGCCATCTGCGCGTTCTGCTCGACCAGCAGGATGGTGGTGCCTGCGCGATTGAGCTCGCAGACGATCTCGAAGATCTGCTCGACCAGGATCGGGGCAAGGCCCATCGAGGGCTCGTCGAGCATCATGAGCTTGGGCTTGCTCATCAGCGCGCGACCGATGGCCAGCATCTGCTGCTCGCCGCCCGAGAGCGTTCCGGCAATCTGGCGCTGGCGTTCCTTGAGCCGGGGGAAGCGGGCGAAGACGTCGTCCAGCGAGGCTTCCGTCTCGCCCGAGGGGCGCGTGTAGCCGCCCATCTCGAGGTTGTCGCGGACGCTGAGCTGCTGGAAGATGCGCCGCCCCTCGGGGCAGAGCGCGAGGCCGACGGGCAGGATCTGGCTGGCTTTCTGTCCCGTGATGTCCTTGCCGTCGAAGAGAACCTTGCCCGCGCGCGGCTTCATCAGGCCGGCGATCGTGTTGAGCGTGGTCGATTTTCCGGCGCCATTTGCGCCGATCAGGGTGACGATCTCGCCCTCGTTCACCTCGAAGGAGACACCCTTGATCGCGTGAATGCTGCCGTAGTAGACGTGAAGATCGGTGATGCTCAGCAGGCTCATGCCTTCGCCTCCTTCTGCTTGCCCAGGTAGGCCTCGATGACGACGGGGTTTTGCCGGATCTCATCGGGCGTGCCCTTGGCGATGACCCGGCCGTAGTCGAGCACGCAAATGCCCTCGCAAATCCCCATGACCAGCTTCATGTCGTGCTCGATGAGCATGACCGCGATCTTGAAGCGATCGCGAATCTTCACGATGTTTTCCATGAGCTCTTCGGTCTCGTGCGGGTTCATGCCGGCAGCCGGCTCGTCCAGGAGCAGAAGGCTCGGGTTGGTCGCCAGGGCGCGCACGATCTCCAGGCGGCGCTGGGCGCCATAGGGGAGGGAACCCGCACGCGCTTGAGCGAGATCCTGCATGTCGAAGATCGAGAGCAGGTCGAGCGCGCGCTCGTGCTGCTCGCGCTCAGCGCGCCAGTAGCCGGGCAGGCGGCAGATGCCGGTGAACATGTTGTAGCGGACCTGATTGTGCAGGCCGATGCGCACGTTGTCTTCGACGCTCATCTGGGAGAAGAGGCGGATGTTCTGGAAGGTCCGCGCGATGCCGAGCTTGCTGGCCTGGGCGGTGTCCATGCCCGCGGTGTCGCGGCCGTTGATGAGCACCGTGCCCAGCGTTGGCTCGTAGACCTTGGTCAGCAGGTTGAAGACGGTCGTCTTGCCTGCGCCGTTGGGGCCGATCAGGCCGGCGATCTCTGTGCGCCCGATGATCAGGTTGAAGTCGTCGACGGCGCGCAGGCCGCCAAAGTCGATGCCAAGGTTGCGCGCCTCCAGGACGGGGCGCTTGTCCACGTCGCGCTCCGGGACGATGCCGTAGCTGGGCACCGGAACCATGCGCGTCTTTTCGCTGTTGTGCGGACTCATCTTATGCCGCCTCCTTCTTCGCACCGCGCCCCGGGCGCAGGGCGCCGAGCGCATTTTTGAGGATGGGGTTGTTGGTCGCGAGCATGACGAGGATCAGCACGATGGCGTAGATCAGCATGCGATAGTCGGAGAAGGCGCGCAGCAGCTCGGGGAGCACCGTGAGGACCGCGGCGGAGATGACCGACCCGCGGATGTTGCCGATGCCGCCCAGCACGACGAAGACGAGCACGAGGATCGACGTGTTGAAGCTGAATTTCGCGGCCGTGGTTGTGGAGAAGTTGAGGCCGTAGAGCGCGCCAGCCATGCCGGCCAGGGCTGCGGAGGTGACGAAGGCCATCATCTTGTAGCGCGTGACCTGCAGGCCCACCGATTCGGCGGCGATGCGGCTGTCGCGGATGGCCATAATCGCCCGGCCGCTGCGGCTGTCGATGAGGTTGAGCACGACAAAGAGCGTCAACAGAACCAGCGCGAAGCCGAAGGGAAAAGTGGAGAGCTTGGACACTCCGGTCGCTCCAGCGGGACCGTTGATCAGGATCTTTCCGGGAAGATTGGGATCCAGGAAGCCAAAGTGCAGATGGCTGCCCTCGTAGGAGATGTAGACGCAGTTCATGATGTTGCGGATGATCTCGCCAAAGGCCAGGGTGACGATCGCAAGATAGTCGCCGCGAAGGCGCAGGACCGGGATGCCGATCAAAACGCCCGCGATGCCCGCGAACACGCCGCCGACGAGCAGGGCAAAGATCAGGGAAAGGAGCGGGCTCTGTACGCCGACGCCCTTGCTGAGCCACATGCCCGCGACGATGCCGGAAAAGGCGCCGACGCTCATAAACCCGGCGTGACCCAGGCTCAGCTCTCCGGAGATGCCCACAACGAGGTTGAGGGAGACGGCCATGCTGATGTAGACGCATACGGGGATCAGCTGGCCCTTGAGCGATCGGGTCATGTTGCCCGTGCCGATGAGTGCCTGGCAGATGAGGAAGGCCGCGACGACGATCGCGTAGGTCACCAGCTTGGATCGGAAGGATGACTTTCTCATGGCTTACCTCAGACTTTCTCGCGCACGACCTTGCCAAAGAGCCCGGTGGGCTTGACAAGGAGCACGATGATCAGCACGGCGAAGACGATCGCATCGCCCAACTCGGTGGAGATGTAGGCCTTGCCGAAGATTTCGATCACACCCAGCAGGATGCCGCCGACCATCGCGCCGGGGATGGAGCCGATGCCGCCGAAGACCGCAGCGGTGAAGGCCTTGATGCCGGGCATGGACCCGGTGGTGGGCATGAGATTCGGGTAGGAGGAGCACAGCAGGACGCCGGCGGCGGCCGCCAGCGCGGAGCCGATGGCGAAGGTGACCGTGATCGTCTGATTGACGTCGATGCCCATGAGCTCCGCCGCACCCTTGTCCTCAGAGACCGCGCGCATGGCCTTGCCCATCTTGGTGTGCTCGGTGAACTGTGTGAGCGCGATCATGATGACGATGTTGGTCAGGATCGTGACGATCGTCTCGCCACTGAGGATGAGTGCGCCATCGAGCAGACGAAGCGGGGGAATGCCCACAACAGAGTTGAAGCTTTTGGGCGTTGCACCCCAGATGAGCAGGGCCGCGTTCTGAAGCAGATAGCTCATGCCGATGGCGGTGATGAGCACGGCGAGGCTGGGTGCCTGGCGCAGGGGACGGTAGGCCAGCCCCTCGATAAGCACACCCAGCGCGGTACATACGAGCATTGCCAGCGGCACCGCGACGATGGGGGGCAGGTTCATGTACTGCGTGGCGACAAAGGAGACGTACGCGCCGATCATGATCAGGTCTCCATGCGCAAAGTTGAGCATCTTGGCGATGCCGTAGACCATCGTGTAGCCCAGCGCGATGATCGCGTAGACGCTGCCCAAGCTGATGCCGCTCAGCAGGTAGGAGAGAAATAGGGTCATGTTCTACCTCGTCTTGGTCCGGGGGTGCCGACGGCAAACGGCGCGCGGCCGCATCTCGAGGACATTCCCGTGAAAATAGGATAAAAGTTCATGGCCCCGACCATCCGGGACCATGAACCAAAGGGAGGTGATTTCGGGAATCAGAGGTTTTCCGGAGAGACGTACGCACCGTCCTTGATGAGCACCGCGCGGGGCGTCTTGGAGACCGAGCCGTCCTCGTTCCAGGTCATCGTGCCGGTCAGCCCCTTGTACTCGAGCGTCTTGAACTGCTCGATCAGGAGCTCGCAGGCTTCCTCGACGGGAGTCTCGGAGGTGATGCCCGCAGCGACCGAAGCGGCATAGAGCGCGCGTACCGCATCGTAGTTGTCGGCTGCGAACTGGCTGGGCGTCGTGCCGTAGGTCTCGCGGTAGGTGGTCACGAAGCGGACGGTGTCCTCGTCGGTCGCGTCGGCCGCAAACGGGGTGAGGAGCATGACGCCTTCGGCAAGGCTCTTGTCAAAGCCCTCGATGGAGAGGATGCCGTCCATTCCATCCACACCGAAGAACGTGGGCGCGTATTCCATCGCCTTGGCTTGCTGCAGGATCATGGAAGCCGGGGTGTAGTAGATCGGGAGGAAGACCAGATCTGCACCCGCTTCCTTTGCGCTGGTGACCTGCACGGAGAAGTCCGTCGTGTCGTCGGTGAAGGTGGAGGTGGAGACGACATTCAGACCGAGCTCAGTGGCCTTAGACATGAAGGTCTGATAAATACCGGTGGAGTATGCATCGGCGTTGTTGTAGATAACGGCCACCGACTGAGCCAAGTTATTCGAGTGAATGTAGTCGGCGGAGGCCATGCCCTGCGCTGGATCGGTGAAACAAACTTGGTAGACGTTGTCGTTGTCTTCGGTTACTGCCGGAGAGGATGCGGAGGGCGTCAGCATGAAAACGCGATCCTCGAAAGCTTGTGCGGCAACAGCGATACAGGGCGTGGTGGTCGTCGTTCCTGCGATCATCTGAGCGCCCCAGTCCAGCACATTGTTGTAGGCGTTGATAGACTTTTCTGCATCGTGCTCATCGTCCTGGGTGTTCAGCTCAATGACAGTCTCGCCAGCAGCGGCATTGATCTCATCGACAGCGATTTGGGCGCCATGAGCGGTAGCTAGCCCATAGTCTGCTGCAGGGCCGGTCATCGGGCCAATGGCACCAATCTTAAGCGCATCCGCAGAGGCGGCGCTGAGGGAGACGATCAGCATGAGCGCAAGGGCTACAGAAAGGAATTTTTTCATAGGGTTCGTCCTCCTGTTTCGAATAATCGGCTGCTTTTGTCCGCCGATGTGCGGGATTATACAACAAGGATGAGGGAAGCGCAAGTGGAAAATCAAGAAAACTTCACGTTTAAGATGAATGGTATTCATTAATGAGATTCAAAAGTATCGGATTGCCGAAGGATTCAACGCTTTATACAAGCTTCGTCCGCCTTTTTTAGCAGGGCGTCAGAAGCTGGAGACGCGAAGACGCAGCAACGTGACGCTGGGCGGATTGAAGGTTCGGAAGAAGAAGGGGGGGTAGCGCTCTTCGCGTCGTCCCAATCCGGGGCTGTCGTAGACCTTTGTCGTTCCGACCAAGCGCAGCCGACCGTAGTCCCCAGGGAAGAGGCCATAGCGATCCAAGCGCCCATCCGGTACGAAAAGTGGGCCGAGCAGGGGAAGTCGGCTGAGTCCGCCAAGCCAATGACCTGCGAGCAGCAAGGTCAGCGGCGCGCCGCTGGGCGAGCGCAGGCGGGCGACGTATTCGTCCGCTGGAGGCACGTGAGTCAGCGCGATGCAGAGGTCACTGGGCGCCATCTCCTTGCGTGCCTGTTGCATGCCGGTGATCCGGGCGAGCTGATAGGCGGCGAGGTCCGACTCCGCGGCGTCGCCCTGCGCTTCGGCCTGCGATTTCATCTCAGCAAACCGCGTCTGTTGGGCAGCCAGGTCGAGCGTCAGCTCGGAGGCAGCGGTCAGCCAGATGGAGGGATTGCCCTCGGCCAGACGCACGGGGGAGGAGAGGAGCCTCGCGCCGCGCTGGGTGGCCCCAAGCACCCAGGGCGCATAGGGGCTGCCGCTTGAAGCGTGATCCATCGAGACAGGTACGGGATCTGTGTCGCCCGGTATATAGTAGATGTCCGCTGAACTCGCTTCATCCAGCCGCTCGAGCAGCTCATAAAAGGGCTGCGCGTTGCCCAAGGGGGAGACCATATCTCCGGTGCACACGACGACGTCGTAGTCCTTTCCCTGCAGCGCGTGGGCCAGCCGACTTTGCCCCGGTCCAAAGCGCGCGCCTTTTAAATCGGAAAGCTGGAGAATGGTGTATCCATCCAGCGCCGGATCGAGCCCAAAGACGCGCACCTCGACCTCGCGCACCACCACCATGCGATTGACGAGCAGATTAAACAGCACAAGGGCGAGAAGTAAAAAGAGAAAGCCGCGCGCAAGCGGCGCTCCGCGGCGTGCATCTCCGGGGACGCGATCGAGGAAGGCTTCGGGGCTGGTCGTGCGAAACCGACCCGTGTTGATGTCCGATCTTCTCGGGGTCTGGCTGGGGCGTCTGTTCATAAGGGCCTCCAAGAGCGTGATTGATCCATTATAGCCGCCTGTGCCAGCGCAGTTCAATGCGCCAAACGCCCAAAGGATGTGCGATTCGCACGAAACTTGGGATGCCAGCACCGTGAAAGGGAAAAGGCGCATGGATGGATCCAAGCCGGGGGCTTCCATCAGACGCGGCTGTCAAAAAAAGGGAAAGAAATGCGCGACTGGAAGCTTTGAGATTGGAAAGGTTCTCTTTTGAGGGTTCTAAACCCGCTAGGATAGCCCGCGAGAGCCACGGCTCGACGCCTTGACAAGCCGGGGGATGCCCATTATAATGAACGGGAATTGAATGGCAGAGGAGGGATTCCGATGGAACATATTCTGACGATCGAGACGCGCGATCTTTGCCAGAGCGCCGAGAACGGCGGCTGCGGCGAGTGCCAGACGTCCTGCCAGTCGGCTTGCAAGACGAGCTGCGGCATCGCGAACCAGACGTGCGAGAACCACGAAGAGGAAATCCACTAAGCGAGACTTTCCGAAATGCCGCCTCTATGGGCGGCATTTTTCACTCTTCTTTATTGAGGAAACAGAATGATACATACCTACCAACTGGGCGGATACAACATCGTGCTGGATGTGTGCTCCGGCGCGGTCCACGCGGTCGATCCGCTGGCTTACGACGTCATCGGCCTGTTTGAATCCACGAGCCGAGAGGAAATCCTTGCCCGCATGGGAGAAAAGTACGGCCGGGAGGTGTCCGCCGAGGAGATTTCCGCCTGTTACGATCAGGTGCAGGGGCTCAAGGACGCCGGAAAGCTCTTCACCGAGGATCGCTACGAGCCGATGGCCGGTGCGCTCAAGGCGCGCACCTCGGGCGTGGTCAAGGCGCTTTGCCTGCATGTCGCGCACACCTGCAACCTGAACTGCGAATACTGCTTTGCAAGCCAGGGCAAGTATCAGGGGGAACGTGCGCTCATGTCCTTTGAGGTGGGCAAGCAGGCGCTCGACTTCCTGGTTGCGCACTCCGGAAGCCGTCGCAACCTGGAGGTCGATTTCTTCGGCGGCGAGCCGCTGATGAACTGGGATGTGGTCAAGCGCCTGGTCGCCTATGCCCGCGGCATCGAGCAGGAAAAGGGCAAAAACTTCCGATTCACGCTCACGACCAACGGCGTGCTGCTGGACGACGAGGTGATCGAATTTGCCAATCGGGAGATGAGCAATGTTGTACTCAGCCTCGACGGGCGCAAGGAAGTCCACGACCATTTCCGCGTCGATCACGCGGGACGAGGCAGCTTTGACGCGATTGTGCCCAAATTCCAGAAGCTCGTCGCGGCGCGCGGGGGAAAGAACTACTACATCCGGGGCACCTTCACCCATCGCAACCCCGACTTTTTGAAAGATGTGGAGACCATGCTGGACCTGGGCTTCACGGAGCTGAGCATGGAACCGGTCGTCTGCGCCGACGGGGATCCATACCAGCTCAGCGAGGCGGACAAGCCGATCGTCCTAGAGCAGTATGAGAAGCTCGCGGAGCTGCTGATCCGCCGACGTCGCGAGGGACGGCCTTTCACCTTCTACCACTACATGATCGACCTCACCGGGGGCCCTTGCATCTACAAACGCATCTCCGGATGCGGCTCGGGCACCGAATACATGGCGGTCACGCCCTGGGGCGACCTCTATCCCTGCCATCAGTTCGTGGGCGACGAGCGTTTCCGGCTGGGCGACGTCTGGCATGGCGTGCAAAACGCGCCCGTGCAGGACGAATTTGCCTGCTGCAACGTGTATGCCCGCGAGGAGTGCCGCAATTGCTGGGCACGATTGTACTGCTCGGGCGGATGCGCTGCAAACGCCTACCACGCGACGGGTTCCGTGCGCGGGACCTACCCCTATGGCTGCGACCTCTTCCGCAAGCGCATGGAGTGCGCGATCATGGCCGAGGTGGATCGGCTGACCCGCCCATGAGCACGCCGCTGTGCGACTTTTTGAAGGGCTATGCGGAGGGGGACGCCGCGCGTTTCCACATGCCCGGCCACAAGGGCAAGCCTCTCCTGGGGCCTGAGCCGCTGGACATCACCGAGTTCGATGGCGCGGACGACCTCTTCCATCCTCACGGCGTGATCGCCCAGAGCGAGCGTGAGGCGAGCCGCCTCTTCGGCTGTCCGACGTTTTATTCCACGCAGGGCTGCTCCCTCGCCATCCACGCGATGCTGGCGCTCGCCGTGGGCAGACGGGGGACGGTGATCGCCGCGCGCAACGCGCACAAGAGCTTTCTCGGGGCGGCGATCCTGCTGGATCTCGATGTACGCTGGCTGCATCTCCATCCGGGCGACGCCTACTGTGCCTGCACCGTGACGCCCGAGGATGTGGAGCGCGCCTTTGCCCAGGCGGGGGAGAAGCCCGCCGCGCTCTACTTGACCTCGCCGGACTACCTGGGGCATATGGCCGATGTGGCGTCCCTGGCTGAGGTCTGCCATCGGCATGGCGCACTCCTTCTGGTCGACAACGCGCACGGTGCTTACCTGCGCTTTTTGACCCCTTCGCGCCATCCGTCCGACCTGGGTGCAGATCTGGTGTGCGACTCCGCACACAAGACGCTTCCGGTGCTGACCGGGGGGGCATACTTGCATCTCTCGGGCCGGGCGACGGCACTCGAGCCGCGGGTGAAGCCCACGATGGCGCTCTTCGGCTCCACGAGCCCGTCGTACCTGATCCTCGCCTCTCTGGACGCGGCCAACGCGTGGCTCGCGAGCGCGCCCCGGCGCCTGGCGGACTTTTTGCCGCGCGTCCGGCGCCTGCGGGACGCCCTGGCGCGGGCGGGCTACACGCCCATCGGGGACGAGCCGATGAAACTCACGCTCTGCCCCAAGGCGCGGGGCATGACGGGGGATGAGCTGGCGGAGGCCCTCATGGCCCAAGGGATAGTCTGTGAATTCCACGACCCCGACTTCCTGGTGCTCATGCCCACGCCCCAAAACACCCAGGAAGAGCTGGACCGCCTCCGGGATGCGCTCCTCGCGCTGCCGGCCCGCGAGCCGATACACACGCCCTTTCCGTCCTACGCTCTGACAAAGAGCGTGATGCGCCCTGCCGAGGCGTGGTTTGCCCCTTCCGAGGTGCTCGCGCCCGAGGCGGCGGTGGGGCGCGTGCTCGCCGAGGCGAGCGTCGGCTGTCCGCCGGCGGTCCCGCTGGTCATGAGCGGGGAGATCGTGACGGCGGATCAGGCGCAGGCGATGCGCTACTACGGTATCCATGCCTGCCGCGTCGTACAAAACGGCTGAAAAGCGCAAAAAGCGGGGCGATTTTGACTTTACAAAGGGCTGACCTCGTGCTAAAATACGCTTTGGCCGCAACCGCAGGCGCGGAACGCACGCTTCTCCAAGGCGGCGTGCCATGCCCGCGGCAATTGGCACAAGAATTTGGAGGAAGAAACATGGATAAGGCAACCAAAGAAGCGATCATCAAGGAGTACGCGCACCACGAAGGTGACACCGGCTCCCCCGAGGTGCAGATTGCGCTGCTCACCGCGCGCATCAATCACCTCAACGATCACCTGCGCGATCACAAGAAGGACCATCATTCCCATCGCGGCCTGCTGCTCATGGTCGGCCAGCGCCGCAGCATGATGGACTACCTGCGCCGCATCGACATCGAGCGGTATCGCGCCCTGGTGGCGAAGCTCGGCCTGCGCAAGTAAGCGCTGAGCGCGCGGTTGGGTTCATCCCATTTGACCGTCGCGGGGAATCGACTTCCCAGCGACGGTTTTTTCGGATCAGGAGGGTTCCTGGCCGATTGTGTGTGGAGTGTGAAAGGAGCAATCATGGAAAAAGTCTACAGCATGGAGCTGGCAGGCCGCACGCTGAGCCTCGAGTTCGGCAAGTACTGCGGGCAGGCCAACGGTTCCGTTTTCGTCCATCTCGGAGACACGGTTGTCATGGTCAATGTCACGGCCTCCGAAAAGCCCCGCGAGGGTCAGGATTTCTTCCCGCTGAGCGTCGACTTCGAAGAGAAGATGTACGCAGTCGGCAAGATCCCCGGCGGCTTCATCAAGCGCGAAGGCCGTCCTTCCGAGAAGGCGACCCTGACCTCGCGCCTCATCGACCGCCCGCTGCGCCCGCTCTTCAACAAGGGCATGCGCAATGACGTGCAGGTCGTGTGCACCGTGCTCTCGGTTGACCAGGACGTCACGCCCGACATCCCCGCGATGATCGGCGCTTCCGCGGCTCTGGCCATCAGCGACATCCCCTGGGGCGGCCCGATCGGCGGCGTCAACGTCGGCTTGGTCGACGGCAAGGTCGTCATCAACCCCGACCTCAAGCAGCGCGCGGTCTCCAAGCTGAACCTCACCGTCGCCGGCACCGACGAGGCCGTGCTCATGGTCGAGGCGGGCGCCAAGGAGATCAGCGAGGAGGATATGCTCCGCGCGATCCTGACCGGACATGAGACGATCCAGCAGATCGTCGCCTTCCAGAAGCAGATCGTCGCCGAGATCGGCAAGCAGAAGCGCGCGTTCCCGGTCATCGAGACCGGCGCGGACGTCAAGGCCGCCGTGCACGAGGACTTCCTCGCGCGCACCGAGTGGGCCTTTGAGGCGTTTGACCGCCACGAGCGCGGCGACCGCGAGGAGGCCGTGAAGGCCGAGGCGCACGAAAAGTACGCCGAGCGCTTCGAGGGACGCATGAACGAGGTCGACGACGCGCTCTACTACCTCAACAAAGAGGTCATGCGCCGCAAGATCATCGAGCAGGGCGTCCGCCCCGACGGCCGCAGCCTGACGCAGATCCGCCCGATCTGGTGCGAGACCGGCGTGCTCCCGCGCGCCCACGGCACCGGCGTGTTCACCCGCGGCGAGACGCAGGTCATGTCCGTGGCGACCCTTGCCCCGGTCAGCGAGGCGCAGGTCATCGAGGGCCTGGGCACCGAGACCAGCGAGCGCTACATGCACAACTACAATATGCCCCCCTTCGCCTCCGGCGAGGCTGGACGCATGAAGAGCCCGGGCCGCCGCGAAATCGGCCACGGCGCGCTGGCCAAGCGCGCGCTCGAGCCGGTCATCCCGCCGGTTGAGGAGTTCCCCTACGCGATTCGCGTCGTCTCCGAGGTGCTCAGCTCCAACGGATCGACCTCTCAGGCCTCCGTCTGCGGTTCGACTCTGGCGCTCATGGACGCGGGCGTTCCGATCAGCGCGCCGGTCGCCGGCGTGGCGATGGGCCTGATCAAGGAGCAGGAGACCGGGAAGGTCGCGGTGCTCACCGACATCCAGGGCCTCGAGGATTTCCTGGGCGATATGGACTTCAAGGTTGCGGGCACGATGAACGGCATCACCGCGATCCAGATGGACATCAAGATCAAGGGCATCGACGAGGGCGTTCTGCGCCAGGCGCTCTCTCAGGCGCTCGACGGTCGCCTCTACATCCTGGGCAAGATGCTCGAGACGCTTCCGCAGCCGCGCGAGCACCTCTCGCAGTACGCGCCCAAGATCATGCGCTTCATGATCAACCCCGAGAAGATCGCCGAGGTCATCGGCCCGCGCGGCAAGATGATCAACAAGATCATCGACGAGACCGGCGTGAAGATCGACATCGAGGACGATGGCAGCGTCTATATCGCCACCGCCGACGAGGAAGCCGCGCTCAAGGCGCGCCGCCTCATCGAGGGCATCGCCAAGGAGGTCGAGGTCGGCGAGGTCTATCTGGGCAAGGTCGTTCGGATGATGAACTTCGGCGTCTTCGTCGAGCTGCTGCCCGGCAAGGACGGCATGATCCACATCTCCAAGCTCGCCAAGGGGCGTGTGGAGAAGTGCGAGGATGTCGTGAAGATCGGCGACGAGATCGAGGTCAAGGTCGCCGAGATCGACGCGCAGGGACGCGTCAACCTCATCCGCAACGACATCGACTACGGCCCCGGCGGCGCCGAACCGACGCGCCGCGCGCCCGGTCAGCGCCCGCCGCGCCGGGACGCAGGCCGCCGCGACTAAAAGGCTTGATCCCATAAGGGCTGCTTCGGCAGCCCTTTTCCAAACCCGCGGGAGGGGATATGTCAAAGAAGAAACATCCGGTTCATCAGTGGTCGCTGGGAAATGGCCTTCGCGTCGTCTGCCAGCACATGCCGCTGTGTCCGAGCGTCAGCGTGGGCGTTTGGGTCGGCGCAGGCTCCCTGCATGAGCGTCAGGAGGACAACGGATCCGCGCACTTTCTGGAGCACATGCTCTTCAAACGCACCCAGACGCGCACGGCCCGGGAGATCGCCCGCGAGATGGACGCCATCGGCGGGCAGGTCAACGCCTTCACCGAAAAGGAATGCACCTGTTTTCACGCGCGCGTCATCCCCGAGCATCTGCCGCGCGCGCTCGCGCTGCTTGCGGATCTGTTGCTCCATCCCGCGCTGGATGAGCAGGAATTTGAGACGGAGCGCGGCGTGATCCTCGAGGAGATCGCGATGGGGGAGGACGATCCGGAAGGCCTTGCTGACGAGAAGCTCGCCGAGGCGCTCTTCGGGGCGCATCCGCTCGCCAGACCGATCCTGGGCAAGCGGGAAGGGATCCAGGCGATGACGCGGGCGGCGCTGCTGGGCTATCGCAAGCGGCACTACCGCCCCGACAACACCGTCTTGGCGATCGCGGGGAACCTCCCCGATCCGGGCGTGATCCTCGAAATGGCCGAGGGCCTGCTGGGTGCCTGGCAGGGAGAGGGGAATGCGCCGCAGGAAGAAGAGGCGCTCCTCGGCAAGCCGCGCGTGATCAAGCTCTCCCGCCCCTTCGAGCAGGTTCAGCTCGCGCTGGGCTGGCCTGCCCCCGCGAGGGGATCCTCGGCGCTTCCCGCCGCCTGGGCGCTCAGCGCGCTGCTGGCGGAAGGAAACGATTCGCGCCTCTTCCAGCGCATTCGCGAGCAGATGGGCGCGGCGTATAACCTCTACAGCGACGTGAGCGCCTATCCGAAGACCGGCGTGTTCGCCATCCAAATCGGAACCTCCTCTCAGGAGAGTGAGCGCGTGCTCGATGCGCTCTTTGAAGAGATCCATCGCCTCCTCGAGCAGGGCCTCGCGCCGCAGGAACTGCACAGCGCGCAGGCACAGCTTCGGATCGCCTGCGTGCTCGCCGATGAGAGCAGCGCCGACCGCATGGATCTGCTGGGACGTAGCCTGCTGCTGCGTGGCCGCGTCGTGCCCGCCGAAGAGACGCTTCAGGCCATCGACGCCCTTCGAACCGAGGACGTGGATGGGACGGCCGCGCAGATCTTCGCGAGCAAGCCCGCGGCCGCCATGGTGGGGCGGGGCGTGCGAAGGCTGTCGCTTGTTCAAAGGCCGACACCTTGACGACTTTGTGAAAAAGCTTGCCTTTGCGCCCGATTTGCGGTATCATGCAAACCGTATAAAGTTAGCTTCTTTACAATGGAGGTGCTAGATTTGCGTCGTTCGATCTTTACGATCTTCCTGGCCATCTTGCTGTGCAGCGCTTGCCTGGCGGTGGCCGAGGGGGTCAACTACGTGGCCCTTCCTCCGGCGACTCCCTCGTCCGCGCGCATCACGGCCAATGTTCCGCCGGAAAACCCGGCTCAGGAGGGCGTCAACCCGCTGACCGGCGAGTCCTGGTATGGCCTATATCATCCGATCATGGTCCAGATCGACTCCGACCCCGCTGCGTTGCCGCACTGGGGCGTGTCCTCTGCGGACATCATGTACGAGATGCCGCTGCACTCTGCCGGCAATACCCGCTCGGTCGCGCTCTTTATGAGCGAGATCCCCAGCTACGCCGGCCCCGTGCGTTCTGCGCGCGTTCCGATGGCCTCCCTGCGTGAGATGTGGGGTGGCGCCTGGGTCTTCTACGGCATTCAGGAGTACTTCCAGAACGAAGAGCCCACCGTCGACGTCCAGGACTTCGTGACAACCTTCCACAAGGATGCCGTGCAGGGCGGACGCTGGATCTTCCCGTTCATGGACGGCACGCAGATGCAGTACTTCGACCTCTTTGCCCGCCAGAACGACAGCGAGCACGTCGCGCCGCACAACGCGACGATCAACACGCGCGGCGTGGAGCAGCTTTTCCAGGCCGAACCGCTCAAGCATCCCTTCCGCTTCACCGACACCGGACTGGATCGCGGCGCGGATGTCACGGGCATCACGGTCACCTACAAGGATAAGAATCCGGGCTATGTCAGCTCCTATGAGTACAATCCGACCATTCAGAAGTATCTGCGCTATCGTGAGGGCGAGCTCTACTACGACGGCATCAACGGCCGCGCGCCCGAATACGCCAACGTCATCGTGCTCTACACGAACGTGAGCTGGTTCAACGGCAACGCGAGCCGCCCGGTCATCCGCTTGGTCGGCCAGGGCACCGCAGACCTCTTCCAAAACGGCAAGTACATTCGCGGCACCTGGATTCGCGGCCGCAGTCAGGGCGATACCAACGAGCGAGATGCCGCGACGCTCGCCAGCCGCATGGTCTTCCTGGACGAAAATGGCAACGAATTTGAGCTCATGCGTGGCAAGACATTCATCCAGATCGTCGACGAGCGCCTCCAGGCCGTCAACGTGACGACGTCCAGCCAGATCGCCGGCGCGATCCAGCAGGCGACGCCCGTTCCGACGGCGACCCCGCGCCCGACCCGCACGCCGCCGCCCACCCGGCCGCCGCGTCAGGGTGGAAACAGCGCCCCTGTGGTGAACAACAGCGCCGACGAAGAAGTTGAATTTGGCGGCTGATCGAATGAAATGCAAAGGGCGTTCAGGTAAAGCCTGAACGCCTTTCTCAAAGGGGCGCGCCCATCTTCGGGCGTCTGCCCAAGGGAGAATCAGGGAGGAAACCATGGCAAAGAAACTGGAAATCGTCCTTTTGTTCTGCGCGCTGATGGTTTCAAGCGCCGTCGCCGAGCTCGTCATTCCGCCCTACCCGGCGATGAGCAGCACGATCGTCACCGCGATGATCCCGCCGGAAAACCCCGAGGTTCCGGGTGAAAATCCGCTGACCGGCGAGCCTTGGCAGGGGACGTACAATCCCATCCTCGTACAGACCGACGCCGATCCGAACGCCCTGCCGCACTGGGGCGTCTCCCAGGCCGATGTGATCTACGAATGGCCCCTGCACGCCAATGGCAGCACGCGCTCCTGCGCGCTCTACATGAGCAGCATGCCCAGCAGCGCCGGCCCCGTGCGCTCGGCTCGCGTGCCCGTGGGTTCGCTCCGCGAGATGTGGGGATCCGGCTGGGTTTTCGCCGGCATTCAGGAGGACTGGGTGCGTGAGAACCCCGTGATCGACGTGAACGACTTTACCCAGCTCTTCCACCCGGAAGCCAAGCAGGGCGGCCGCTGGCATTTCCCCTGGGTGAACGGCCTGGATGGACAGTACGTCTCCTATTTCTCCCGCCAGAATGACGGCAATCACATCGCGCCGCACAACCTGGCGATCCATCTGCCCGGCTTGGCGACGGGGCAGAGCGAGCCGGCCAAGCATCCCTTCCGCTTTACCGACGAGCCGCAGACCCGTGGCGTCGACGTTTCGGGGATTACGCTCAGCTACAAGGAGAAGAAGCCGCGCTTTGTCTCCTCGTACCAGTATGACCCCACGACGGGCACGTATCTGCGCTATCGCGAGGACATGCCCTATGTCGACGGCAACAACGGCGAGGTCTGCCGCTTTGCCAACGTCATCGTGCTCCACACGAACGTGAGCTGGTTCAACGGCTCCAACAGCCGCCCGGTCATCCAGCTTCTGGGCCAGGGCACAGCCGACGTCTTCCAAAGCGGCAAATGGATTCGCGGCACCTGGGTGCGTGGTGCTCAGCAGGGGCAGACCGAATTTACAAGCCTCGCCGATCAGCAGAGCCGGATGATCTTCCTGGACGATCAGGGCTACGAGATTCCGATGCAACGCGGCAAAACCTTCATCCAGATCGTCGACGAACACCTGCAGACGCTCGCGGTGGAGACCGATGCGATCATCGAGGGGGCCAACCCCAAGCCCACGCCCAAGCCCAGCCCGACCCCGCGTCCGACGCGTACCC
>R15__coassemble_863_pt1 | contig 18782 bp, 12 predicted proteins | sample R15__metabat2_low_PE_033 | metagenome-assembled genome bin R15
CGCGGCCCGCTCCTCCTTTCGCGCCGTCTACGGCTCCTCGGTTGTCGCCGGTGTTTGCGCGTCGGTAGTCTCCGGCGTTGGCTCCTCGGTTGGCTCCGGAGTTGGCTCCTCGGTGGGCTCCGGAGTTGGCACTTCATCCGCCTGTGTCTCCTCCTGACCCTGAGCAGCCTGCTCTATCATCTCCCCACCACTTTGACTCAGGCCTTCCTCCGCCCATACAGGGCCCCAATAGAGGCTGGAGAAAGCAAACCAAAGGCTTAGGAGCAGCGCAATCAAACGTGAAGTGGGTCGATGGAGCGTCATGGAGAACCTCCTTCTGCAAGCAACCATGGGCCAAAGTTTCAAAGTCTATGATGTGATTCTAACGTAAATGGAGGGCAAAATCAACCTCAACAAAAGAGCAGGCCTCTCCCGCGAAGGGAGAGGCCTGCGTGAAGGATGGATTAGCCGAGTTCCGCGAAATACTTGATGGTGCGGACCATCTGGCTGGTGTAGCTGTTCTCGTTGTCGTACCAGGAGACGATCTGAACCTGATAGGTATCCTCGTCAATCTTGGTGACCATCGTCTGGTTCGCATCGAAGAGCGAGCCATAGGTCATGCCGATGACGTCGCTGGAGACGAGCTTCTCTGTGGTGTAGCCGAAGGACTCGGAAGCCTGCGCCAGCATGGCGGCGTTGATGCTCTCCTTGGTGATGTCCTTGCCCTTGACGACGGCAACCAGGATCGTGGTCGAGCCGGTCGGGACCGGGACGCGCTGCGCAGAGCCGATCAGCTTGCCGTTGAGCTCCGGAATGACCAGGCCGATGGCCTTGGCCGCACCGGTGGAGTTGGGCACGATGTTGGCCGCGCCGGCACGCGCACGCTGCAGGTCGCCCTTGCGATGCGGGCCGTCGAGGATCATCTGATCACCCGTGTAAGCATGCACGGTGGTCATGATGCCGCTGACGATCGGGAAGTTGTCGTTGAGGGCCTTGGTCATCGGAGCCAGGCAGTTGGTCGTGCAGCTGGCGGCGGAGATGATCTTGTCTTCAGCCGTCAGAATCTCGTTGTTGACGTTGAAGACGACGGTCGGCAGATCGTTGCCCGCGGGCGCGGAGATGACGACCTTCTTGGCGCCGGCGTCGATGTGCGCCTGGCTCTTGGCCTTGCTGGTGTAGAAGCCGGTGCACTCGAGCACGACGTCAACGTCCAGCGCGCCCCAGGGCAGATTAGAGGCCTTGGGCTCGGCGTAGATGGTGATCTCCTTGCCGTCGACGGTGATGCTGCCGGGGGTCTTCACGGTCTTGCCGTCCTCTTCGAAGACAGGCTCCTTGCTAGACACGGTGTGCTTGTTCTCGCCGATGACGCCGCAGTAGCCCTTCTGCGCGGTATCATACTTGAGCAGATGGGCCAGCATCGCGGGGCTGGTCAGGTCGTTGATCGCAACAATTTCGTAGCCCGGCGCGTCGAACATCTGACGGAACGCCAGACGGCCAATGCGGCCAAATCCGTTGATCGCAACTTTCACCATGGGAATCTCCTCCTCATCTTGTAGGTCGATGGGTTACATCCTCATTTTAATCAATTCTCGCGCGGTTTTCAAGCCCTTTGCCGGACATTTGGCCCTTTTTGGCAAATATTTAACTTGCATTTATCCTTCTTCGTGTACAAGGGGCGCCAAAGCGAGCGAGAGCTGGCGTACGCCATAGCGTGTGTCATCAAAACGAACCATCGCTCGCGTATCTCCCTGCTCCTGACTGATGCGTAGAACCACGCCACTCCCAAACTTTTTGTGGACCACGCGCTCGCCAGCCGCAAACACCTCTCCCCGGCGCTCCTGCGCAGCGATCGAACGGACACGACGTGCTTGCGCGGGCGCAGGGGATGCGGCACTCGGACCGCCCATAGCGCCCTTCAGAAGGTCCTTTGTCGTGAGCGGCTTCTCCCCCTTGCGCCAGATCGTGCTACTCTGCGCCACCTGCCTTTCGAAGACTGGCGTGGACCATGCAGGTTGGGCAAGGCTCGGGTGACTCTCTCTCCTGGGGTTGAGGTTCTGGAGGACGCGTTCGGGAATGTCGGCAAGAAATCTGGACGGCTCGTTGAATTGAAGCTGATTGTAGAGCATCCGCCTCGTAGCGCAAGTGAGAAAGAGCTCCTCCTCTGCGCGGGTGATGCCGACGTAGCACAATCGCCGCTCCTCCTCCAGGCGCTTTGGATCATCCTGACAGCGGGCAGATGGGAAAAGATTTTCCTCCATCCCGACGACAAACACACAGGGGAATTCGAGTCCTTTTGCGCTGTGCAGGGTCATGAGCGTCAGTGCGCCACCCTGCTCATCCAGAGCGTCCAGATCGGAGACGAGGGCGACGTTTTCGAGAAAATCGACCAGCGATGGGCTTTCGTTCTTCTCCTCATATTCGTGAACCGCGCCCATCAATTCGCTCACGTTCTCCAGGCGCTGCTGTCCCTCGTCACTCCCATCGCGATAGGGCTCGCACAGTCCTGTGCGGTCGATCACCTGCTGAACCAGCTCGCCCACCGGCAAGCTCGAGGCACTGATCGCAAGCTCCATCATCAGGGTCGCAAATTTCGTGACACTCGATCGTTGGCGCGCGCTCAGGCTCTCGGGCAAATCCATGCACGCCGAGAGAAGCGGCATTTGCTGCTCCTGGGCGTATCGCATCATCTCCGCCACGGTCGTCTCTCCAATGGAACGGCGTGGCACGTTGATGATGCGTCGGACGGACACGTCATCCGATGGATTGACGAGCAGGCGGAGATACGCCAGAATGTCTTTGATTTCCTTGCGCTCGTAAAACCGGAGACCGCCGTAGATGCGATACTTCATCGATGAACGGACGAGTTGCTCCTCGAGGATGCGCGACTGCGCATTGGTCCTGTAGAGGATGGCAAAATCGGAAGGCTGCCGACCGGAGGCGACGCGCTCTCGGATCTTCTCGATGACCCACGCCGCCTCTTCTCGCTCATCGCCCAAGCGGCAAAACCCAATCTTTGCCCCCTCCCCCTTCTCCGTCCACAGCGCCTTGTCCTTTCGCTCTTCATTCCGGGCGATGACCTGATTGGCTGCGTCGAGGATATTGGAGGTGGATCGGTAATTCTGCTCGAGCTTGATGACCGTCGCCTCGGGGTAATCCTTCTCGAAATCGAGAATGTTGGAGATATCCGCCCCTCGCCATCCGTAGATCGACTGATCGTCGTCGCCCACGACGCACAGATTGCGGTGCTTTTCGGAGAGCATTCGGATCAGCATATACTGCGCGTAGTTGGTGTCCTGGTATTCATCGACGTGGATGTAGAGGAATTTGCGCTGATAGGCCTCCAAAACAGGCGGGCAGACGACAAAGAGCTCCAGCGTTTTCATGAGCAGGTCGTCAAAATCCAGCGCATTGGCCGCCTTGAGCTTCGTCTCGTAAGCGGTATACAGATCGAATAAGCGCTGAGCCTGAAAATCGCGATCACTCTGTGCAAACCAATCCTCCGGGCCCAGCAGATGGTTTTTGGCATCGCTGATGACGCTTCGAATCGTCCGCGGAGGCAACACCTTTTCATCGAGGTTTTGTTGCTTGAGGCACTCCTTGAGGACGTTGGTCTGGTCGTCGTCGTCGTAGATGGTAAATGAGCGCGTATAGCCCAGCTTTTCGATGTCCCTGCGCAGGATTTTTGCACACGCCGCATGGAAAGTTGAGATCCAGACCTCCTCGGAGGCATCGCCCGTCATCTGACGGATGCGTTCACGCATTTCCGCAGCGGCCTTGTTGGTGAAGGTGATCGCCAGAATCGACCATGGGGGTACGCCCTGCTCAAGCAAATTTGCCACGCGACAGGTCAGCGTTTTTGTCTTTCCGGAGCCTGCGCCAGCCAGGATAAGCAAGGGGCCTTCGAGCGTTTGCGCGGCGCGGCGCTGCTCCGGATTGAGGTTCTGGTTGCTCATGGTTTTTGCCTTTCGCTCACAAGAGCCGCAACCACGATGTCATCCATCAGCACATTGATGAGCAGCGATCCGGATGTCGTACGACGTTCAACCAGGATCTCCGCAGGGGAGAAACGCGTCACCCCACCATGTTTCTGGACGCACGCGATCTTGGTACAATCCTCGCGGACCATCAGGCAGGCAGCCAACTCGCTTCCAATGGCCGAGTTTGCCCTCGTGAAGGGCAGGACGCGCTGCCCTTTTCCCGAACGGGACTGGCGATCGATGTCAGAGGCAAGGATGCGTTTGCCATATCCTCGATCGCTGAGAACAAAGAGCGTCATCCCCTGTTCCGGTACGAAAGCGGAAAGGACGCAATCCCCATCGCCAAGTGCGATGCCCCGGACGCCGGCCGTCACTCTGCCCGTCGTGGGCACTTCGTCGAGCTTGAAGCGGATCGAATACGCTGCCTTGGTCACCAACACCAGCTCATGCGCATCTTGCTTGGCGACAGGCAAAACCGCAACGACCTCATCTCCTTTTTTCAGGGAGATCGCAGCCACCTTGGCACGGCGAACCCGATATTCACTGAGGTCCGTCCGTTTGACTTGTCCATTTTGGGTGACAAAGAGCAACTCCTGCTCTGGCAAGAGCGCCTCCAGATCGAGCAGGGCGACGATGCGTTCATCCGTCTGGATGCCGTGTACCAGTCCGTTGAGCATGCTGCCCCGATCCTTGGGCTTTACAATCTCAGGAACCTTCGTGACGTCGATGAACAGGCAGGTGCCCAGATTGGTGAACACGGCCATTTGACGATCGGTTCGGGTTTGCAGGAGGACCTCAACCTCCTCCCAGCCATTCTCCTGCGCGAGAGGCTTGGCTGCCGCCTTGGGCGTCATCCTTCGAAGCTGTCCGTCGCGCATGAGGAGCACGCAGGCTTCCTCGGAAGGTTTCTTTTCTTCCTGGATGGGCAGATCGCTCATCTCATCCACGACGATGGAGGTTCTGCGTTCGTCCCCAAAGCGCTCGCGGATCTCCGTCATCTCCTTGCGAATGACCTGCATGAGCCTACGTTCACTGCCAAGAATCCCCTCGAGGCGCGCAATCGTCTCCAGAATCTGCTGATATTCCTTGCGCAAAGCCTCAATTTCCAGCCCCGTCAGACGCTGCAATCGAAGATCGAGGATCGCCTGCGCCTGAACTTCGGTCAGCCCAAAGCGATTTTCAAGCTGCTCCTTGGCCATCTTGGGGGTTTTGCTCTTGCGAATGATCGCGATCACCTCGTCCAGGTGATTCACCGCGACCATGAGACCGGCCAGGATGTGCTCGCGCGCCCTTGCGTGCTCGAGCTCGAACTGCGTGCGCCGCGTGAGCACGCGCTTTTGGTGATCGATGTAGAATTGAAGGAGTTCCTTCACGCCCATGAGCATCGGACGCCCCTCGGCAATCGCGAACATGTTGACGCCAAAGGTCACCTGCATGTCGGAATACTTGTAGAGCGCGGCAAGCATGGGCAGCGGCTCGACATCCTTGCGCAGCTCGATGACGGCGCGCATGCCTGAGCGGTCGGATTCGTCGCGAATGTCGTAAATGCCGCCAAAGAGCGTCTTCTTGTCCTCCGTGAGCTTCAGAATGTGCTCGAGCATCGCGGATTTGGAGACCTGATACGGAATTTCCGTGATGACGATCAGCTTTCGTCCGGCGTTCCCCTCTTCCACATGGGCGCGAGCGCGCAGGATCAGCTTGCCCTTGCCCGTCTGATAGGCGTTGCGGATTTCATCGCTTTGAACAAGACATCCGCCCGTCGGGAAGTCCGGCCCGGGGAGGACGTTGAGGATCTCATCCAGTGTCGCCTTGGGCTTTTCCATGACCAGTAGGGCGGCGTCGATCGTCTCGCGAAGGTTGTGCGGGGGGATGTTGGTCGCAATGCCGACTGCGATGCCCGAGGTGCCGTTGACCAGCAGATTGGGATAGCGGGACGGCAGCACATCCGGCTCTTTGAGGGTGTCGTCAAAATTGAAGCTGAAGGGGACCGTGTCCTTGTCGATATCCCGGAGCATCTCCAGCGCGAGCGGCGCCATCCGCGCCTCGGTGTAGCGCATCGCGGCGGCGGTGTCCCCATCAATGGATCCGAAGTTTCCGTGCCCGTCGACCAGCAGACCGCGCATGCTGTAGGGCTGCGCAAGCCGAACAAGTGCATCGTACACGGAGCTGTCGCCGTGCGGATGATACTTTCCCAAACAGTCGCCGACGATGCGTGCGCACTTCTTGTGCGGCTTATCCGGGGTGACGCCCAGCTCATTGAGGGTGAAGAGGATGCGTCGCTGAACCGGCTTGAGACCGTCCTCCACGCGTGGCAGTGCGCGCTCAAGGATGACATGCTCGGCATAAGGCAGCATGGACAGATGCATCACCTCGTCCATGGGGCGCTGGATGACCTCGTGGCGCGCCCTCTCCGGCGTTTGGCTGGGTGTGACTCTTCTTCTGGCCATCTTGCTTTAATCCTTTCCCTCGCGCTCGAGGAAGGTATCCACCTTATTGAAGTCCGCGTGCTGCGTGATATAGTCTCGGCGCGGCTCGACCTTGTCGCCCATGAGCAGGGTGACAAGCCGTTCCGCCTCGCCGATGTCGTCCAGCGTCACCTGCATGAGCTGGCGCATCTCGGGATCCATCGTGGTCTCCCAGAGCTGTGTCGGATCCATTTCGCCCAGGCCCTTGTAGCGCTGGATCGTATAGCCCTTCCCCACCGCTGCCGTCACCTTGGACAACTCCTTGTCGTCGTAGGCGTAGAGAATCTGCTCTCCCTTGGAGACGCGATACAGAGGCGGCATACCGATGAACACATGGCCGTCTGTAATCAGCTCACGCATATAGCGATAGAAGAAGGTGAGGAGAATCGCGCGAATGTGCGCGCCATCCTGATCTGCATCGGAGAGGATAATCACTTTGTGATACTTGAGGTCCTGGAGGCAAAAGTCCTTGCCGATGCCGGTGCCCAGCGCGGTGATGATGGAGCGGAACTCCTCGTTGGCCAGGACCTGCTCATCACGCTTCTTTTCTACGTTCAGCGGCTTTCCGCGCAAGGGAAGGATCGCCTGAAATCGGCGGTCGCGTCCCTGCTTGGCAGAGCCGCCTGCGGAGTCGCCCTCGACGATAAAGAGCTCATTGGCCTCGGCTTTGCGCCCCGTGCAGCTGGAGAGCTTGCCAACCAACGGCGCCGCCTCCAGTTCATTCTTCGCCCTGGCGATGTCCTTGGCTTTCTTTGCAGCCTCGCGCACCTTTGCGGCCTTCATGCCCTTTTCCAGGAGGGATTGGGCAACGGCCAAATTGCTCAGATTCTCCAGATAGGCCGTCATCTTCTCGTAGGTGAATGCTTCAACCGCTGTGCGCACCTCGGTATTGCCGAGTTTACCTTTGGTTTGACCCTCGAACTGAGGGTTGCGCACGAAGACCGAGAGCACGGCCGTGATCCCTTCGCGGTAATCTTCGCCCGCAAGATTTCCATCCTTCTCTTTAAGGGCTCCGACGCGGCGCGCGTAGTCGTTGAGCGCCCGCGTAAGGCCGGATTTGAACCCCATCTCGTGCGTTCCGCCGTCGGCCGTCGAGATGTTGTTCACATAGGAGAAGATGCTCTCCGCGTAGGCGTCGGTGTGCTGGATCGCGAGGTCGATGCGTACATCATCCTGCATGCCGTCCATCTGGATGATCTCCGAGTAAAGAGGGGTCTTCTCCTCATTGACCGCCAGAACATAGTCCTTCAGACCACCGTTGAAGCGATAGACCGCGCTGCGCGTCTCCTTCTTCGACTCTCGCTCGTCGACAAAGGTGAATTCGATGCCTCGATTGAGAAAGGCCAGTTCCTTGAGCCGTTTGCGCACCGTTTCCCCGTGGAAATCGACCGTTTCAAAGACGCGATCATCCGGCAGGAAGGTCACCCTCGTGCCATGTCTCTTGCTTCCCGCGAGGCGCTCGAGCGGTGTGATCGCACGTCCAGAGACAATTTTGTGCTCGCGCTCGTCGTATTCGCTCGCGAATTTCATCTGATAGTGTCCACCGCCGGTGTAGCTCTCCACGATCATCCAGCGGGAGAGCGCGTTGACCACGGAAGCGCCCACACCGTGGAGGCCACCGGAATACTGGTAGTTCTCGTGATCAAACTTGCCGCCGGCGTGCAGTTTGGTGTAGACCACCTCGATGCCCGTAATGCCCAGCTGGGGATGAACATCCACCGGAACGCCACGCCCATCGTCCTCGACCGTAACGCTTCCATCCCGGTTGATCTGCACGAGGATATGCATGGCATAGCCATTGGCGGCCTCGTCGACCGCGTTGTCGACCAGCTCCCAGATGAGATGGTGAAGCCCCCTGGGGCCGGTGGAGCCGATATACATGCCCGGACGCATGCGAACCGCGTCCAGCCCCTCTAATACTTTCAGCGTGCTGGCGGTGTACTCTTTTGCCATGCTCGTTCCCCTTTGAATTCGTGATGGATGTATTATACCGCATTTGGCAAGACTTGCCAAAGCTCACAGGACGAGGTCTTTTGTGTTGATGCGATCTCCCTCCAGGGCGATCAGGGATGCGCGAGCGCGCATGGCCCCATAAGGATTGCCTGCCGCGCCCGGATTGAGCACAAAGACGCCCCGCTCATAGGCGCAGTAGGCGCGATGGGTGTGCCCGTAGAGCGCGATGTGCGCCCCATGCCGCAGCGCGCGCTCGACCAGAAGATCCGTTCCGGAGCGCACCTGGGCAAGGTGCCCGTGGGTCATGTAAATCGTCTTGCCGCCCATCGAAAATGTCAATTCATCCGGGAGGAGGGATGCGAGATCGTTATTGCCTCGAACGGCGTAGAAAGCGGGCTTTTGCACAAGGCGCTCGAGCTGTTCGCTCATCCACTCCGCGTCCCGCGCGACGTCGCCAAGAAAGCAAACCGCATCCACAGCCCCCATCTCGTCCATCAAAATGCGAAGGCTGTGCCAGTCGCCATGACTGTCGGAAAAAACGGCAAGCTTCATGCTTCCTCCTCACCAAGCGCGCAGAGGATCGCCTCGATTCCACGCTTGCGGTGGCTCACGCGGTTCTTTTCCTCAGGCAGAACCTGAGCAAAGGTCTTTCCCAGCTCGCAAAGAAAGAGCGGATCGTAGCCAAAGCCGCCCGTGCCCTGTCGTTGGGGAAGAATCTCTCCCTCGCAGGTGCCGCGCCGAACCAGATCCGGTTTTCCCGGACGCACGAGCGCGATGGCCGCAACATAGCGCGCATGCCACGGGCGTTCGACGCCCCGAAGATTCTGAAGCAGAAGGTCGTTGTTCGCCTCGTCATCCCCGTGGACGCCGCAGTAGCGTGCGCTGTAGACGCCCGGTGCGCCCTGCAGGGCGTCGACCTCCAGCCCACTGTCATCCGCGAGCGCCGAGAGGCCGGTCTGCTCGGCGACGGCATGCGCCTTGATCAGCGCATTTTCCTCAAAGGTGCGTCCCGTTTCCTCGATGTCATCCACCACGCCCATCTCCTTCATCGAGCGGCAGACATAGCGGTCGCCCAGGAGCGCTTGGATCTCTTGAAGCTTATGCGCATTGGCGCTGGCGACGACCAGAATCGGCTTGTCCTTCATAGCTTCCTCCCTTAGGGCTGAGTGGTTTCGTCAATTTGCATGCGCGCCTGAAGCCGCTCCATGATGCGTAGCCCGATGCGCAAGAGGTCCTCGGCCGTCTTGCTCCGGTCCTGTAAGCTCAGCATCGCTGAGGGGTGGTTTTTAAGAGAAAAACGCTTGTCCAGCCCCATGACAGCCGAAAAAAGCTTTGCCCCGTCAAGCTGGGCGTTGGCGGCGAAGAGAAAGTCCATGGAGCCAGGCTTCTGCAACACACGCTCGATCCCGAACCGGCCGCAAATCGCCTTCAAATAAGCGACAGAAACCAAATTGGCGACGCTCGAGGGTTCGTCGCCAAAGCGGTCGACCAGCTCTTCTTCCACCTCGTCTCGCATTTGTGCGGAGGTGATGGAAGCAATCCGCTTGTAAACGTCCAGTCGCTGCTTTTCGCCGGTCACGTAATCCTGGGGTAGGAAGGCGTTGACATGGATGTCCATGCGCGTCTCCATGTCCCGATTGGCTACGGGCTTCACGCCCGAGGCCTCGGCGACGGCCTCATCGAGCAGCTTGCAGTAAAGATCGTAGCCAATGCCCGCCAGATGCCCGCTCTGCTGCGGCCCCAGAATATTGCCTGCGCCGCGCAGCTCGAGGTCGCGCATGGCGATGCGAAAGCCCGAACCGAACTCCGTAAACTCGCGAATCGTGTCCAGGCGCTTCTGAGCGATTTCGGAGAGCGCCTTGCCCGGCCGCACGGTGAAGTAAGCGTAGGCCATGCGATTGGAGCGGCCCACACGTCCGCGCATCTGATAGAGCTGCCCCAGACCAAAGCGCTCCGCGTCGTAGATGATGAGGGTATTGGCGTTGGGAATGTCCAGGCCGGATTCGATGATCGTCGTGCAAAGGAGCACGTCAAACTTGTGCTGCGCAAAGTCGAGCATCACGTCCTCCAGGACGTTGTCACGCATCTGCCCATGTGCGATCGCGATGCGCACCCCAGGCACGAGCCGGGAGAGCTCCGCATAGCAGCGTTCGATCGATCCCACCCGGTTATAGAGGAAGAACACCTGTCCGCCACGGTTGACCTCGCGCATGATGGCGTCGCGGATCACACTGTCCTGGTATTCCATGACGTAAGTCTGCACGGGAAAACGCGCCTGAGGCGGCGTCTCCAGCAGGCTCATGTCGCGGATTCCGACCATGGACATGTGCAGCGTCCTGGGAATGGGCGTCGCCGAGAGGGTGAGCACATCGACGGAATGCTTTAGGTTTTTGATCGTCTCCTTGTGTCCAACGCCAAAGCGTTGCTCCTCATCGACGATCAGCAGACCCAATTGCCTAAACTTCACATCCTTGGCCAGAAGTCGGTGTGTGCCGACCACGATGTCCAGCTCGCCGCTCTGGGCTTTGCGCAGGATGTCCTTGTGTTCCTTGGGCGTTTTGAATCGGCTGACCGCGTCCACCGACACCGAAAAGCCCTCGAGCCGACGCTTGAGCGTGTTGTAGTGCTGTTGGACGAGGATCGTTGTGGGTGCGAGGATCGCGACCTGCTTGCCATCCATCACGGCTTTGAACGCAGCGCGGAGGGCGACCTCGGTCTTTCCGTATCCCACGTCTCCGCAGAGCAGGCGATCCATCGGACGCGGGCGTTCCATGTCCTCTTTGATTTCGCGCACCGCCTGAATCTGATCCGGCGTCTCGTCGTAGGAAAAATTCTCCTCGAATTCATTCTGCCATGCGGTATCCTTGGAAAAGGCATATCCTTCCTCGTGCTGGCGCTGAGCATAGAGCGCGACGAGATCAAAGGCGAGTGCCTTGACGCTCTCCCGGGCCTTGGTCTTTTGCCTCTCCCAGTCCTTGCCTCCAAGGTGGGAGAGCTTGGGGGCGGCGCTCTCTCCCCCTCCGATGTATTTTTGTATGCGATCGAAGTGATCGACCGGAATATAGAGTTTATCCTGCCCGTGGTAGCGCACCATCAGGTAGTCGCGCGAGGTGCCATCATTGGTCAGCCGCGTAATGCCCTCGTAGATGCCGATGCCATGATCCTCATGAACAACGTAATCCCCGACACCGAGATCTGTAAAGGCATTGAGCTTCCCTGCCCGCGTGTTGCGGCGCTTGCTATGGCCAGCCTTTGTGCCGTATACATCGCTTTCCACGAAGACCGCCAGTCCGATCTCAGGCGTTTGAAAACCGCCCGAGAGCGCGATGGGATAGATGCCGCATTCGCCAGGCTGCAACAGACGCGCGCCGGTCGCGTCAAAAAAGGCCGTGATTCCCTCTTCCGCAAAGGATTGTCGCATGCGCTCCCCTCGCGCGCTTCCTCCGGAGAGGATGGCGACGCGCCAGCCCTTTTCCTGCCAGGCCTGCACGTCGCGACACAGGTCACGCGTCTTTCCGCCATAGCTGCCGATCGGCGTCCCGTCCCAGTCGAGGCTCGCTGTGAGCTTCATCTCAGCCAAGGCGCGTTGCATCGAGCAGAGACAGAGCAGGTTGCTCTGCAAAAAAAGCGTTTTCAGCGCCTCTTCCGTGTGAAGGAGATGAATCTGCTCGGGGGTGGCCTCGCCGCGTTCGCGAGCCGCCACAAACGCATGGTCAAATTCGGAAGCCCGGCTCTCAAGGCGCACAAACAGCAACTCCGGCTCATCGAGCACGACGATCGGCGCACCGAGGTAATCCAAGATCGTCTCCGTAGAAGGATAGAGCAGATGGATCACCTTTTCAAGCAGACGGCTCGCCACCCCAGATGTGAGATGTGCGATGCACTCCCCCATGGTCGATCGATACCGATCCGCTGTATTGCGACGATCCGCGGGGGGCTTGCTCGCCTTGGAGTCGGCGACGGCATCTTCCTCATAGGGGAGATCCGCCAGGGTAGGCCCCTCTTGTGCGCTCGCGTCGGACTCAGGAAGCAGCTTTTTCATATCCTCACGGATTCGATCGGCCGCAGCGGGAAGATCAACTTGGTCGTTGAGCGGCGCTTCGCAAGCCGGCGGGATAAGCACCTTTTCCACCTCGCCGGAAGAGCGCTGGGAGAGCACATCCAGCTGCCGTATGGTGTCGAGCTCGTCGTCGTAAAAGTCGAGACGAAGGGCCGTGCTCGCATCTGCGGGATAGATGTCGACGATCTCTCCGCGGACAGAAAACTGCCCCTTTCCCTCAATCATGTGTTCGCGCGTATACCCTGCGGCGATCAGCTTTTCGCTGAGGACATCCAGCGCAATACGATCCCCGGGCGAAAGGCGGATTACGCTCTGCCGGAAGACCTTGCGCGGCATGAGCCGATGCATCAGGGTGTCCACCGGCGCTACGACGGCGCGAATGTCTCCTGCTTCGATCCGGCTGAGCGCCTCGATGCGGCGATAGGTAGCCTCCCTCGAAGCTGCAACGTCCTGGTAAAATGTTAATTCGCGGGCAGGAAAGGGACAGACCCCTTCGCCAAGGAGCGCCGCGTAGTCTTCCAATGCCCTATTGGCGGATTTCTCGCTGTCACAGAGCACGAGGATCGGTCGACCCGTGTGCCGGGCGAGCGCTGCGGCGACATGCGCCTTTTGCGCGCCGGTCAGGTTGGTCAGCGCCAGCCTAGCGCCCGGGCATGCGATTTGCTGCACAAGCTTATGGAATTGCTCGCTCTCCTCCAGCGGGCGAAATAGAAACTCGGTATTCATTCGTACTCCTGTTGCGGTTACGGATTTATGGGGCGTTTGCAATGCGCATCGCAGCCTCTGCCCCATCGCGCAGCATCGTTTGCGCCACATCCGCCGCCTTTAAAAAGGCGTCGAATTGCTGTTTGCGATCCTCCTCGGTCTGATAATGCGAGAGCACCCAGTCTGCCAGCTCCCAGCCTTGCGGCTTAGATCCAACGCCGATGCGCAGGCGCGGCAAATCGTCCCGGCCGGTGAGCCGAATGATCGAGCGCATGCCATTATGCGTGCCTGCGCTGCCCGACAGACGCATGCGCAGTTTGCCAAGAGGCAGATCGATGTCGTCGTAAACGAGCAGGACTTGCGAGGGATCCGGCTTATACCAAGCGAGTACTTCAGCGACGCATTGGCCGGAGAGGTTCATATAGGTCTGGGGCTTGACGAGGACCAATTTCTTTCCGCCGACAAAACCCTCTCCGATCAGCCCATGCATCGCCGAACGCGTGGGCGCGATGCCAGTCTTTTCACTCAGCACGTCAATCACGTCAAAGCCGACATTGTGCCGCGTGCGCGCGTATTCCTTCCCCGGGTTCCCAAGACCGATGAGAATCATCTGACTTCCTCCAAAACCGTCCATGCGGGAATGCGTCCGATGGATGCATTCCCGCTTTTATTGCGAATGTTCGCTTTTTATCCAATGTTCTTTCCCGCTGCCTGTGCAAGCCACGAGGAGGCGCGGATGGTTGCTGTTCCAGAAACGTCGTCCAGATTTTCGGCCAAAAGAAGGGAACGGACCCCTTCCAGACGCTTGCGCTCCGGCTCTGCGGTGGCGATCATGACGCACACGCCGACGACCGTCACGGAGAACTCGCGCATCATGTCGACCATGCCTCGGGCTGTCCCGCCCGCACGCATAAAGTCGTCGACGATCAGCGCGCGCTGCCCTTCATGAACGGCCTTGCGCGAGAGGCTCATCGTCTCCACGCGTCGCCCCGAACCGGAGAGATAGTTGATGTTGACTGCCGGCCCCTCGTAGACCTTGCTGTCGCGCCGAACGATGACCATCGGGACGCCGAGGGCGCGTGCGGCCATCAGCGCAACGGGGATGCCCTTGGTCTCCATCGTCAGCACCAGATCCGGCTCCGCGCGATAATACTGCGAGGCGATGACCGAGCCCATCTGCTGCATGCGGTCGGGCATGGACAGCACATCGGCCATATAGATGAATCCACCCGGCAGAACGCGCCCCGGCATCGAGAGCATCTTGGCGATCTCGTCCACCTGCTCATAGGCAACCGAGGGCGTGGGGAGAGGACGGAAGCGGACGCCACCGGCCGCGCCGGTCACCGTCTCAAGCTGGCCGAGTCCGAAATCCGCCAGAACACCGCGCAAAATGTCGACATCCTCGCTCATCGTGGACTTCGCTGCGCCAAAGAGATCGCAAAAGGTACCCAAGGTAAAGATCTTGTTCGGCGACTCGGTCAAGATGCGCATCATCACCGCGAGCCGCTCGTTCCGCCGGACACGATCCATGAAAATCCCTCCAGACACGAATGTTCGTGATTTTCCGCTTATTATAATGCACTTTCCAGAGAATTACCAGTCCCCAAGAGGCGAGTTTTCAATCTTTTGTTCATTTTGAGGCGCTTTGGATTCCGCTTTATCTCGACGGACTGTTTTTGGCTTGCGTGAAAAAGGGTTATACGGTATAATTTTACACAGTATGCGATCGCATCGATGAGGAGGGGTATCATGTCAGAGGACATGCGCGAAAAGAGCAATTTTATCTGGGATGCCATCAAGGCAGACCTCGCCGCAGGCAAGAACAACGGGCGTGTGCAAACACGTTTTCCACCGGAGCCCAACGGCTACCTGCACATCGGTCACGTGAAGGCGCTGTGCGTCAACTTCCTCACGGCCAATCAGTTTGGCGGCATCTGCAACCTGCGTTTTGACGACACGAATCCGACCAAAGAGAAAGAGGAGTTCGTCGAGGCGATCATGGACGATATCCACTGGCTCGGCTTCGAGTACGGTGCGCTCTACTACGCCTCCGAGCAGTATCCTCAAATTTTTGAGTATGCGCTCGATCTGATTCGGCGTGGACTGGCCTATGTCGACGATTTATCGAAAGAAGAAATCCGCGCATATCGCGGCACGCTCACCGAGCCCGGCCGGAACTCACCCTACCGCGACCGTACGCCCGAGGAGAATATGGATCTTTTCCTGCGCATGAAAAACGGCGAGTTCCCCGAGGGAAGCCGGGTTCTGCGCGCAAAGATTGACATGAGCAGTCCGAACATCAATCTGCGCGACCCCACGATTTATCGAATCAAATACGCCGAGCATCACCGCACTGGAAACACCTGGTGCATCTACCCCATGTACGACTTTGCGCACCCCATCGGCGACGCGCTGGAGGGCGTGACCCACTCTCTCTGCTCGCTGGAATACGAGATCCATCGGCCGCTCTACGACTGGGTCGTAGAGGTATTGGGCTTTGAGCAAAAGCCGCGCCAGATCGAATTCGCGCGCCTCAACCTGACCAACACGGTCATGAGCAAGCGCCATCTGCGCCGCCTGGTCGAGGAAGGCTACGTCTCGGGCTGGGATGACCCGCGCATGCCGACCCTTGCGGGCATGCGCCGCCGCGGATTCACCTCGCGCGCCGTGCGCGATTTCATTGATCGGGTCGGCGTGTCTAAGGCGGATTCTGTCGTGGATTGCCGGCTGCTCGACTTCTGTGTCCGCAACGACCTCAACGACACCGCGCCGCGCGCCATGGCCGTGCTCAATCCTCTGCGCGTCGTGCTGACCAACCTGCCCGAGAACACCGCCGAGGTGTGCACGATCGAAAACCATCCGAAGGTTCCTGAGATGGGCACGCACGAGTGCGTGCTCACCCGAGAGCTCTTCATCGAACGCGACGACTTCATGATCGAAGCGCCCAAGGGCTATTTCCGTCTGAAGCCGGATGGCGAAGTGCGCCTGAAGGGCTCCTACATCATCCGTTGCGAGCGCTTTGACACGGACGAAAACGGAGAGGTCACCTGCGTCTACTGCACGGTCGACCCCGAAAGCCGCAGCGGTACCCCCGGAGCACAGCGCAAGGTCAAAGGCACGATCCATTGGGTCAGCGCAACGCAGAATGTGCCCCTCGAGGCGCGGCTCTACGACACGCTCGTCCTGGACGACGAACCAGCGTCACAAGCGGACATCGAAGGCACAGATGAGGACGAGGAGGCCGCACCGCGCGATTTCATCTCCCGCCTCAATCCCCGCTCTTTGATCGTGCAAAACGGCTTTGCCGAGTCCTGGATCGGCCAGTCCGAAGTCGGACAGAGCTTCCAGTTCATGCGGGTCGGCTATTTCTGCAAGGACAAGGATACAAGCGACGATACCGCCGTGTTTAACCGCGTCGTCGCGCTCAAAGATGGTTACAAACCCGAATAAGGGTGGAAGGACATTTCATGAACGGTGAAGTCAGAACGCGCTTTGCGCCCAGCCCGACCGGGTATCTGCACCTGGGCGGTCTGCGCACAGCACTCTATACCTACCTGCTCGCCAAGCGCCACGGAGGCAAGTTCATCCTGCGCATCGAGGACACCGATCAGGAGCGAGAGGTGCCCGGCGCCGTGGAGATGATCTACAAGAGCATGCGCCAGGCCGGCCTTGAGTACGATGAAGGTCCGGACGTGGGTGGCGCATACGGCCCATACATTCAGTCCGAGCGAAAGGACGTCTATCTTCCCCTCGCTTGGGAGCTTGTGGAACGCGGCCATGCGTACTGCTGCTTCTGCACCAAGGACGATCTCGATCGCCAGCGCAGCGAGGCCGAGGCCCGCGGAGAAACCTGGAAATACGACAAGCACTGTCTGCACCACGTCTCCCTTGAAGAAGCAAAGCGCCGCGTCGCCGCTGGAGAGCCCTACGTCATACGGCAAAATGTACCGCTGGAGGGCAAAGCCGGTTTTGACGACATGCTCTACGGGCGCGTTGAGGTCGATGCAAGCACGCTGGATGACAATGTGCTGATCAAAGCCGATGGACTCCCGACCTACAACTTCGCCAATGTGGTCGATGACCACCTGATGGCCATCACCCATGTGACGCGCGGCACCGAATACCTCTCCTCCGCGCCCAAATACAATCTGCTCTACGAAGCATTCGGATGGACGCCGCCGGTCTACCTGCACCTTCCGCCGGTCATGGTGGAATCCGTCCTGATGGACAAGGCGACACGCGAGCCGATTCTCGACGAAAACGGCCAGACGCAGCCCGTCGTCCGCAAGCTCTCCAAGCGCTATGGCGATCCCTCCTTTGAAGACCTGCTCGACAAGGGCTATCTGAAAGAGGCGATCATCAACTTCATCGCCCTGCTCGGTTGGGCGCCCAAAGGAACCAACGAGGAGTTCTTTACGTTGCCTGAGCTGGTCTCGGTTTTTGATGAAGAGGGCGTCAACAAGAGTCCTGCCATCTTTAACATGGAGAAGCTCACCTGGTTCAACGCAGAGTACATTCGCCGGCTCACACCCGAGCAATACGAGCAGATGGCGCGTCCCTGGCTGGAAAAAGTGCTTTCCGCGAACCACTTCGATCTCCCCCGCCTCTGCCAGCTCTTGCAGGGACGCACCGAGATCTTCTCAGTCCTGCCCGCGATGGTCGAATTCTTGACCAAGATGCCCTCCTTTGATCCCGAGCTCTACGTGAATAAGAAGAGCAAGACGACGATGGACATCGCAAAGCAGGCGCTCGCCTTTGCGTTGCCGATCCTTGAAGGGATCAGCGACTGGAGCGAGCAGACTCTGCATGATGTGATGATGGCGGCGATCCCCGCATCTGGAATGAAGAACAGCCAGGTGCTCTGGCCGCTTCGCATTGCGATCACGGGCAAGGCCGCCACGCCGGGCGGCGCCTTTGAGATGGCCTATCTCCTGGGCCGTGAGGAGACGCTTCGCCGCCTGAAAGCCGCAATTCAATCCCTCGCCTGATCGTTTAGAGCCCTCCATCGCACGCGATGGAGGGCTTGTCTCACCAAACCTTCTACCTCTGAGGAATCCCCATGGAACGATACACCTGGATTGCCACCGCAGCCTTCGGACTCGAAGGCGTCGTTGCCAAGGAACTTGGACGCATGGAGCTCCCGGCCAAAGCGGAAAACGGAGGCGCTGTCTTTGAAGGCACGCTTGAGGATGCCTTTCGGGCGAACCTCTGGCTGCGCACGGCAGACCGCATCCTGATGCAAATCGCCGTGTTCGAGGCGCGTTCGTTTGATGCGCTCTTTGAGCAAACCAAAGCCCTGCCCTGGGAGCGTTGGATCCGCTTGCACAGCCGCTTTCCGGTCACAGGCAACTGCGCGCGAAGCCAGCTCATGAGCGTGCGCGACTGCCAAGCCATCATCAAAAAGGCGATCGTCGAGCGGATGCGCGAGCGCACGCATATCGCATGGCTTCCGGAAGATCAGGAGGTGGTTCAAATCAGCTTCCAGATCCATCAGAATCGCGTGCGTCTGACCCTCGATGCGAGCGGCGAGGCGCTCAATCGCCGTGGCTACCGAACCTGGAATGGCGCAGCCCCGATGCGCGAAACCCTGGCGGCCGCGCTGGTGACCCTCTCCCCCTTCCGCCCTTCCCTGCCCTTGGTTGA
>R15__coassemble_906_pt1 | contig 17892 bp, 20 predicted proteins | sample R15__metabat2_low_PE_033 | metagenome-assembled genome bin R15
GCAAACTTATTCTAACAGACTCAGTCGCTTTTTGTTACCCTTTCGGTCTCACATCCATTGTACTCTTACAACGTCCATGCCGCGCCCTCCTCATTTTCGCTTTACAGGCTTGCGCAGATTTGATAGACTAATGTGGAAGCGAAAAACCGGACCTCGGTTTTCCGAGATCCGGCTCTTTTGTTGGTGCTGATGGCGGGACTCGAACCCGCACGCCGGAGGGCAAGGGATTTTAAGTCCCCGGTGTCTGCCATTCCACCACATCAGCGACTGGATTATTATAGTTTTGCCATCGGGCCTTGTCAAGGAAAGGAGCGCCTATGGGCTGCAAGAGCGCTCGCATTGGGCAGACGTCGCTCTCAGTCGGAGCGCCGAAGATCTGCGCGCCGCTCATGGGACGCTCACCGGAGGATTTTGCCACCGAAGCGGCGCTTGCCGAAGAAGCGGGCGCGGATCTTCTGGAGATTCGTCTGGACAGCGCCGATCCCAAGAAGAGCCGTGCGATCTGCGCCGCCGTGCGCGCCGTCTCGCCCCTGCCGCGCATCCTGACCTATCGGTCCCGTCGCGACGGTGGGGCGGGGGAGGACGATCCGGCGCGCTATGCCCAAATCCTCTTTCGCTTAGCAGAAGAAGGGGCATGCGAGGCGCTGGATGTGGAGCTGAGCTGCGGAGCGTCTTTTGCGTCTCTGTGCGGCGCGGCTCGCAGGCACGGGATGTGCGTCATCGGCTCCTTCCACGACTTTCAAGCGACGGCGGACGACGCGCGTCTTCAGGCGATTTTGCGCGAGGAGGCGGAGCACGCGGACATCGCAAAGCTTGCGGTCATGCCGCGGGATCGCTTTGACGTGCTGCGCCTGTGTGCCGTCGCACTGAGTGCCGCGCAGGCGCTCCCCGTGCCCATCATCGCCATCGCGATGGGCGCACTGGGCATGCCCACGCGCCTCTCTCCCCAGATGGCTGGCTCGTGCCTTACCTTTGCCAGCGCGGGCTCCCCGAGCGCGCCCGGGCAGATCGGCGTGCGCGAAATGAAACAGATTCTGGCCCTGCAGGGCCGATGAAAGGAAGACATTATGGAAAGAAAGAACGCATGGTCCGCCTACGCGGGCGAAGCACAACCGGTAGAGGCTTTTGCCAAGGCCTATCGAGCCTTCTTGGACGCGGGCAAGACGGAGCGCGAGTGCGTCAAAGTCGGCGTGGAGATGGCGCGTGCGACGGGCTTCCGCACGCTGTCCGAAGCCACCGAAGGCGGCAGGACGCTTGAGGCCGGCGACCGCATTTACTTCAACTGGATGAACAAGGTTCTGCTGGGCTATATCGTCGGCCGTGAGCCGATGGAGCGGGGTATGAACATCCTGGGCGCACACATCGACTCCCCGCGCATCGACGTGAAGCAAAATCCGCTCTACGAGGACACCGACCTCTCCTACCTCGACACCCATTACTACGGCGGCATCAAGAAGTACCAGTGGGTCACGCTGCCGCTGGCCATTCACGGCGTCGTCGTGCGCAAGGACGGCACGAAGGTCGACGTCGTGCTGGGCGAGGCCGACGAGGATCCGGTCTTCTGCATCACCGACCTGCTCCCGCATCTCGCGCAGGATCAGATGACCAAGACCGCCGCCAAGGTGATCGAGGGTGAGGCGCTCAACCTGCTCATCGGCAGCCGTCCGCAGGAGGACACCGAGAAGAACGCCGTCCAGGCGCGCATGCTCGCCCTGCTCGCCGAGCGCTTTGGCATCGAGGAGGAGGACTTCCTCTCCGCCGAGCTGGAGATCGTGCCCGCGGGCCGCGCCAGGGACATGGGGCTCGACCGCAGCATGATCCTGGGCTATGGGCACGACGACCGCTGCTGCGCCTATCCGTCGCTGCGCGCCCTGATCGACTACGAGGGGATCCCCCAGTACACGCTGTGCTGCGTGCTCACCGACAAGGAGGAGATCGGCAGCGTCGGCGCCAGCGGCATGGGCTCCCGCTACTTCGAAAACGTGACGGCCGAGGTGCTCAGCGCCGCGGGGCAGTATTCCGACCTCGCCCTGCGCCGCACGCTTGCCAACTCCCGCATGCTCTCCAGCGACGTGAGCGCGGCTTACGATCCCGAGTTCGCAGAGGCCTTCGAGAAGAAGAATGCCGCCTATCTGGGGCGCGGCGTGTGCTTCAACAAGTACACCGGCAGCCGCGGAAAGTCCGGATCGAGCGACGCCAATGCGGAGTTCATGGCGGAGGTTCGTCGCATCTACGACGATGCGGGCGTCGCCTTCCAGACGGCCGAGCTGGGCAGGGTTGATCTGGGCGGCGGCGGAACGATCGCCTACCTCTGCGCGAAGTATGGCATGAACGTCATCGACGCGGGCTTGGCCGTGCTCTCGATGCATGCGCCCTGGGAGATCATCAGCAAGGTCGACCTCTACGAGGGCTATCGCGGCTACTGCGCCTTCCTCGAGGGGGCGCGTCCGATCGAATAAGGAGGACCCCGTGGGAGAAATGCCGAAGATCGTCGCGCTCGTGGGCACCAATGCCTCCGGAAAGAGCGCGCTGGGCGTCGAGTTGGCGCGGCATTTCGGCGGAGAAATCCTCTCCGCCGATTCCCGGCAGGTCTTCCGCGGGCTCGATCTGGGGAGCGGAAAGATCACGGCGCAGGAGATGCAGGGCGTCCCGCATCATCTGCTCGACATTCGGGATCCGGGCGCGTTCTTCTCGATGGCCGACTTTCAGCGCATGAGCTATGCGTGCATCGGCGAGATCCTCGCTCGCGGGCATTTGCCCATGATCGTGGGCGGCACGGGGCTGTATGTGGATTCCGTGCTGGACGGCTATCTGCTCTCCGACACCGAGCCAGACCTCGCCTATCGCGAGACCCTCGAGCGGCTTTCGACCCCCGAGCTCTATCAGATGCTGCTGACCCAAAGGCCGGATGTGCAGGTGGACGGGAAGAACCGCAACCGGGTCATGCGGATGCTCGAGCGCATCCACGACGGCGACGACACCGTGCCCCAAAGGCAGGCGCGCTACCAGAGCCTCCGCCTCGGCGTGCGCTGGCCTCGCGAGGTGCTCTGCCATCGCATTGACGAGCGGTTGCAGAGGCGTCTCGAGCAGGGGATGATCGAGGAGGTCCGGGGGCTGCTGGACGCGGGAGTCGGCGCGGATTTCTTGCTCGGCCTCGGGCTCGAATACCGCTGGATCACACAATACCTGCTGGGGGAGATCCCCGATCGGGACGAGATGCTCCGCGGCCTTGCGCAGGCGATCAAGAAATTTGCGAAGCGTCAGATGACCTGGTTCAAGCGCAATCCCGACATTCTCTGGCTCGACATGAGCGCAGATCCGCTGGGGCAGGCGATCCGCGCGACGGAGCGCTTCCTGCAGCAAGAGGCGGAGACGTAAGGCTCCTCCGGACGACTTTCATCATCCTTCCAGGCGCCGTGCATGACGGCACCTGGTCTGTTTTTCGCCCATAACCAAACGCAAGACGATGGGGGAACAGAGGCATTTGGAAGAGCTTTCGCGACGTCCGTGCCCGTTGCCATACCTTGTCCATCTCATGCGCCGTGCCCGGCGCGGCATTTCTAGCTGGACATCATCGACGTCGCCGGATCGAAAAAGGCTGAGCCAGATCTTGACAGGCATATGGCAGGCGTGATAACATAGTGGCCGGCAATCTTTAAGACGGTACGGGAGACCGACAAGATGCGCCTGCATGGTCATGGGCCGTCCTTCGCGCTGCTCGCGCGAGGCGAACATGAAAAGAGGGATCGCAGCTCGCCGTATGCCCGTACGGCGGGCTTTTTTTCTGCCCGCCGCACGAACGACCGGGCGCCGATGTGCGCCGCGACGGAGGGAAAATCCATGAAACTCGTCTACAATGTCAACGAACGTCCGCCCCTTGCCAAGAACCTCGTCTTCGCCTTCCAGCAGGTGCTGGCGATCATGGCGGCGACGCTTCTGGTGCCCGCGCTGGTCAACGGCGGCAGTGGCACGCAGTACATGAGCCAGCCGGCCGCCCTGTGCGGCGCGGGCTTCGGCACGCTCTTCTATCTCTTCGCGACGCGTTGGAAGAGCCCCGTTTTCCTGGGCAGCTCGTTCGCCTTCATCTCGCCGCTGATCGCCGCGACCGCCTTTGGCTACCTGGGCATCTTCCTGGGCGCGGTCTTTGCGGGTCTGGTGTATGTCGTCATCGCGCTGGTCATTCGCAAGACCGGAACGGCTTGGGTCAACCGCATGCTCCCGCCGGTTGTCATCGGACCGACGGTCGCGCTGATCGGCCTGTCTCTGTGCGGCTCCGCGGTGTCCAACCTCACCAGCGGCGCGGCGGGCTACAGCCTGATGTCCATCGCGCTGGGCCTGTTCGCCTTCCTGGTCACGGTCTGGGCGAGCGTGCGTGGCAGCAAGTCCCTGCGCATGATCCCCTTCATCATCGGCATCCTCGCGGCCTACGCGGTCGGCCTCGTGCTCACCTTCGTGGGCCATGCGACCGGCACCGAGGCGCTCAAGATGATCAACCTCTCGGCTTTTGAGGGTATGAAGCTCTTCAGCGTACCCAGCTTCGTCTTCCTGGGCATGTTCCGTGAGGGGGCGTCCAAGCTGGGTGGCGTGAGCGGCCTGTTCAACCTCTTCATGCTCTTTGCGCCGGTCGCCTTCGTCACCCTGGCCGAGCACATCGCCGACCACAAGAACCTTGGCACGATCATCAACGCCGACCTGATCACCGACCCCGGCCTCGACCGCACCCTGATCGGCGACGGCGTGGGCTCGATTGTCGGCTCTATCTTCGGCGGCTGCCCGAACACCACCTACGGCGAGTGCGTGGGCTGCGTGGCCATCACGGGCGACGCGGCGGTCTCCACGGTCAAGATCACCGCGCTCTACTGCATCCTGCTCTCCTTCTTCGGGCCGTTTGTCGCCTTCGTCAATTCTGTGCCGGCGTGCATCACCGGCGGCGTGTGCATCGCGCTCTACGGCTTCATCGCGGTTTCCGGCCTAAAGATGCTCCAGCCCGTCGACCTGGGCGACAACCGCAATCTCTTCGTGGTCGCCGCCATCCTGGTCACCGGCATCGGCGGCCTGACGCTCAACCTGGGCCCCATCACGATCTCCTCGATCGCCACGGCGCTCTTCCTGGGCATCCTGGTCAACGTCTATTTCAATCGCCGCTCGGCGAACTGAGCCGGGCTTGACAACGGACGAACCTTCCTTTATAATTCAGTCCATCAAAAGCATAGCATTCTTCAGGGCAGGGTTTGATTCCCTACCGGCGGTATAGCCCGCAAGCCGAAAGGCATGAACCGGTGTGATTCCGGTGCCGACAGTATAGTCTGGATGAGAGAAGAATGGGGCAATCCCACCTCCCTGAAGCTTGTTTCAGGGAGGTTTTTACGTGCAACGCACTTTCGGGCGGCCGGGAGAGAGGCCCTATCAGGCGTATCTCTTCCTGCTTCCCATGCTTCTTTTTGCGCTCGGCTTCGTCTATTATCCCTTCGTCAAGACCCTGGCCGACAGCCTGAGCGTGGTCAATTTTCAGGGGCGGATCACGGGCTTTGCCGGGCTGGACAATTTCCGCTATCTGCTCACGCGGCGCGAGTTTCATGCGGCGCTGCGCAATACGCTCTGGCTCTCGGCGATCAACGTGCCCCTCACCGTGCTGCTGACCCTGGGCTTCGCCTGGCTGGTGAGCGGCAAGCGACGGCTCTCGCCTCTTACCGAGTCGCTCTTCGCCCTGCCCATGGCCGTCTCGATGTCCTCGGTCGCGCTGATCTACAAGGTGCTGCTCAATCCCACGGTCGGCTGGCTCAACGCCGCGCTCGGCCTGCGCATCGGCTGGCTGACGGATCGCCATTATGCCATGCCCGCGATCCTGATGATGACGATCTGGATGGGCATCGCCTTCAACTTCCTGCTGCTGCTCTCCGCGCTGCGCGCGATCCCGCAGGACCTGCTCGACAGCGCGCGCCTGGAGGGGGCGGGGGACCTTCGGCTCTTCACCCAGATCCAGATCCCGCTGATCTCGCCCACGATCCTCTACGTCGTGTGCACCAACATGATCCAGGCGCTGATGACCAACGGCCCGGTGCTCATCCTCACCCAGGGGGGGCCCGCGCGCAGCACGACGACCCTCATCTACTTCATGTATACCTCGGGGTACTCGTCGGCCAACTACAGCCTGGCGGCCTGCGTTGCGCTCTTCACCTTTCTGCTGACGCTGGGCTTCACGCTGCTGCTCTTTCTGAGCGATCGAGGGAAGGTGCATTACCAGTGAAGACAAGACGACAACGCCTGCGTGAGGCGGCGCTCGACCTGCTTGCGCTCCTGCTGGGGCTGCTGGTCATGTTCCCGGTGATCTACGGCATCTGCGGCGCATTCAAGACGCCGCAGGAATTTGCCGCTTGGCCGCCCCGCATCCTGCCCCAGAGCTTTGCAAACCTCGAGAATTTCGCGCGCGTCTTTGCCATGGCGCCGATGGCGCGCTACTTCCTCAATTCGCTCATCGTCGCGGGCCTGAGTTCGGCCGTTCGCCTGATCGTCGCGGTACTCGCGGCCTACGCGTTCGCCTTTTTCCATTTTCCTGGGCGAAAGTTCTTCTTCTTCTTTATGCTGGGCACCATGATGCTTCCGGCCGACACGCTGATCCTCACCAATTACCGCACGATCTCCAGCCTCGGGCTGATCGACACCTATCTGGGCATGAGCATCGTGAGCTTCGTCGGCGCCTCCCAGATGTTCATGCTCCGGCAGCATTTTCGTACCTCGCCCACGGCGCTTCGGGAGGCCGCGATGCTCGATGGATGCGGGGATCTGCGCTTTGTCGCCGCGATCCTCGTGCCCACCGCCAAGCCGATTTGCGTGACGCTCTTTCTGCAGAGCTTTCTGACCCAGTGGCACAGCTACCTCTGGCCGCTGCTGGTAACCAACCGCATGCAGATGCGCACCGTACAGGTCGGCCTGACGATGCTCACCACGGTCGACGCGACCAACTACGAGGTCATGATGGCCGGGGCAACGATCGTTGTCGTGCCGACCATGCTCTTCTATCTGCTCATGCGGCGCGTGGTGACGCGCGCGATGAGCGAAGGTCCCTTGCTTGCCTGACTCCGGCGTTGCCGGATCAAATAACCATCAATGGAGGATCAAACGATGAAAAAGACCATGGGAATTCTCGCGCTCGTCCTCGCGCTCGCGTTGTGCGGCGCGGCTGCGGCGGAGGTGCGCATCACCTTCTGGCACTCGATGAGCGAGCAGGCCGGCGTTCTGATGGACGAATTCGTTCAGGAATTCAACGATACGCTCGGACGGGAGCAGGGGATCGTCGTCGAGGCGATCTTCCAGGGCAAGTACAGCGATGCCGTGACCAAGATGAACAGCATCCTCTCTGCGGGGCAGGATGAGACGCTGCCCGACGTCATGCAGATCGATGCGACGGGCAAGGTCGCCTTCGCGGCGGCGCCAACGGCCTACACCGTCGACATGGCGCGGGCGGACCATCCGGAGGACGATCTGTCCCAGTTGCTCGCCCCGGCCATGCAAAACTGGTCGCTTGCGGGCAGGCAGCTCGGCTTGCCCTTTGCCACGAGCACGACCGTCACCTACTACAACCGCACCGCGCTGGAGGCGGCGGGCATCCCTGCGCCCGACACCCTTGCGGATGTGGCTGCGATGGCCGGAAAGCTGCCCGCAACCGGTGAGAACGGACAGGCGATCGACATCTACGCGAGCGTGCCCAACACGCCGACCCTCGCCAACTGGCTGGGGCAGCTCGGCAGCGACCTGGTGGACGAAAAGAACGGAACCGAGGGGACCGCGACGAAGCTGGCCTGCATCGACAACGGTGCGTTGGCGGCCTTCCTCACCCAGTGGAAGGCGCTCTATGCGAGCGGCGCGCTGGCCAACAACAGCGGATCGACCGATGCCTTTGTCGCAGGTCAGCAGCTGATCATGACCGCCTCGACCTCCAGCGTCGCCTCGTTGCTTGGCAAGATCGGCGATCGTTTCGAGCTGGGTGTCGCGCCGTATCTGCGCGTGAGCGCCGAATCGGGCAAGGGTGCGACCGTTTCGGGCAGCTGCCTGGTCATGTTCGGCCAGGATGAGGCAAGGCGCGCGGCGGCTTGGAGCTTCGTGCGCTATCTGACCGGGGCGCAGGTGCAGGCGCGCCTGGCGGCGGGCACGGGCTATCTGCCCAGCAACCTGAATGCGGCGCAGAGCGAGGCTTGGACCGCCCTGATCGAGAAGACGCCCCAGTACGCGGTCGGCCTGACCCAGCTGCAGGAGACCCCTGAGGAGATGCGCAGCGTCACCGTCGGCCCCTCCGCGGACTTCTACTACGGCATCATGAACGCGATCTCCGACATGCTCGAATCCGACCTCACGCCGGAGGAGACCGTGGAGATCATGCAGGACGACCTGGGCGGGTTGCTCGAGCAGTATCAGCGCGCCAACGAGGGCTAAATGAATCGGCTCATCGTCCTGTCGATGGATGCACTGGAGGAGGGCGATCTCGGCGCCCTCCTCGCTTTGCCCAATGCCGCGCGCATCTTTCGCCATGCCGCGCGCGTACAGGCTGTGCGCTCGATCCTGCCGACGCTGACCTACCCCTGCCATGCGACGATCCTCACGGGATGCTGGCCTGAGCGGCATGGGGTGACGAGCAACCTTGCCCTTGCTCCGGTGCAGCGGCCGACACCGTGGCGCTGGCTTCGTGTGCAGAATCGGGAGCCGGACGATTTGCTTTTCGCGACTCGGCGCGCCGGATTGCGCACCGCTTCGGTCTATTGGCCCACGACGGGATGGCATCCGGCCGTGGATTGGCTGATTCCGGAGTATTGGTCGCAAGAGGAGGGGGAGTCCCTCACGCAGGCTATGGCGCGTATGGGGGCGGGGGAGGATGCGCGAACGATCCTCGAACAAGCTGCCCAGGGCGTCGATCCCCGAGAGCATCCTGCGGCCGATGCGATGGCCGTGCGCATCGCCTGCGCCATCCTGCGCATACATCGCCCGGATCTCCTCCTTCTGCATCCCGCAAACCTCGATGAGGCGCGGCATCGGCATGGAACGCAGGGTCCGCACGTCCTCCGGGCGCTTACGGAGCTGGATGATTGGCTTGGGGCGCTTTGGGAGAGCGCAAGCCAGGCCTGGGGCGAGGACGTGAACCTCGCGCTGCTCAGCGATCATGGCCAGCGGGATGTAGGGCGCGTGCTTGCGCCCAATGTCGCCCTGCGCGAGGCGGGGCTGCTGCGCGATGAGTCGGATTGGGATGCGTATTGCCTGGCATCGGGCATGTGCGCCGAGGTCCATCTCTCGCGGGATTCGGAGGCGCTGCGCGGGCGGGTGGAAGCGATCCTGCGCGAGCTCGAGGGGCAGGAGATATGTAAGCTGCTTTCCCGGGAACAGGCGAAGGCGCGTCGGCTCGATGGCGATTTTGCCTTCTTCCTGATGGGTGAGGGGGATGTCGCGATGACCTCACGAAGCACGGGAGCCCTCCTGCAGGATCTGCCGAGGCGGGCCGGAAGCCACGGCTACGCGCCAGAAACAGGTCCCTCGCCGGTCTTTCTGGGAGTGGGACCTGGCTTTCGCGCCGGCGCGACGCTGGAGGCCTGCGATCTGGCCGACGAGGCCCCGACGCTCGCCGCTCTGCTGGGCGCAAGTCTGCCCCGCGCGCAGGGGCGGGTGCTGCGCGAGATCCTCGTCTGAGCGGCCTTGCATCCATCTTGCGCCTTGTGGTATAATACGCCCATCTTTGAAGGAGGGATCGTATGGCGCGCGCAAAGGGCATCAAGCCCATGGCCAGCAATCGCAAAGCGTTTCACGATTACTTCGTCGAAGAGCGAGTCGAGTGCGGCATGGTTCTGCACGGGACCGAGGTCAAGAGCATGCGGCAGGGGCGGATGAACCTCAAGGAGAGCTATGCCGTCGTCCGGGAGGGCGAAATCTTCGTTCTGGGCATGCACATCTCTCCCTATGAGCAGGGCAACATCTTCAACACCGATCCGCTTCGTCCGAAGAAGCTCCTGCTTCACAAGGGCGAGATCCGCCGTCTCTCTCAGGAGGTCGGCCGGATGGGCTATGCGCTCATCCCGCTTCAGGTCTATCTGAAGGACGGACGCTTCAAGATGGAGCTCGGCCTGTGCAAGGGAAAAAAGCTGCACGACAAACGCGACGACATCGCCGAGCGCGACGCAAAGCGCGACATCCAGCGCGCACTGCGCACGCGCAACCGGGGCGAATGACGGGGGTGTACTGGTTTCGACGGGATTGTAGGTGGCGAGGTAAGCGAGCCGCAGCCCCGGGCTGCGTTAAAACCGGGAAATCAATTGAACTGACAATAGCGAATACGCTTTCGCGGCCTAATTAGGCTGTGCGTCGGACCGGGATGCCCACTTTCCCGGAGCCCGGCGTCGAAAAAGTGGGTCCTGTTTCCGCCTAAGCTTTGCAGCGGAGACACATTATGAAGCTACCGGATTCCTAAGCCTGTCCACGGGCGCTGGGACGAGGGAAATCTAAAACATGGACTGCGCTCGGAGAAGGTCTGGTCGTCTCTTTTTCGGACAGGAGTTCAATTCTCCTCACCTCCACCAATGAGAAAACCCGCTAAGCATAAGGCTTTGCGGGTTTTTCTTTATATTATTTAAAATTGTTCGTTTGCTGTGATGTGCGTTCGTGTGACAAAAAGATCATCCGTGTGGCATATCGAATGCATTTGCAACACGATTTGCAACACGATTTGCAACACGATTTGCAACACGATCAGAGCGTGAAAGCCTCGGCTTGTTTGGCCATTTGTTCGGCGATCTGGCGCTGGCGATCGGCCATGACGTGGCCGTAGACGCGGTTGACCATGTCCATCGACGCGTGCCCCATGTCCGCGATGATGTACTTATTCGGCGCGCCAACGGAGATCATGACGGAGGCATGGTAGTGCCTTAGATCGTGGAAGCGGTAGTGCATGCCGAGCTTTTGCAGGAGGCGCTCGAAGCGGCGCGTAATCGCGTCGGGGGTGAGCTTTGTGACGCGGGCATCGTCGGCTCGGGATTGGTCAAGCGCCGCGAGGACGGGCGCGGGGATGCTCAGCACTCGATCTCCGGCTTGTGTCTTTGTGGCTTTGCGCTGGTATGCTCCGGTATCCCCTCGGACGACGGCGGCGTGCACGTGGAGGGTGTGCTCGGTCGGGTCGATGTCTGCCCAAGTTAGGCCACAGATTTCAGACCTGCGAAGCCCCATAAGCGCCGCAAGCAGGAGGGGGACGAAGAGCGGCGAGCCTTTGGCGGCAGTCAGGAGCTTTTGCACTTCTTCCGTGGAGGGGATGGCGATCTCCTGCCGCGGCTGTCTGGGGACGCGAACGAGCCGCATGTCCAGATCGGGGCGGGAGGGGCGCAGTGCGCAGGCCAAAAGGCTGAGCTCGCCGCGGATGGTCTTCGCGCTGGCGCCTGCCAGAGCGCGGGCGTTGGCGTATTGCTGGATAACCGGGACGCTGATCTCGGAAACGAGCAACGGCTTTAGAGCTTGATAGGCGCGCCGTGCGATGCGCATGTAGCTGAGCAGGGTAGAGGGCGACAGATGAGAGGCGCTGCACGTCTCGAGATAGAGGTCTAGGGCGTACTCTACGGAATCTCTATTAGAGCGGATGGGTGCGTCCCCATCACGGGGGATATCCTCGGGGGCGATCCCAGCGGCAAGAAGCTGCTTGACCTTGAGGCGGAAGGCTGTGGCCTGGGCATCGACCTCGGCGGCGTTTGATCCGGTAAAGGATTCGTATCTGCGCGAGCCATCACGCCGGATTCCGACATAGACCTGCCTACGGATTTTCCCGGAGGGAAGCTCCCCGCGCTTTTTTCGCTTGACCATCCCGCACCTCTTTCTGAGTTGCCTGCGAATTTACGGTGAAAGGAAGACGACGGAAACAGGATCGCCAGTCAACTGCTTTTTGTTTTTGCCTTTGAACGGCGCATTGACGCGGACAGCGCGCTGGCCATCTCTCCACGTGTAAGTTGCAACGGTTTTTCGTGAGCTCCTTCCAGAGACCATCGAACCGTTGACAAAGATCCCCGTACTGCTCTCCGAGGAAATGGTATCCTCGACAGCCTCACCGTACTGGTCTGAAAGGGCGGTTACCAGTTTTTGAAGCGTGTTCGTTTTTGTGATTCCGAGCTTAAGCGTAAAATAGACAAGCCCATATCTTCTAGAAAAAACCATTTTGATACCTTTAACTCTTACGTCGTTAAAGGCATAGCTTTTGTCCAGCTCGACATAGTACTCTGTCATTCCGGAGATCCCAGAAGTCGTCTGGTTCTCGTCGAGGTCATACCATCCAGACCGCTGACCTTCTTCGTCAATCCCGAATAGCGTTTTTGCTTCGTCTTCCTTCATGCCGATTTTTAGAACAAGTTCTTGATCCTTATTATGAAGAATCAGCGCCTCATACGGAGGCTGGTCGGCAAGAACCAACGAGGCCGAAATGGTAATCATAAGCGCGAGAAGGATGAAGATGAATTGCTTTTTCATGTTTTCCTCCTTTGACAAAGTCGGTAATTGATGAGTGGGCGTCTAAAATCTCATGGCTTTTTCCCCTGCCTCGAGGAAGGCTTAGAAAGGATGTATTTGGAGTAGTCGAGCATTTCGGAAAGCTGATGGTCGTCCATTTTTCTGATGCTGTCAATCAAGGCGTAAAACAGGTGCTTCCCTCCTTCTTGCGACGGAATCGATTCGGGGATGGGCGAGTCTTTGTAATAGTTGTTTGTTGTGAAATTTGTATTATTACTGTTATTCGTACTGTTTGCGTTCCCGATTATGCTGCTTCTCGCGCCAGTACAGCTTCTAGAAGTTCCTTCGTCGCCTCCTGCTGTGACTTGCTTATCCTTGTTTTTTGGAATTACTCCTGAGACGAGGTCGCTGACGGTTATTCCGTAAAAATTGGCGATTTTTGCGGCAATCTCAGTTTTTGGCAAGCGCAAGCCCGTCTCGTATCGAACGTAGGTATTATGCGGAATCCCGATAAGCCCTGCAGCCTGTTGCTGTGTTAACCCTTTGTCTGCCCTCATCGCTCGAAGAACATCTGCTAATTGCGGCATGGTAGCACCTCCTATCTCTTGGCTAAATTATACCAAGAGGAACGAAAAATAAAAGTGCCGAAAGGCACTTATTTTTAAAAAAACCACTTGCCACACGGCACTTAATATAGTATAATAAAGCCAGGCGGCACAGTGCCAATAGAGAAATGGAGGCGATAAATTGGAAAAGTTAAAAGTATTGAGGAAGGCTGCTCGAATGACCACCACAGAGCTAGCCGAAAAAACAAAAACGACAGCTCCTAGCATCAGCAGATACGAGCGAGGAAAGCGCACGCCGAGCGCAACGACCGCCATTAAGCTCGCCAGAGCGCTCGGGTGCACGGTCGAAGAGCTGATGGGCGAGGACGCGCCGCAGAAGCAGGACGGCAAGGAGGGCTGAGCATGATCGCGAGGGAGCAGAGGACGTGCGAGGACGTCAGCGACTTCCTGCGCCGCTTGCAAAGGCGGCTTGGAATCTCCACGCAGGGGGAGATGGCCGAGCAAGTCGGGCTGACGGAGAGCACGTACAAGGCGAGGCTTCGGAATCCGGCACGCTTTAGCTTGGAAGAGCTTTGGCGCGTCCAGCGCGTCGGGCGTCGGGCGGGAATGGAGCTTGCCGAGGTCAAACTTCTGTGAGGCGCGCGGTGCTGGTCGCGCAGGACAACGCGCCAGCGGGCGAGCTGGTGGCCAGCGCAAGCCCGCGCGGGCGGGTGCTGATCTCCGACCATGCGCGACCGGAGACGACGACAAGGACGATTGAGAGACGAAAGGAGGCGGAGCGCCATGCGGGTGAGACCCTTTCGGGCGCTGATCGTGGTGCTGGCGCTGGTGCTGGCGGCTGAGGTGGCCGCGATCCTGAGCATCGACACGCACGAGGACGAGCGCAGGGCGGCCGAGGCGCGGTATCAAGCGGCGCTGGAGGCATACGAACGACAGAAGGAGGGGATGAAATGAGCGTAGGAATGATGGGGATCCTCGCAACGCTCTGTGGCGTGTGCGTCGGGGCGCTGGCGACGCTCGTCCTGTTCCAGCTGCTCAGCATTCCAGAGGAAGAAGGCATTCTTCGGGCTTTGGGGTTTGAAATGGATAAAGAGGGAGCACAGGATAAGGCGGAATGAAACCGCCTGGAGGTGAAGCCGTGATCGGCGTAATCGTAGACCGAGAGATCCGGAACTTGCACATCGTGGCAGGGAGCGTCATCCAACTGAATGCTCAAGCGGCGCGACGGATCGGAGAGCCGGAAGGTGTGCTCGGGATCGTGACTGAAAAGGGAGAATGGGGCGTCCTGGTTCGGCTGAGCGGGGAGCATGAGCAGCGGAAGCTTTTATGGAGCGAAATCGAATGGATCGGAGATGGCATGATCTTCCCAGACAGCGGAGAACAAACTGGGGCATAGAACGGGAAAGAAACTACGTCTGTCCCGTTTGTGGGCCTCCGTGCGGATCCCGTGCGCAATATATGAAGCGATCGTCTTGCCCTTGACGATCGCTTTTGATCCAAAGAGGGGCAAATGGGAGATCGGACCGTCGCCGACCTCAGGGAGAATCTGACCCAGAAGAGAACGAAAGAGGATAAGCCAGGAGGAAGAGGGGGAAAAAATCCCTCTTCCCCGGCTTGAATGGGAGTCCTAACAAGAGGCGAAGACATCTCTCCGGAGATCAGCCGAAAGGAGACCGCCGTGGATCGCAGTGCAAAGGACTGTCTCGTGCTGTTTGACACGACAGTCGAAGGGCGGCTGGACGAGGGATGGAACTCGGGCGTTTATCGGCAGCGGACGAAGACGATCAAGGCAGGGCCGATGATCACAGTGCAGTGCTACCCGATCTGGGACACGGCGACCAGAGCGCAGGTGGCAAAGAGCGAAGCGAGGCGGGCGCGTCATCGGGCGGCGATGGAAAGGCTGAACGCAAAGAATGCCAGAAAAAGGCTGATTAATCTGGTCAACCAGAACTTTGGCGCGGGGGATCTGATCCTGACGATGGAGTATCCGATCGGGCGCCAGCCATGCGATGACGCGAGGGCTAGGCGGGATATGCAAAATCTGATCGACCGGCTGCGCAGGCGCTGGAGGGGACGGTCGGAGCAGGCGATGAAGTACATCTACGTCACGGAGAAGACGCAGAGCGAGAAATACGGCGAACGCTGGCATCACCACATGATCATCACCGGTGGGGTCTTGAGCAGGGAAGAGATCGAGCAAGCGTGGATCATCCGGCATGGCGGGCTGGCCAATGCGCGCGTGGCCCAGCCGAACGAGCGGCATCTCTCTGGATTTGCGGCCTACCTCACGCTCGACAAGACGGGGCGCGATCCGCAGAAGGACGGGAAGAACCCGCAGACGCGCGTCGGGAGGAGATGGAGCGGGTCCGCGAACCTGACCCAGCCGACGGAGACGACCGCAGACAAGAAGATCAGTGTGCGCAAGGCGGGGCAGATCGCAGAAGGCGCAGCAAGCGGGGCTCGGATTGCGCTGCAAAAGCTCTACCCAGACTGTGAATTGCTCTGGATCGAGTGCAAGCGGAGCCGATGGACGACCGGGGTGTATATCACGGCCGAGCTGAGGAAGATCCCGAACCGAGAAAAGAGGCGTAAGGAGGTGAACCTGTGAAAATCTGCAAAAATTGCAAATGGGCGGGGAGGGGCGAACGCGCGTGGCAGGTGATTTGTACCCTGGAGGAGCAGAAAACGATGCCCGAAAGAGAAAAAGCTTGCGAGAAGTACGCAGTGAGCGCCTACGCCTATCTCGACAGCATTGTGCGCACCGAGGAGCGGATCAGGCGCATGGAGGAGAAGGTGGCGCGCTGGCGCGAACTGGCCGAACGTGCGACGGGTTCGACGGAGGCCGTGCGCGTATCAGGGACGCACGGAAGCTCGCGCGTCGCAGAAAATATAGACAAGTGCATCGACGCGACGCGGGGAATCGAGGACGTCGCCCAATGGCTGGAGGCGCGATATGCCAAAGCGTTGCGCATGATCGCGGAGGTCTCTTCGCCGGAGGCGCGAGAGATCGTAGAGCTGAGGAGATTGCAACGCATGTCATGGGAAGAGATCGCTAAGCGCATGGCATATGACAATAGTCAGGTGCGGAGGCTGGATAAGCAGGCGATGCGGGAGATCCAGGGCGCGCTCGACGATGCGGGGATCACCGATTAAGAGCGCAAAAAACAAAAAGGCGGGGACGTCTGATCTCTCAGATTTTCCTTTCATTGTTGAATTTCAACGACAAAAAGGCTTGACGTAGCTGTATAGCTATGCTATAATGAATCCAGAAAGGGGGTGAGGGACAGTGAGACGGAGGCAAAGAAAAAACCGCGAGAACCGAGCGAACAAGCTGGCATTTCTCGCGGCGGCTCTGGGCGTTCTGGCTGAGATGGTCCACTTGCTGGCGGCAATCATCGAAGCGATGAACGACTAAAGAGCACGGGGGACGGGGCGAAAGCTCCTCCCCTTCAGCCTCAGTATATCACAGCTCACTGTCCGGGGCAAATGGAAAACCTCATGAATGCGCTGCACATCGTCGAAATCATCGTGCGGATCGCCATGCTGGCGGTGCTGATCCGTCTGATGGCCGTTCTGAAGGACAGAAAGGGGGGTGACACATGAAATTATCGCCCAGAAAGGGCGGGCATGGTCATGTGACGGCATACATGGCCACACTAGGGAGCAAAGAGGCGCGGGATGCGGGGTTCATCCGGGAGGATGGATCAAGCCGGATTCTGAGAAAGGACCTCGATGCAACGCGAGGAACGATTACAATCCAAGTGGATTGGGCTGCTGAAAAAGCGGCAGAACAAGACAAATTATCCACAGGCGGTGGAAAACATGCGCGGAAATGCGCGGTCGAATCGTGCTAAAATGGCAACATGAAATAACGGGCAGCCTTCGGGCGGGCCCGTTTTTTAGTGGACGTAGGAGGTAAATGCAGAGTCAACCCCAAGATGCGCCAGGTATGCGGGCGTTGGCGGAGCGAATGAAGGAGGAGTTATCATGGGCGATCGAGTTGGATGCGATCATCCGGAGTGGGCATGCCACCGAGCGGATTGCTTCGCAAACGTAGCAGGAAGCTGGTGCAGGATCTTAAATGACACCTACTTTGGAGATAGGCAATGCCCTTTTTTCAAGACGACGCATCAATATCGGCTGGATCGGCTGAAGTGCGCGCTGAAGGCGGAGGAGGAGCGAAGTGGCGGATGCGGAGCATGCGGCGCTTGAGGCGCTGAGGAACTACCGGCACGAGTCGCGGCGGATCGAGGAGATGCGTGAGCGCATTGCGGCGGTGCGAGAGGCGGGCACCCGTGCGACATCCAGCGCCGAGGCTGTGCGGATCGGAGGATCTGGGAACCGTTCGCGGGTCGAGTGCTGCGCCGTGCAACTCATCGACCTGGAGGAGCAGCTTGACCGGATGATCGACGAGTCGATCCGAGAGCGGTGCGCGATCCAGAGCGCGATTCGGGGGCTGGAGGATGCGCGGGAGCGGCGCTTGCTGGAGCTGAGGTACATCGACGGGCGGAGCTGGCACACGGTCAATTGGCGGCTGGAGGTCAGCGAGACGACGAGCCGACGCGTGCACGCCGAGGCGCTGGCGCACTTTGCGGCGCAATACAAAAGGCAGGGTTAACGCCCTTCCTTCAGGTCTTCGGTGTAGCGCTCGACCAGCATTGAGAGGAAGGCGGCGCGGCTCATGCCTGTCTGCCCCCGAACGCTTTCGATGTGGTCAAAGATTTCGTTTCGGATGGGCGCAACCCAGGATTTGTAGGTCTTTTCGTTGTAGCGGCGCTTGACCTCTGTGCTGGTGTGCGTCTTTCTGCGCGCCGGCTCAGTCATGGAGCCACCCTGCCTTGACGGCGATCCAATGCAGGGCGTACCC
>R15__coassemble_917_pt1 | contig 17806 bp, 12 predicted proteins | sample R15__metabat2_low_PE_033 | metagenome-assembled genome bin R15
GTGATGGGATGCTGTATAAAGCAAGGGTAGAGACCGAGAGCACAGGGCTTAATCTGCGCAGCGGTCCGGGCACGGGCTTCGAAAAAATCGGGTCGATCCCGCGGGGCGCAGTGGTCGAGGTGGGGATGACCACGCGATCTGAGGATGGAGATGAGCGATGGGCCTTTGTGCACTATGGGGGGCAAAAGGGCTATGCCTCGCTTGCCTACCTGACGAGGCTGGATGATCCGGCTTCAGACGGGACGGGGGCGGAGGTTACGCTGGCGGGAGGTGCGCCCGATGCGGAGTTGCCGTCCTACGTGAGGATCATCCAAGGGATGACCTTGCTGCGCGAGAAGGGGTCAGGGGTCGTCATTGGGGTAGCGGGCGAGTGGGAGGTCTATCCGCCGAAGGGGACTGCGGGGCAAGGGGCGTGAGCGCGAATGAACTACGCCCTGGATGGGGAGGATGCGCCCTATCGTTGTCCGGCGTGTGGGTTGGTCTTTCTCCCCGCTCGTTGGGTGATCTGCGATTATGACCTGGCATGGGACGCGCTTGTGCTGCGCCCTTGGGCTTTGTGCCCCGATTGCGGGGCTGATGGAATCGAGCTGAAGGAGAAAAAGGAGGAAGATTAAGATGGATTATTTCTTTGTGCGTATGAGCGCGGCGGCTGTGGGTATCGTGATTTCGTTCTTTACGGGTCTGCCGCCGATCCTGCTTGTGCTTCTAGCGGTCATGACGCTCGATTATGCGACGGGGTTGGTGTGCGGGATCATGGGCAAGAGCGCCAAAACCGAGACCGGCGGGCTGTCATCTAAGGCGGCCTTTGTTGGGCTCATGAAAAAGATGCTGATCTTGGGCGTGGTCGCCCTGTCGGCGCTTCTGGACTTTGCGGTCGCCAGCGGGGCGGGGATTGCCTTTGATGCGGTGACTGGGGCGACATGCCTGTGGTTCGTCGCGTCGGAGGGGGTCAGTGTGGTCGAGAACGCGGCGTCGATGGGCGTTCCGGTGCCGGAAGTGCTCCGGAGCGCTCTAGAGGTATTGCGCGCCTCGAAGGCGGGAAAGTAAAGAATAGGACCAAGTTAATAAAGCTCTGGCTGCCGGTCTCCTGGAGAGGGAGGTCGATAGCTAGAGCTTTTTGTGTGTCTGGGAAACTCAAACAATGCGGAGCGTTTGCACTCGATTGTAATACGCGCGGCTTTTACGCCCAGCGGAGCGATTGGGGGCGCGAAGGGTAGAATTGGGAATCGGAGTCAGACAAGGCGGGCATCCCCCCTCCCGCGCAAAACTTAAGCCCTGGGGATCTCCACCAGAGGGGCTCAATCGTGCGCAAAAAATAGGATAATGTCATTTTTTGCGGAAGCGCAGAAAATACTGGTCAATTTGCACAACGCCTCTGCTAATCCTTAAAACGAGAGGATCAGTCCCCAAGTTTTGTGGGAGTGTTGGCATTAAGGAATCAAAACCAATTGCATGCAATTGAATGCAAATGTTTCGTTTGAGAGCTGTGTTGTTTTAGAAGGAATCAAAACGGTTGTTATCCAATGGTCTCCTACGGCACGGTTTGAGAGCTGTGTTGTTTTAGAAGGAATCAAAACGCACCGTGGGTGCCTCTGGCTGTCTGCGCCGTTTGAGAGCTGTGTTGTTTTAGAAGGAATCAAAACATTAGCAAATTGTCGGAAATAAGCTTGACAGTTTGAGAGCTGTGTTGTTTTAGAAGGAATCAAAACTCAAAGGGAACAAAACGCCTTTGGATACGCGTTTGAGAGCTGTGTTGTTTTAGAAGGAATCAAAACCCAGCAAAAACATGGTCGCGATTCCAAGCGGTTTGAGAGCTGTGTTGTTTTAGAAGGAATCAAAACCTCTGTACCCGCGTCTACGCCAACGGGCTGGTTTGAGAGCTGTGTTGTTTTAGAAGCAATTATACTGGAGGTAACAATGAAGATATTTAAAGTTATATGCATCCTGGGAACGGTCGCATTCTTATTTTTGACGCTGTCTCTTATGACCTTAGAGGGGATGCCGCTGGTGGGAACTACAATCGTTGCCGCCTTTTTCTGCGGATGCGGAATCGTCGTTGTTGGCTTTATGGAACGGGTACAAAAAGAAATGGAGAATCAGTCCAAGCTGTTGGATAGGATCGCATGGGCTGTCGAGCATCCTAGGGAGAAGAGTTAAAGGACTGTTAGCGTGATTAGGCCGCCTTCGGGCGGCTTTTTTTTTATGTCGTTGGGTCGTTTGAGCGTGTTGGGAAAGGGATAATCAGACACTCTTCTTGCTCTGATCCTTCATCCCGGCTGGTGCCCAGACCTCATGCTCTTGTGAGGCTTTCAACATCTGGTACATCTCGTCCAGTCGCTCGCGGTAGGGCGGGATCAGATCGGCGTAGGGATCTCTTTTCACCGTGATGCCCATGACCATCTCGGGGGTGCTGTCGGAGAGGCCGAGCATCCAGTCGGCGGAGATGCCAAGATGGCGACATCGCTTTAAAAACATCGAGAGGTGGAAGCCTTACACCCTGCACATAAGAAGAAAGTCGGGCTGCACTGAATGGACAGCCGAATGGGGCGACATGGAAGCCCAGCATAACGCGATAGATGGAAAACCATCCGTCGCAGCGCGAGTTCTCTGCAAAAGGCAGCCCATGGGCTGACGGCCTGTTCGTCGGATCGGCAGCTTGTGCCGGGTCAAATGCAGACCGGTGAAAAGAGAAAGGGGTGGACCGACATTTCGTAGCTTCTGAACACGCCGAACATCCAAGACGCCACCGCAATCCTTGACGAAAGGGGGTACGCAAGCCCTTTATCCCGCCCCGAATCTATGCTATAATCCATGATGGATTGAAAGATTTCTCCCGAACGCGTGCGTCGCGACCATTCCAATCTGAGAAAGCAGGACAACGTTTATGAAATATCCGTTTCTGGTTTCGGTCATCATGGCGGTTTACAATGCGGAAAGCTATTTGGCCGAGGCGATTGAGAGCATTGTACACCAGAGCCTTGGCCTGCAAAACATCCAGCTCATCCTGGTCGATGACGGTTCGGCAGATCGTAGCGCCGAAATCTGTGATCAATATGCCAAGGCGTATCCATCGAACATTACGGTCCTTCATCAGGCTAACCAGGGGGTGGCGGAGGCCAGAAACCATGGCATGGACGTGGCAACCGGAAAATACCTCAACTTCATGGATTCCGATGACCGCATGGGCGGGGACGCGCTTAAAAAGATGGTGTCCTTTATGGACGCACACGCCGACGAAACCGATATCGCGACGGTTCCGATCCGATTCTTTGGCGACACCGAAGGGGATCATCCCCAGAATCTCAAATTTGAGCAGGGATCCCGTGTCCTTCATCTGACACAAGAGCCTCAAAATGTGCTGTTTTTCGTGAATGCCTCCCTGTTTTCGGCGCATCTGAAAGATCGCATACGCTTTGACGGCACGTTGCCCGTCGGCGAAGACATTAAGTTTATCTACACCGCCTTGGCCGACAAACCCACTTTGGGCTTGGTGGCGGACAGCGTCTACTGGTATCGGAAACACGTGTCCCAATCGCCGAGCCTCCTCTCGAGCAAGGCGCGAAAAAAGAGCTATTATGTCGAGTATTTTGACAACCTCATCTTCTGGCTCCGGGACTACTACGTCGATCGTCTGGGATGCCTGCCGCCCTATGTGCAGCATGCCTTTGCGACCGATTTAAAATGGCGTTTTGTCAACGGCGGAGAGGAAAACAACAATCTATTGGAACAGGAGGGCATTTTAACTGCCGAGGAGGTTTGGGCTTACAAGGAGCGTCTGAAGCGAGCCCTCGCCCTGATCGAGGATGCGTTTTTGTTTCACGAGATATTTATCCGGCATAGCAATGATTGGATTCGAAGCCTTTACGTCGCTGGCTTTAAATACAGCCCGGACGAGATTCGGGTCCGTTGCCAAGACCATGCCCTCTTCGCGGAGAGAAAGGGCAAGCGCTTCCTCTCCATCGGCTTCTGGGTGGTCAAGCTATGTGACATGCTTTTTGAGCAAAACGCCATCACGCTCCTGGGCAGTGTCAGTGTGCCTGCAGGGATCGAAAGCGAGTTCCATCTATCGCTCGGCTATGGAGATCGGAGCGAGAGGGTACAGTGGTGCGATGTTCGATCGACAAAGGCCCAGTTTCAGACGGAGTATTTGATCGAAAAGACCTTTCGCGTGACGCTCGACGCGCTTGCGCATCCCCGGCGTTCGCTGACGATGACGGCGCGGATCGGCGAGGGGGAGAGGGACGCGATTCCGTGCGAGCTGTTTTTTGCGCATACTTGCCCCGTGGGCGCCAAATATGATTTTGATTATTACGCGGATCGGAATTGGCTGTTGACCTACACGAAGGGCATGCTCGCCATCGAAAGAAGGAATGTGTTCAACCTGCGCGTGTCCCGCGCAAAATACGCCGCGCAGCTGCTCAAAAAGCATGATCCGGAAGACCTGAAGGCGCTCGTCCTGTATCCGATGATCGCGGTGCTCAAGCCGCTTGTGGGCAAGCGCCCGATCTGGCTCCTGTCGGATCGCTGGAACAAGGCGGACGACAATGCGGAGGCTCTCTTTGGGTACATCAACCGCCTAGAACGGGGGCCCCGCGCCTGGTATGTACTCCGTCCGGACGCGCCGGACTGGGATCGCATCAAGGCGGAAGGGCGGGTCGTCAAGGCCTTCTCCTTCCGGCACAAGGTGCTCTACGCCCTGTGCGACGCCAACATCTCCTCACATGCGGATGAACTGACGATCAATCCCTTCTATGGGCATCACGAGCCCTATCGGAAGATCGCATACGGCAAGCGGCTGTACTTTTTGCAGCATGGTGTCATAGAGAATGACTTGTCGCCATGGCTCAATCGCTTCACCAAGCCCCTCTCTCTCTGTGTGTCCACGACGAACGCCGAGTGCACCTCCCTAAAGCAGAGCTGCTACGGCTATGAGGAGGGCGTCGTTCGCCTCACGGGCTTGCCCAGGCATGACCGCCTCTATTCCAAGCCCGAAAGGATGATCCTGATTGCGCCGACCTGGCGATCGAGGCTCGTGACGGGATTCATCAAGCAGACGGGGCGGCGGGAGGTCTTGCCCGGCTTTGCAGACAGCGCCTATTGCCAGAATTACGGGCGGCTGCTGTGCGATCCGACGCTGATGGACGCGGCGGAGCGGACGGGCTATCGGATCGCCTTTTTTAGCCACCCGAACATGCGGGCCTGCGAAAAAGAGATGACCTTTGATCCCCGCGTCCTGCTCCTTCCGGAGGGAATCGCCTACCGCGACCTCTTTGCGAGGGCGGATTTGCTCGTGACAGACTATTCCTCCGTCGCCTTCGACTTTGCTTATCTGCGAAAGCCGGTTCTCTACTTCCAAGCGGACAAGGAGGCGTTCTTCCGTCAGCAGACGACGATGGAAAGCGGCTATTTCGATTACGAAAGAGATGGATTTGGCGAGGTGGAGGGCACGCCTGAAGGCTTGCGTGACCGCATCGTGGCCTACATGCAGGGTGGTTGCACCCTGAAGGCGGAATACAGAGCCCGGATCGACCGCACGTTCCCGTTTGCGGATCGCGACAACTGCCGCAGGGTGTATGAGGCCATTCGAGAGATTTCCGAATCCTCCGGGGCTGTGGGACGAAAGGGAAGCTGAGGCGTTCTCCCTTGAAATGCGAACAACGTTGAAATAGTTTCGAAAAATTTTAAAACTCCCATTGCAATTTGTGAAGAAGCGTTGTACAATTATTTCGGAATTTAATAAATAGGCTTTACAAGAGGCGGGTTTTTCCCCAAAGGGTTTCTTTCGGATAAAAGGGATGAGGAGTGATACGATGAAAAGGTGGATTTCGCTGGCGCTGGTCTTCTGCATGCTTTTTGGCTCCTGTGTCGGGCCGGGTGCAGCGGCGGAAGAGTTCTTTGCGGATGCGAGCGACGATTTCGCATGGGACGAGTCTTCGTTCGAGGATTTCGATGCGGATTTCGAGGAGATGGATGCCGGCTTTGAAGAGGCGCCGGGCTTCGAATTCGAGGCGGAAGAAGAGCCTCAGGACTTCGAAGCGGGCATCGAAGACGAGCTCTTTGAAGCGGTAGAGCCCGAGCTCTTCGAAGAGGTGCTGAGCGACGAGCCTTCGGCCGAGACCGAAGAGGCGCAGGCGGAGGAAGAGCCGATCGAGCCCGCCGACGAGGCGCAGGCGGAGGAAGAGCTGATCGAGCCCGCCGACGAGGCGCAGGCGGCTTCGGAAGCGGAGGAGGCTCCCGAGGCGTTTGAGGCGCCCTTTGACGAAGAAGAGGATCTGGGAGAATTTGCCCCGGAGACGCAGAGCCTGATCCTGCCGCAGGTGCAGGATGTCCAGGTGCGTCTGCTGAGCGAATCCTCCGTCGAGGTCACCTGGAGTCAGCCGGAGCTGGGCGCGGATGCCGATCCGGCAGGGCTTGGCTACGTCCTACGATACGGCACTTCTGACGTCGATCTGACCGAGGACGTGACGATTCCCGATTTCGATGTTCAGAGCCATACCCTGACCGGATTGACGCCCGGCCAAACGTATTCCTTTGCCCTCGTGCTCTACTGCGATACGGAGGCCGACGGCCGGTGCTATGGCGAGCTCGAGTCCGAGCCGGCGACATTGACCCTCGCGTCCGAAGCGCCAGAGGAAGCGACCTCCGAAACGACCGAGCCTGCTGAGGCGGGCGAGGAAGCCGAAGCGGAGACCGAGCCTTATGAAGCGCCTGAGGAGGGCGAAGAGGAAGAAATCCCCGCCGAAGCCGAAGCGGAGGTAAAGACCGACGCACCGCTTCTGGGCGCACCTGCGCTCCTGCTCAACGGGCTCAAACGCGCGCCGCTGATGATGCTCCGAAGCGTCAGCCTGCCGAAGGTGTCCAATGTTCAGGCGAAGCGCCAGAGCGAGTCCTCCATCGAGGTGACCTGGAGCAAGCCGTCCCTCTCGACGAGCATCGATCCGACAAAATGCGGGTATGAGGTGAAATACGGCAGTTCCGCTTCAGACCTGAGCGACTTTGTGACGATCTCGGACATCAACACCAAGACGCACACGGTCACGGGCTTGACGCTCGGACGCGAGTATTTCTTCGAAGTCAGGCTGTACTACGAGGATGGATCGGGCAAGAGCTATGGTCTGCCGGGAACGGCCAGCGCGATGGTCACCCCCGATGGTCCTGCGAGCCTCACCGTGGTAAGCAACAGCACGACCGAGGCCAAGTTGACCTGGACAAGAGTTTCGACCGCCTCCGGCTATGTGATTGAACGATCGGCGGATGGCCTGAGCTTCGCGCAGATCGCGACGATTTCCGCGAACACCACCCTAACCTACATCGACAAAAACCTGAATCCGGGTACGGAGTATACCTATCGGGTGTATTCCTACAAGGGCAGCACGGCCTGCAAGAGCGCGGAATATCCGCAGAAGACCTTCCTCTGCCTGCCCATGACACCCCAAAACGTCAAGGCGACGACGGATACGGTCAACGCGATCAAGATCACCTGGGATCAGGCCAAGGGCGTCAGCGGCTATCGCGTCCATCGATCCAACAACGATGGCAGCACCTTTGAGCCGATCTACACCTGCACCTCCGCCACCGAAACCAGCTATGTCGACACCGGCAGAATCACGGGCAAGGAGTATCTGTATTACGTCGAGTCCTTTTACAACGGAGAGGACTCCGTCGCGTACAGCGAGCCGAGCGTCATCGCCGTCGGGGCGGCCAAAATGGCGGCGCCGACAGGGCTGAAAACCTTGCCCGTGGACACGCAGTCGATCAAGATCTCCTGGAACAGGGACAGCGAGGTCAACGGCTACATCCTCGAGGGATCGGACCATTCGGATTCTGGCTGGGCACAGATCTACAAAGGGGCAAACAACAGCTATACCGAGACCGGACTGACGGTCGGCAAGGTGCGCTACTATCGCGTCAAGTCCTACATCAGCGTGGGCGGGGGCGAAGTTGAATCGCTCACGACCAGCGGCAAGGTCTTTGACACGCCGCGCCCCGCCGTCCCGGATCATTTGCAGCTGACGCATCAGGCGCACGACAAGGTCAAGGTCTCCTTTGGCGCGGTGCCCGGTGCGACGGGGTATCAGGTTGAGCGCAGCACCGACAAGACGAACTGGACCGTCGCGTATGCGAACAGCACCAATTCCTGCGTCATGGACGGGCTCGATGCGGGCACCCAGTACTATGTGCGCGTGGCGGCATATGTGAATGTCAACGTCAATGGTGCGACGAGCCGGAAGCTGGGCAACTATACCGCCGTCAAGTCCATCGTTGCCCAAAGCGTCAAGCCGGCTAACTTCGGGTATAAGAGCCTTACCCGCAATACGCAGATCAGCCTCGTGCTCGACTGGGATGCGGTGCCGGACGCGGCAGGCTATTACGTCTGGCAAAGAGAGAGCCCGTCTGGGCAGTGGGTCTGGCAGGGCGAGACGGCCAAAGGCGTATTGCAATACACCTTCAAAGGCATCGAGCTGGAGACCGCGTATGACTACCGCGTCTGTGCGTACTATGTCAAGGATGACGGCTATACGCGCGTGAACGGAGAGCTCAGCCAATTCTCCTATACAGTTCCCATGCGCGCGCCAAGCGGCTTGACTAAGACCAACGTCAGCATGACGCAGTTCAAGATCAGCTGGGATGTTCTGGCCACGATTTCCGGCTACGAGGTTGAGGTTACCACGCCCGAGGATCCGGGATTCCTGTATAAAAAGGACGTCGGCACCGCGACCAGCCTGTCGGTTTCTGGTCTGACTTGCGGCTATCGTTACGTCGTGAAGGTTACGCCCTACTGTGTCCGCGATGGAAAGACGATCAAGCACGCGAATATGTACGCGACCAATAATACGTCAGACCCGAACTATAATGCTGGTTATGTAAAGACCAAGGGCTACTACATGACGACACCGGACAATGTCCGGAACCTGCGGGTGGTCGCAGCGACGGCGGCCAAGAGCGTGAAATTGAGTTGGGATAAGGTACCGGGCGCTGATGGCTATGCGGTGAAACGCGCAACGACCGCAAAGGGGACCTATTCGAAGATCAAACAGCTCTCTTCCGCGGAGATCACTTCCTATACGGATGTGTTTGTCGCTGCGGACGTCGGCAAAACCTATTTCTACAAGGTGTATGCCTTTGTCGGCGGTGTCGGTGGAAACACGTGGAGCGAGTCTTCCGCATATGTCTCGGGCGTGGTCGCGCCGGGGGAGACGGCGGCGGTCTACCTGTCCAACAACAGCGCGACCCGGATGCAGATTGAGTGGAAGGCCATTGCCGGCGCTCATGGATACGACATCCTGAGGAGCACCTCCTACAGCGGGACGTACACCAAGGTAGCGAGCGTGCCGGCGCCTACGCTCAAGTACGTCGATGGAGACTTGAAGACCGGGACGACCTACTACTACAAGGTGGTCGGCTACATCAAGAACGGCGGAGTCTACACCTATGGCATCGCTAGCACGCCTGTGAGCAAGAAGGCGCAGCCCTGCAGGCCGAGGAACAGCAATGCATGGGTTCGGAGCGGCAAGACCGTGTTGGTCGGATGGACGGCAGTCGGCGAGGCAACCTCCTTTGTGGTCTACGGATCCACCTCCCTTAACGGCACGTATCAAAAAATGGGGACCTTCAAAGGCGGCACCACAAGCGGCACCGTGAGCGGCCTGACGCCCGGACAGACCTATTACTTCAAGGTCAAGAGCGTGGTGGGCGGTGTTGAAAGCGATTTCAGCGGCGTCAGTTCTGGGGTCAAGGTCATGCCGCAGAAGGCGACGACCATCAACTATGCCAACATCGCCGGCAGCACCACCTCACTTAAGATCAGTTGGAGTGCGGTGCAGGACGCGGATGGATACGAGCTGCAGTACCGCATACACAATGGGGGTGCGGCAACGCCCGCGTGGACGGTGGTCAATGGTTCGATCGGCGCCTCCACGAGGAACTACACCGTCAGCAATTTGAAGCTTGGCGAGTACTATCAGTTCCGCGTTCGCGGCTACAACAATGTGGGCGGCTCGAAGCTCTATGGGGGCTGGTCGAGCTGGCTGAAAGGATACACCAAGGCGCTCGCGCCCACCTCGATGAGCAGCTATGCCAAGGGTACATACTACATCCGAACCCAGTGGACGCAGGGAACGGGCGCCACTGGCTTCCGCCTCTACTACCGCAAGAAGGGAACGTCCGCCTGGCTCCTGGCCAAGGACGTCAAGACCTCGCAAAAGAGCCAGAAGGAGACCATCAGCAGTTTGTCCTCCGGGACGACTTATCAAATCATGGTGGTCAGCCGCTACGTCGATACCAAGGGCGTCACCCAGAGCGGCAACAACACGATGATCGAGGTGACGACTAGGTAAGATCGGGCGTCGCGGTCCGCGGCCCTTGATTGAAACCGGATCATCTCTGAACGATCCATTTTGCGCGATTCTCTGTCGAATTTTCGATGGGGAATCGCGCTTTTTGACGGAAAAGCGCCATGGCGGCTGCTTATCCCGCAAGATGTCGAAGGGACAGCGTGAGCGTCCATAGGAATCCGAAGGCGAACCCTGCCTCACGGGCTTGGACGCCAAGCCGCCTCCTTTTCGTGAGGGGATGGGCATCGATCTGCGCCACCCTTCGGCGAGTGCCACACAGCCCGTGGGCAGCATCAAAAACGGGCAGCGAACCGATTGGCTCGCTGCCCGCTCATGATATAGAATGCTTGTTTTGTCTCCTTATGCCTCCGTCTGCCCCTTCCCGCCCTCCGTAAATTGATTGAACGAGAGCACCCGGAAGCACGCCCCGTCGTAGGCCATGGAGGAGATGGAGCCGTTTCGCGCTTCGGCGGGGGTTTGGAAGTCGGGGTCAAAGGTGTCAAAGACGGCCTTGATGACCGAGCTGTGGGAGAAGAGGAGGATGTGCTGCTTCTCGGGGTTTTTGCGCAGGATCGTCTCGACGCCCCGGCGCAGGCGCCCCAAAAACGTCCGGTAGTCCTCGGCCAGGTGGTAGGGGTCGAGCAGATGCACCATGTCGATGCGCAGGGCCTCCGGGGCTTCCTCGCCCGCCGGGATCAGCCCCATGTCGGCGGCCTTCACGTCGGCCAGCCGCCAGGTGCCCGGGCCGTCCAGCCCCTCGAAGTAGCCAAAGCCGATCTCCCGCAGGTCGCGGGAGGGGATGATGGGCAGATCCTTCCCCGCTGCGCTCAAAAACAGCTTCGCCGTGTCCAGCGCGCGGGTCAGGTCGCTGGAATAGACCGCGTCAAAGGGGATGTGCCCGAAGGCCTCCCCGCTTTGGCGGGCGGCCTGGATGCCGCTGGGGGTGAGCTGGGAGTTGGACCAGCCCTGCAGCCGCCGGAAGACGTTGAACTGCGTCTGTCCGTGGCGCAGAAAATAGAGAATTTGCTTTTCCATGTCGCTGCTCTTTCAAATGCGTGCGGTCATGCCGTCCAGCGCCCTTTGCAGGCGCCGCTTCAAATCGCCGTGGGCCTCCTGCGAAAAACGGCAGGCGGGGTCCTCCAGCCGCTCCGGCGGATAGCGCCAGACGACGGTCTTCCGATAGGGCTCCTCCTCCCAGGCGTAGCGGGGGAAGAGGTGGGTGTGCAGGATCGGGTCGGTATTGCCCAGCGTCGCGTAGTTGATGCGCATCGGCTGATCCAGCGCCTGCAGCATCGCGTCCCCCAGAAGCGTCATTTCCATCAGATAGCCCGCCCGCTCCGCCGGGGGCATGGCGTTGATGGATGCGTAGGGCTTTTTCGCAAAGAGGATGCAGTATCCGGGCAGGAACTGGAAATAGCCCATCTCCGCATAGCTGTGCTCAAATTCGTAGAGAAATTCCGGCTTGTCGTGGTCTATAGCCATGCTGTGTCCTTTCAGGCGGAGATACAGGCCGTGGTAGCGGCCGATCTGCGCCAGCGTATCGTAGATCATCCGTACATTCTCCGTTGAATCAAGGTCTTTTCAGCGCGCCGCATCGTAGAGGTGGCAGCAGACCGCGTGGCCGGGGGTGGGCTCGACGCTTCGGGGCGCCTGCGTCTTGCAGATGGCCATGCACTGCGGGCAGCGGTTGTGGAAGGGGCAGCCTTCGGGCTTGTGGATGGGGCTGGGCACGTCGCCCTGCAGGACGATGCGATGCCGCCGTGCGCCCAGCTCGGGGATGGGGACGGCCGAGAGCAGGGCCTGCGTGTAGGGATGGAGCGGGCTTTCGTACAAGGTGTCGGAGGGGGCGGTTTCCACGATCTGCCCCAGATACATGACGGCGATGCGGTCGCTGATGTACTGCACGACGCTCAGGTCGTGCGCGATGAACAGGTAGGTCAGGTTCATCTGCTTTTGAATGCGCCGGATCAGGTTGAGCACCTGCGCCTGGATGGAGACGTCCAGCGCGGAGACCGGCTCGTCAAAGAGCACCAGCTGGGGCTGGATGCACAGCGCGCGGGCGATGGCGATGCGCTGGCGCTGGCCGCCGGAGAACTCGTGCGGGAAGCGGTCGAGGTAGGCGGGATTCAGGTTGACCAGCGTCATGAGCTCCTCCATGCGCACCCTGCGCGCGGCAGGGTCCTTCATGCCGTGGACGCGCATGGGCTCGTCGAAGGCCTCGCGGATCTTCTTGAGCGGGTTGAAGGAGGACATGGGGTCCTGAAAGACCATCGAGACCTGCTTGCGCATGCGGAAGGCGTCTGCGCGGGAGAGCCGCGTCACGTCCTGCAGGCCGCCGTCCAGATCGTAGCGGATCGTGCCGCCCGTCGCGCGGACAAGCCCCATCAAGGTCTTACCCAGGGTGGTCTTGCCACATCCGGATTCGCCGACCAGCCCCAGCGTTTCGCCGTGCGCGACGGTCAGGGAGACGTCGTCCACCGCCTTGACCGTTCCGATCGGGTGCTTGAAAAAGCCGCCGTAGACCGGAAAATGGGTCTGCAGGTGCTCGACCTCGATCATGGGGCGCGTCTTATCCATTGCCCTCGCCTCCTTCCGTCCGCATGCAGCGCACCCAATGGCCGCCGCCGATGTCCCGATAGGGCATGAGCCCGCGCCGGCAATCCTCGGTGCACACCGTGCAGCGCCCCGCAAATTCGCAGCCCTCGGTCAGCTCGAGCGGGCTGGGGGTCATGCCCTGGATGGTCTCCAGATCCCGCGTGCGGTCCATGCCTAGCCGGGGGACGGACCGCAGCAGCGCGCGGGTGTAGGGATGGGTGGGCTTTGCAAAGAGCTGCTCGGTCGTGCCCATTTCCACGATGCGCCCCATGTACATGACGGCCACCTCGTCGGCCATCTCGGCCACCAGTCCCATGTTGTGGGTGATCAGGATGATGGACTTGCCGTGTTCCAGCTGGAGCTGTTTCATCAGGGCCATGATCTGCGCCTGAATGGTGACGTCCAGGGCGGTCGTGGGCTCGTCGGCGATGATCAGCTGGGGATTGCAGATCATGGCGATGGCGATCATGACGCGCTGCTTCATGCCGCCGGAAAACTCGTGCGGGTACTGGTCGTAGCGCCGCTCGGGATCCGGGATGCCCAGCTGGGCAAAGAGCGCCACGACCGCTTTGCGCGCCTCTTTTTTGCTCATCTTGCGGTGCTGGCGCAGGTTGGCGCTGACCTGAGCGCCGACGGTGTAGACCGGATTGAGCGAGGACATGGGATCTTGGAAGACCATGCCGATTTCCGCGCCTCGGATCGCGCGCATCTGCTTTCCGTAGGGGGGCATGGCGCTGAGCTCATAAGCCGCTCCGTCCTTGTAGTAGGTGCTCTTGCCGCCGAAGATCTTTCCGTTAGGCGGAAGGAGCTGCATGATGGAATGGACGGTGACGCTCTTGCCGCAGCCGGACTCCCCGACGATGGCCAGGGTCTTGCCCCGGTGTACCTCGAAGGAGACGTCCCGAGTGATGCGGATTTGCCTTTTGTCCACCGTGAAGCCGGAGGAGAGGTTTTCGACCTTTAGGATGACGTCGTTTCCCATGCGTTCCTCCTTACTGCTTGGGGTCGAAGGCGTCGCGCAAGCCGTCGCCCAGGAAGTTGATCGCCAGAACGAACAGCGAGAGCACCAGACCGGGGAAGAGCCAGAGCCACCAGTAGTCGGTGACCACGTCGATCGTCTTGGCGGCGTTCATGATGCTGCCCCAGGTCGGGATCTGCACGGGGATGCCGATGCCCAGGAAGCTCAGGCCGGCCTCGCTGAGGATGTAGGTGGCCACGTTGGTGGTGGCCGTGACCATCAGGGGGCTCAGCGCGTTGGGCAGGATGTGGCCGAAGATGATCCGCGCGTCGGAGAAGCCAAACGAGCGGGCTACCTCCACATAGGTCTCCTCACGCAGGGAGAGGAAGCTGTTGCGGATCATCCGGAAGGGGGTCATCCAGCCGGTGATGGCGTAGATGAAGATGAGCACCCCCACGCCGCGGCCGATGATCGCCGAGAGGATTAGGATGAGGATCATGTTGGGGAAGGTGAGCATGATCTCGGAGAGGCGGGTGAAGAGGAAGTCCGGCTTGCCGCCGAAATAGCCCGCCAGCGCGCCCAGGATCAGCCCCAGCAGCGCGCCGGTCAGCGAGGAGGCCACGCCGATGAAGATGGAGGTTCGCCCGCCGTAGAGGATGCGGGCAAAGACGTCCCGCCCCAGCTTGTCGGTGCCCATGAGGTGGGTTCCGTCGGGCGATTTGAGGATGGCGGCATAGTCCACCTTTTGCGGGTCAAATCGGGTGATGAGCGGGGCGAGGACGGAGGCCAGCACGATCAGGCAGACCAGGACAAGCCCCATCATCGCCAGGCGGTTGTCCATGAGCTTTTCAAATTTCTTTTGAAAGGGGCTCTTCTGTTTTGCTTTCATCTTCGGCTCTCCTTTAGGGATCAAAGCGCACGCGCGGGTCGAGCAGGGCGGTCAGCAAGTCCACCAGGAAGCTGGCAAAGAGGATGACGGCGGAGGTCATCAGGGTGGACATCATGACCACGGGATAGTCCCCGGTGGAGACGCCCGCCAGGATCTCCGAGCCGATGCCGGGCCAGGCGAAGACGGACTCGATGACCACCGAGCCGCTGATGAGCATGGGCAGCCGGAAGCAGATGATCACCAGCACGGGCCCCATCGCATTGCGGAAGACGTGCTTCACGTAGACCTGCCACTCCGGGATGCCGGTGGAGCGCGCGGTCTTCACGTAGTCCTTGCGCATGACGTCGAGCATCGTGTTGCGCGTGTAGCGCACCAGCACGGCCGTCATGGACAGGATCATCGTCAGCAGGGGGAGCACCAGATTGGGCAGCCGGTCGAGCAGGCTCGCCGCGCCGTAGACCTCACGCCCGCCGGTGGGCAGCCAGCGCAGCTTGACCGCGAAGATCTGCACCACGACGATGGCGACGAAAAACTGAGGGAGGGACACGCCCACCACGCCCAGGAAGCGGCTGATGTAGTCGACCATGCCGTTTTGGCGGATGGCGGAGATCATGCCCAGGGCGATGCCCAGGATGCTCGAGAGCAGGAGCGCCAGCAGCGCCAGCTCAAAGGTGGCGGGGAGCTTTAGGGCGACAATCCTGGAGATGGGCGCGCCGCTGACGATGCTGTAGCCCAGATCGCCGCGCAGCGTTTTGCCCAGCCAGCGGAAATAGCGCACATAGCCCGGGTCGTTGAGCCCCAGGCTCTCCCGAAGCGCTTCCACGTTCGCCGCGTCCATGGCCATATCCGGAGAAACGAGATAGGAAAGCGGATCGATCGGCGCGAGCTCGAGGGCAAAAAAGACGAGGATGCTGATCAGGAGCATCATGGGGATCATCATCAGCAGCCGCTTCACAAAATACTTGAACAAGGCAGACATCCTCTCCGGTCAAGGCGAGCTCTGCGCGGATCGGGGCGCTTGGCACTCGGTCCGCGCGAGATGGCTCAAAAAAGCGCCGGAATAAATCGGCACGATCTATTCCGGCGTCGGAAACGAATTACTTCACCGTCCAGTTGGCAAAGTTGTTTTGGTAGTTGTAGTAGGGGTTTCCGAAGACGGTGTCGCCCAGATCGATCTTGTCGGTGTTGATGTAGATGTAGTTGCCAAAGACCGCGATGGGCAGCTTGTAGAGCAGCTCCTGCTCCAGAGCCTGCAGCTGGCGGAAGATCTCCTTGCGCTCGGCGGGGTCGTCGGTCGCGCCCAGGGAGGCGACCAGCGCGTCGAAGCGGTCGTCGCCGCCCAGGATCTTGGAGAAGTTCGCGTTGGAGCTGAGGTATTCGCCGTAGTACTCGTCGTAAGCGAAGGCGGAGAGCGCCTTGAGGGAGAAGTCGTAGTCGCGGATCACGAAGAGCTCTTCGCTCGAGGCGCCCTGGAACTTGGCGACGTCGACCTTCACGCCGATGGCCTCCCAGCTGTAGGCGATGGCTTCCATCATGGAGGCGGAAGCCTGGTCGCCGGCGTAGTAGCGCAGCTTGAGGGTCTGCGAGAAGTCGAAGCCGGCTTCCTGCAGCAGGGCTTTGGCGGCCTCGGGATCAAAGCCGTAGGCCTTGACGGGGGCGTAGTCGGGGTCGTCCGCGGGCAGGCCGGTGTCGGTCACGGTGCCAAGGCCCAGGAACAGGCCCTGCAGGATGTTCTCGCGGTCGATGGCCATCAGCAGCGCCTCGCGGATGCGCGGGTCGGCGATCTTCTCGTTGACCACGCCGTTCTCATCGGCCAGGTTGCAGACCAGATAGCGGTAGTAGTTGCTGTTGACCGGGAATTTGCTCATGTGGGACATCTTGTCCAGCTGGGTGATCTGCTCGGGGTTGGAGGTGGAGAGGTAGTCCACCATGCCGTTTTGCGCGGCGGCGATGATGTCGCCGGCGGCGGTCACGACGATCTTCTCGATGCTGGGCTTGGGTCCCTCGTAGCCCTCAAAGCGGGTGTAGACGACGTAGTTGCCGGGGTTGAATTCCTCCAGGCAGTACATGCCGCTGCCGATGGGATGCTGCCAGAAGGGATCGTTGTGCAGCTCGAGCAGGTTCGCGTCCTTCAGGCAGTGCTGGGGCAGGATCGCAAACTGGCCCAGGATGCTCAGGAAGCTGGAGCTGGTGCGGGTCAGGCGGAAGGTGACCGTGTTGCCCTCGACCACGATGCCGCGGATGTCCTCGGCGGTGCCGGCCTTGTACTCGTCGATGCCCTCCAGGCAGTTGAAGGCGGTGGTGTAGATGCCGTTGAGCAGCGAGCCCTTGAGCGCCGCCTCGACGCTCCACTTGACGTCCGCGCCCGTGATGGGCTCGTTGTCGTGCCAGAGCAGGTTGTCCTTGAGGACGATGGTGTAGGTCAGCTTGTCCTCCGAGACGCTGTAGGACTCGGCCATGTCGCAGGCCACGCCCTTGAGGTCGGGGGTGGCTACGAGCAGGCTGCGGAACATGGCGGTCTTGTAGGGATCGCCGCGGTTGACCCAAACCGCATCGAGCTGGGTGCTGATGTAGCTGGGCGTGATGCCGATGTTCAGCACGTTGTCGTGGGTGGCCGCCTGCGCGCCGAGCGCCACGAGGGCGGCGAGCAGGAGCGTGAGCGCGATCAAGGTACGGAACGGCTTTTTCATACGCTTGTCCTTTCTTGGTCGAGGGATGGGCGAATTGCGAGGGAAACCGCCCTTCAAATTGGAGGATTGCGGCGGGATCGGCGCCGCGTTCGTGGAAAAAGTATAACGTTTCATCCTCCCCCCTGTCAAGGGCGCGGCGGCGGTTTTTTGCGCGCGGAAAAGCGCCCCGAACCTCCCTTAGCACAGCCCCGTTCCGATGGGCCCAAAGCCCGTTTCGGCGGGATGTTCATCCCTTCGCGCGCTCGGAGCGCCGCAAACAGCCCAAGCCCATGTCCGGCGCTTCGATTGTACGTTCGTCAATGATGTGAGACCGAGTTTCTGAGGGCGCGACAGTCTGCCG
>R15__coassemble_996_pt1 | contig 16593 bp, 15 predicted proteins | sample R15__metabat2_low_PE_033 | metagenome-assembled genome bin R15
AGGCGAGAGGAGACGAGCTATGCTCCACCAAGAGACTTCTCAGAGTGAGAAGTCTTTTTTATGCTAAGTGGGAGTCGAACCGAGCGAGGGAGTGAATGACGCCCCGGTGGGGCGTCAGAGCCGAGCTGACCGAGCCCGCAGGCGAGAGGAGACGAGCTATGCTCCACCAAGAGACTTCTCAGAGTGAGAAGTCTTTTTTCATGCCCAGCTGGAGTTGAATCGAGCGAGAGCGTGAAGGACGCCCCAGTGCGCCCGAATCGTCGAGCACGAGGGAGAAAGGAGATGGGATGTGCGTCTCTCCTCGGCTTTCTCATAGAAGCGCTTTCTGTATTCCGTTTAAGTTCCAACAATCCAAAGCCAAAGCCCTAAGTTTGCCGGTCAATCGCCCGAAGAGGCGAGGGATGCACGGAAAGCTCACCATTCAGCCCGAGGCGCATCGGGACTACAAGCGGATCATTTCCCTCATCTTGCGCGCCTTTCAGGAGGGGGACGGACGATTCCGACGGAACCGACATCGTCGCGCTGGTGGAGGAGATCCGGCAGGGGCCATATTTCATGCCAGAGCTCGCCTTTGTCGCAGAGCTCGATGGGCAGATCGTCGGGCACTTTCTCTTCTCGCGCTTTCCGCTCTCCCGGATGCAGGAAGGTGGCCATGGTGGGGCGATGGATACGGACATTATCATGCTCGCCCCGGTGTCTCAAGACCACGAGGGCATCAAACAACCGAGCCGACAAAAGTGGGCTCGGTTTTGTGTTGCTGGGGGAGCGAAGGGGAGTCGCGGGGCTTACTGCGCCGCGTCGTTCCAGGCTGCCAAATACGAGATGCACGGCCAAGCTGCGGCGCGCGCCAGCAGGGCGGCGCGAAGCGCCGGAAAGCCCGTCCGGCCTGTCGCCTCGAGGTGAACGCAAAGTCCGTAGAGCGCGACGACCGCATCCAAGTCGCCCATGCCCTCGGCCTCCTTGGCGAGCGCCCCGGCATCCTGCAGGCCCAGAAAGACCTCGACCGCCGCGCGGTAGGCCTCGTGGTGTCCGACCTGCATGGTGGGGTGATAGCTGTCCAGCAAAGGGTCGGGGAGATGTCCGCGCAGGCAAGAAAGGGCATGCCAGTAGAGCGCGGCGATGCGCATCTCGTCTCCGCAGGGGAGCACAGCGGCAAAATACGCGGCTGCTTCGTGGTAGCGACCCTGCAGGTAATGCCAGACACCCAGGGGGTAGGAGAGTGCCTTTGCGCCCGCGCCCAGCGCGGCGCTTCGATCGTAGGCGGCTTTGGCCTCGGGGAAGTGGAAGAGCGTCAGATGGGCGCCGCCGAGGCGCACAAAGAGGTCGGGCTGGTCGTCCCGAATCCTGGCCGCGGCGCGATAGGCCTCCAGAGCCTGGCGGAAGCGGTATTGCCCGCAGAGCTTGTCCCCGAGCAGAACGCGGCTTTGGTAATCGTCCCCCTGGCGAAGCCAGAAGATCTCCTCGGTATCCTCAACGGGGCAGGGTGCGCCTTTCAGCTGGCTTTCCAGGGATGCGCGCGACGGATTCATGCGCGCTCCTCCTGCGCGAGCCTCGCGGCGACCTCGGCGAGGCTGAGGTTTTGCGCTCTGGCGATCCGGGCTAGGTCCTCATACTCGATTTTTTCCCGCGTCACGCCGTATCCCTCGGCACGCTTGTGCCGCACCTCGCCGTAGCGGGTCGAAAGCGTGCGGATGCTGCGCTTGAGGGTGTAGCGGCGCTTGCGGGTCTCGCGCACGCCCAGCGTCGTCGTGTGGCAGAAGAGGAGCGAACACATCGTCTCCTTCTGCTCCGTGTCGCATAGGACGGTCAACATCACGCCGGGACGGGATTTTTTCATCTGGATGGGCGTGCAGAAGACGTCCAGCGCGCCGGCGGAGAGGAGCTGTTCCTGGGCAAAGCCGATTGCCTCAGCGGTCATGTCGTCCAAATTGCAGGAGAGTTCTACGATCCAATCGCCCGTGTCCTCCGCCTCGCCCAGCAGTGCGCGCACGCAGTTGGCGGCTGAAAAGTCCTTTTTGCCCATGCCGTATCCGATCGCCTCGGTGCGCAGGACAGGCATCTCCCCGAATCGGGTTGTAAAATGCCGCAAGAGGGCCGCGCCGGTGGGGGTGCACAGCTCGCCCTTGATTCCGCCGCCAAAGATCGGTACGCCGCGCAGGATCGACGCGGTCGCGGGCGCGGGGACGGGCAGGATGCCGTGCGCACAGCGCACATGTCCGCTGCCTACGTGCACGGGGGAGGTGATGACCTGCGCCGCACCCAGGCGCTCCATCAGCAGGCAGACCGCCGTGACGTCGGCGATCGCGTCCATCGTGCCGACCTCATGGAAGTGGATCTCGCTCACGGGAACGCCGTGCGCCTGGCTTTCAGCCTGGGCGATTCGGGTGTAGACCGCCTGGATGTCCGAACGCACCTTTTCGGAGACCGGCAGAGCGCGAAGGATCGCCTCAATCTCGCGCATCCCTCGGTGGGAATGGTTGTGCGCGTGGGGATGCGTTTGCGCCTCCTCGTGCGCGTGTTCGTGGCTGTGCCCATCGTCGTGCGCATGTCCATGCTCGTGGCTGTGCACATGCTCATGTGCATCTGGCGATGCGCTCTCTTCCATGCCGTCGATCGTCACCGTGACCTGCGTGCCCACAATGCCACACTTCTCGGCTTTATGCGCCGCATAGGTGACGCTGGGGATGCCCAGGGCGTTCAGCTCGGCGAGAAAGGCGTCCGGGTCGGGAAGAAGCTCGAGCAGGGCTGCGGTGAGCATATCGCCCGCCGCGCCCATGCCGCAGTCTAAGTAGAGCGTTTTCATAGTGCCTCCGTAGAAAGAAAAAGGCGGCGCCGCAGAGCTTGGGCGCCGCCGAGGACGTTACTTTTTGCGGGCGAGGGACGCCTTCAGGGCACCCTTTGGGTCGCTCACGAGCAGGACAACGAGCCAGATGATCAGCCCCAGCGCGACGACCGACAGCCCGAGGTAGAAGTCGTTGAGCATGTCCGCGGGGGCGGGGGAGAAGTACGCCGCGCCGAGCTCGGCGTATTCAAAGATCGCATCGGAGAGCCACATCAGGGATGCGCCCCAGAAGAGCAGGCAGAGCGTTCCGAGCTTCATCTCGCCCTGGGGAGCGCCCCGATACCAGAGAATCGTGCTGATGATCGCGGCAAAGACAGCGGTGAGCAGCGTCATCTCAGGCGCCCTCCCCGGCCAGCTTCGGCGCGCGAAGCGCCTTCTTCTCGATCGCGTGGCACACGCCAACCAGCCCCAGCCAGCCCAGGGTGACCAAGACGGCCATCAGCACGCCCGCGCTGCCCATCTCCTGCAGCATCTCGCGCGTCTCGCCGCTGGAAACCGCGGTGAGGAACGGGAAGGACGGAACGACCTCGCCGTGCCAGACGTGCTCAAAGGCCAGCAGCGCAGAGCCGCCCCAGAGCATCTTGTTCAGCCAGCCCATCTTCGTGGAAAGCGAGATCGCATCCGCTTCGGGGGCGCAATCGGACGCGTGGTGCTTCTCCTTGGCTTTGATTGCCTGGGTTGCGACGGTGGTGACGACGGCTTCGGCGACCGGAACGAGAAAACAGGCCATGGATCCATCCTCCTTGTGTCGTTGGGGACAATGTAAAAGGAAGGCGTGCCATTTCTCTTCTGAGAAATACCATACCTTCCTGGTACATTGAGATGCTTCGGAAATGCTTTTGTATCGCCTTGGGGCGGAATGCTACGGCATTCCCGCGCGGCTTCCTGCCGCATGGGATGACTCTACCATGATTTGTGCCATTCGTCAAGGCGGGAAATCGTGCTTCCGGGGGTCTTGCTGGCGCGTTGACAAGCGACGCGGGGCGCATATAATGAACATACGGAGAACGTCGCGCGCATTTTGCGGCCATGGATTCGCGCAGAGGTTTGATTGCACGCCTGGCGGAGGATGGATGGCAGGACGCTCAGGAGAGAGGGGTGCGTCATGAAGGAACGCGTCACGCAATACGAGCAGAGCTTGAATGACTATGCTCGGGTACTCGAAAATCTGAAAAGCGCGCTGGACGCGTTTGAAGAGGCACAGCCTGCCTACAGGGCGCTTTGCGCCTACTACGGGAGCGAGGCCTATCACGAGGACCTCGCGGCGGAGCGGCGCGGGGAATATGACGATGTGCCGCGCGGCGTCCTGTCCGAGGATGGGGTGTACAACCTGATGGCGGATCATTTTGATCTCTCCATCCGCCTTCTGGAGCTGGGCACAAAGGCTGTGAGCGCGCGATGAGCGAGGAAAAAAGGGGCGCGCGACCGCTCGAGGAGATGTCGCTTCAGGAGCTCTGGGCGCTCTTTCCGATCTTTCTCGTCCCGCCGAACCCCGACTGGGCCATCCGCTACGAGACGATGGCACGCCGGCTTCGCATCCTCCTGCGTGGCATGGTCGGCGTACAGATTCATCATGTGGGCAGCACAGCCGTGCCCCACATCTGGGCGAAGAACATCGTCGACGTGCTCATCGAGACGCCTGAGGACGCGGACTTTGCGGCGGTGAAGCGGCTTTTGTTGGCGGACGGCTTTCGCCTGATGTCTGAGGAGGCCTGCCGGATGTCCTTTAACCTCGGGTACACGCCCGAGGGGTTTGCGGATCCTGTCTATCATCTGCACCTGCGGCGTTCGGGCGATCACGACGAACTGTTCTTTCGGGATTATCTCCGAGGGCATCCGAAGGTCGCGCGTGCATACGAAGCGCTGAAGCTGCGCCTGTGGAAGGACTACGAGAACGACCGCGACGGCTATACGGCGGCAAAGGGAGAATTCGTGCGCCATTGGACGAAGGCCGCCAAGGAAGAGGCGGCTGCGTGCAGCTGGTGGAAGGACGATCCGACGACAGGGAGGGGAACTGCGTGAATCGACAGGGGATTCGGTGGATTCTGACGTTGCTCTACGCCGTTCCCTACGTCTTCCTCTGCGTCTATGGCGATGGGGTGCTGGGGACGATGGGGTTTTATGGGCTCATGATCCTCGTGTTTTCGCTCCTGTGCCGGGAGGCGATCCGCACGGACAACATCCCGGCGCTCTATCTGGGCAACGCGCTCAGCTTCGCCTCGTCGATGGGCTTCGCTCGGGGCCTCGGCATGCCGCCAATGGGTGACTATTTTAAGCCGCTTACCTCCGTTTCGCTCATGCTGATCCTGACCGGCATCGCCCTGCTCTGCCAGACCGTTGCGGTGCTCCTGCACATCCGAGGCAGAAAGGGGTCCTGATCTGTGGGAGAGAATCGCTTTTCGAAGGGCGGAGAACGCGCGAAGCCTCGCTTTCCGCCTTGATTGGGATCTGCCCACCCCGGCAGTTTACCGAAAAACAAGGAGAATGATAGGAGGACAAAGATGAAGGTCTACTGTTATGCCAAATGCGGCACCTGCAAAAAGGCCCTGCGCTGGCTGGAAGAAAACGGAATCGCCTACGAGGGCGTCGACATCCAAATGGAGCATCCGGATGAGGCGACCTTGCGCAGATGCGTCGCCCAGAGCGGCCTGCCCTTGAAGCGCTTCTTCAACACCAGCGGCCAAGCCTACCGCGCGCTGGAGCTGACCCGAAGACTTCCTGCGATGGGCGAGGACGAGCAATACGGTCTGCTGGCCGCGGACGGGATGCTCGTCAAGCGTCCGCTTGTCGTGGGAGGGGATTTTGTGCTCGTGGGCTTTCAGGAGGAGCAGTGGCGCAAGACGCTGCTCTGATGCGCATGTTCTACGGCTGTTATGGCTCTTTTTGCGCCATGTACGTTTGTCCATGATGTGAGACCGAGTTTTTGTGGGCCGACGGTCTGCCGAGAAGGTTCTCTGGCGGGGAGCACAGCCCGAGCGCCGTCAGGGAACTTCGGGATTCCCTCGCAGGTGCTCGTTTGGGCGTTCTAGGGGAGTTCTAGCCCGGAATGCGCATCGGCATGCGATTCGAGCGATCCAGATCCGCGCGCACTTGTCTTTGCAGGTCTTCATCGAAGCGGAATTTCAAGAGATCCTTCACTTTCCGGTAACACTTACAGGATCGATGAGAGGAATCATTGGATGTGGCACGTACCGGCACGGATGGGATACAAACTTCATGGAGATGGCGTCCTTTCTGTTGGCATTTGGTGTGCAAACGGATGCGAACAGACTCCATCGCTTTTTGTTGCCCTTTCGGTCTCACATCCATTGTACTCTAGCAGGTTCCGCTTGTATGCCACGTGCCTTGCGCCTTGTGTGATGCATTGCGCCGTGGTAGAATGAAGCCGAATAGGGCGCTGTTCATGCGCGCAGAGGAGGACGGAACATGGAATTTCAAGAGTTGATCGGTAAGCGCTATTCCTGCAAGCACTACGGCGAGCGTCCGCTCGAGCAGGAGAAGCTCGAGGCCATTTTGCAGGCCGGACGGCTCGCGCCGACGGCAAAGAACGGACAGATTCAGCGCGTCTACGTGATTCGCTCGCAAGAGGCGCTTGCCAAGGTCGATGCCGCGACGCCCTGTCGTTATGGCGCGCCCGTCGTGCTCGCCGTGGCGTACGACGCGCAGCAGGCCTACAGCTATCCGGGCGGCAAGCGCGACTCCGGCGCCGAGGACGCCTCCATCGTCGCCACGCACATGATGTTTGCCGCTGCGAGCGAGGGCGTCCAGAGCTGCTGGGTCAATCGCTTTGATCCCGAAGCGCTGGCTGCCGCTCTGGGCTTGCCTCAAAACGAGGCGCTGGTGATGCTCCTGGATCTGGGCTACGCCGATTCGCAGGGCGGACCGCTTCCAAACCATGCCTCACGCAAGGATCTTTCGCAGACGGTTGCCTATTTGTGAGTGGCAATATGAAGATTTGAGAGAAAAAGATGAAAAAAGTTCGCATTGGGGCTTGACAGGTTGTGCGGAGCTGTCTATAATAGCGGCAACTGAAAAGAACCTGCATGATAGAGGTGCGAGTTGTTGGGTAAGCGTCCCGCCACAGGGCTTTGGGGGCGCCGAAGGAGCAACTCGCCGAGGACCCCGGGGGCGCCCGGCCGAAGGGGATCCGGTTTTTCGGAGCACGTCCGACGAACTGTCGCCGAGAGGCGGAGAGCTGTCGTGCTCCATGGGAGCAATCCAACAATGGAGTCATGACGGATCATGACTCCATTTTCAGTTGGAAAGGAGACCCCCATGCGTAGAATCTTTCGTACTCTGCTCACCGCGCTGACCCTGCTGTGCCTCTTCATCCCCGCCCTTGCGGAGGAGACCGAGGCGGTTGTGGCGGCCAATCCCTTCACCCAGACGGCCTGGGCGCTGCTTCCCCCGGTCATCGCCATCGCCCTGGCGCTGATCACAAAAGAGGTCTACTCCTCGCTGTTCATGGGCATCCTCTGCGGCGGCCTGCTCTACAGCAACTTCCAGTTTGAAGGCACGCTGCTGCATGTCTTCAACGACGGCATCGTGGCCTCGCTCAGTGACACCTACAACGTCGGCATCCTGATCTTCCTGGTCATCCTTGGCGCGATGGTCGCCCTGATGAACCGCGCGGGCGGCTCTCGGGCCTTTGGTCGCTGGGCGAGCGAACACATCCACACCCGCATCGGCGCACAGCTGGCAACCATCGCGCTGGGCGCGCTGATCTTCATCGACGACTACTTCAACTGCCTGACGGTCGGCTCCGTCATGCGGCCCGTGACCGACGAACACAAGGTGAGCCGCGCCAAGCTGGCCTACCTGATCGACGCGACCGCCGCCCCGGTGTGCATCATCGCGCCGGTCTCTTCCTGGGCGGCGGCGGTGTCCAGCTATGTCGAGGGCGGCAACGGGCTGTACCTCTTCATCCGCGCCATTCCGTATAACCTCTACGCTCTGCTAACCCTGGTGATGATGATCGCCCTGGCCATCAGCGGCATGGACTATGGCCCGATGGCCAGGCATGAGCGCAACGCCTGTGCGGGGGACATCTTCTCCGGTATGCGCATCTCCAATGCGTCGGAAGACGAGGGCGGCGCCCACGGCCACGTGATGGATCTCATCTTCCCGACCCTCGTGCTGATTGTCTCCTGCGTCATCGGCATGATCTACTCCGGCGGATTCTTCTCCGGCGCGTCCTTCATCGAGGCCTTCTCCAATTCCGACGCTTCGGTCGGCCTGATGCTTGGCTCCGCCGTGACCCTGGTCATCACGATCCTCTTCTACCTGCTGCGCCGCGTGCTCTCCTTCAAGGAGATCATGAGCAGCCTGCCCAAGGGCTTCCGCGCGATGGTGCCCGCGATCCTCATCCTGACCTTTGCCTGGAGCCTCAAGGCGATGACCGACTCGCTGGGCGCAAAGGAATACGTCGCGACCCTCGTGCAGAGCTCCGCCAACAACCTCCAGACTCTGCTCCCGGCGGTTGTCTTCCTCATTGCCTGTTTCCTCTCCTTTGCCACTGGCACCTCCTGGGGCACCTTCGGCATCCTGATCCCGATCACCCTGAGCGTCTTCCCGATCACGCACCCGCTCGGCATCGTCTGCGTTTCCGCGTGCATGGCCGGTGCGGTGTGCGGCGACCACTGCTCGCCCATCTCCGATACGACGATCATGGCCAGCGCCGGCGGTCAGTGCGACCACGTGACCCACGTCTCCACGCAGCTGCCCTATGCGGCGACCGTCGCGGGCGTCTCTGCGGCGGGCTACATCCTGGCGGGCTTTGTGCCCGACTGGCGGATCGTTCTGCCGGTGAGCATCGTGCTGATGCTTGCGGTGCTCGCCCTCCTGCGCCGCTTCGTCGGCGAGCGCGCCTAACCCCAAAGCCTTGCAACCGCTGTGTCTCACGGCGGTTGTTTTTTGCCTTGCAGCGCCGCGCGGATTTGACAAATTGCGCGGCGTTTTCCTATAATACGGATAAAAAGCGATGGGGGAGAGCGGATGGACGTACCGGCATTTTTGCACGAGCAGCTTTTGGTGCAATATGGCGCACAAGCGGCACAGATCGAACAGGGCTTCTTGGGGCCGCGGCGCACAAGCCTGCGCGTCAATCGGCTAAGGGCGATGCGCGAAGAGGTCGAGCGGGACTTGCGCGAGGCGGGGATCGCCTTTGAAGGGGTCGACTGGTTTGAGGATGCGCTCCTCCTTGCGCCGGGGCAGGAGGATGCGGTGCGGCAGACGCCCCTGTATCCCTCAGGAAAGGTGTATCTCCAGAGTCTCTCGTCCATGCTCCCGCCCCTCTTGCTGGGGGCTTTGCCGGGGGAGAACATCCTCGACATGGCCGCTGCGCCCGGCGGCAAGACGACGCAAATCGCGAGCATGACCCAGGGGCGGGCGATGATCACGGCGTGCGAGCGCCATGCGCCCCGGCTCGAACGCATGCGCGCAAACCTCGAGCGCCAGGGGGCGACGCGGGTCTCCCTGATGCAGCAGGACGCGCGGCAGCTGAGCGACCTGTTCTCCTTCGACCGGGTCTTGCTCGATGCGCCGTGCAGCGGCAGCGGGACGCTCTTGCCCGGCTCGCACGGGCGCTTTGAGGACGCGCTGCTCAGAAAGACGGCGTCACTCCAAAGGGCATTGCTGACGAAGGCACTGAGGCTGGTGAAGCCCGGCGGGATCGTCGTCTACTCCACCTGCTCGATCCTGCGGCAGGAAAATGAGGAGGTTGTGGCCTCTGCGCTGGACGGGGGCGATTGCGAACTGGTGCCCGTAGACGAGGCGCGCTTTGCCCAGGTGCCCCGTCTTCCCACGACGCTTTCCGGGACGATGCTGGTCAGCCCGACCCCGCGCTACGAGGGCTTTTTCGCGGCGGCGCTGCGCCGTCGCTGATGCCCAAAGACGATGAACCAGGAGGAACTATGATCGGAATCCTTTTGCTTGGCGCTTTGCTGGCGGCCTGCGTGCTTCCTAGGTGTGCCGTGGCTGAATCGAAGGGGGAAGAGGCGGTGCTTCCCGCTCCGGGCGAACGCGTGCATGGCTTTGTGGTCGAGGAGATCTTGCCCTTTCCCGAGGTAGGCGCGCAGATGGTGCGCTTTACGCATGAGGCGACCGGGGCGCGTCTGCTCTACATCGCCAGCGATGACGTGAATCGCGTGTTCGACCTGACGTTTTTCACCGAAGCGGTGGACAATACGGGCCTCCCTCACATCTTCGAGCACGCCACCCTCGGGGGTTCGCAGAAGTACCCGTCTAAGGCGCTCTTCTTCAATCTCGTCCACCAGACGTACAACACCTTTATGAACGCCTTCACCACCGACATCATGACCTCCTATCCGGTGGCCTCCCTCTCCGAGGTGCAGCTGCTCGCTCTGGCCGACGTCTACACCGATAGCTGCCTACACCCAAAGATCATGGAAGACGAGGCCATCTTCCGCGAGGAAGCCTGGCGCTATCGGCTCGAGTCCGAGGAATCGCCGCTCACACTCGAGGGCACGGTCTATTCCGAGATGAAGGGCGCACTGGATCTGCAGCGCATGGCCGAGTATCACTTCTATCGGGCGCTCTTCCCATCTTCCCTGTCGGCGAACATCTCCGGGGGTGATCCGGAGGCGATCCCGACGCTGACCTGGGAGCGGCTGAAGGCATACCACGACAACTACTACACGCCGTCCAACTGCACCGCCTTCCTCTACGGAAAGTTCGAAGACTACGAGGCGTTTCTGCGCCTGCTAGACGAGGCCTTTACGCCCATCGGACGGCATGAGACCGTGCACGCCCGGCATGGCGGTACGATGGCTTCTGGGGAGATCGAGACTCTCGCGCATTTTCCTGTCGAGGCGGGAAGCGAGACGGCGCGGACCTCAGCCGCCCTCTATGGGATCCCCTGCGCGGAGCTGAGCCGAGAGGAGGAGACGACCTGCGAGCTGCTCGTCAGTCTGCTCAATGCACCGTCCTCCCCGCTCATGCAGCGCCTCTCGGCGGAGATTCCCTGGGGATCCTATAGCTGCGCATGGGATTTCACCACGCCCGTGACGACGCTGGCCTTCCGGGCTGACAACATCGACCCCGAGGACGCGCCCGAGTTCCGTCGCATCGTCCGGGAGGAGCTGGAGCGCCTTGCGAGGAACGGCCTGCCACAGGAGATGGTCGATTCCCTCGCGGCTTCCACGGCGATGGACATGCGCCTGCTCCGCGAGGGAAAGAACGTCGGGCTGAGCCTCATCCAGGCGATGGCGTACTTTATTGCCGCAAAGGATGACGTGCGCGCATACCAGCGCTCGCTTACGGCGGTGCACAAGATGGCAAAGCTCAACCGCGAAGGGGGTTATGCGGCGCTTGCGCGAAAGAGGTTCGTCCATCCGGAGACCTCCGCGTTGGTGGTCACGGTCCCCGATGCGGGGGGCGTAGAGCGGCGCGAGGCGGAGTTGGCCCAGCGGCTCCTTGCGGTCAAGGTGGCCATGAGCCCGCAGGAGCGCAGGGCGCTGATCGAAAAGACCCTGCGCGAAAAGCCGGCGGAGGATGCCTCCGCGCTGGTGCGTCGCGTGCAGGTGGTCGGCCTGTCGACCCTGCCGGAGGAGGTCAAGCGCTATCCCCTTCAAGAGCACATGACGCAGGACGTGCTGTGCATCGAAGCGCTCTGCGGCGTGAGCGGGGTGGGGCGCATCGAGCTGTTCCACGACCTTTCGGGCCTGCCGCAGGAGATGATTCATTGGGCCAAGCTCTCGCACGACCTGGCCTCCTTCCTCGACGGAAAGACACACGATCGGCAGCAGATGGCGACCCTTTGCGAGCGTTACCTCTACGATTTTTCGGCGAGCATCACGGCGATGGGAGACCAGAAGGATCCAATGCCCAAGCTGCGGGTCAGCTGGATCTCGGCGGACGAAGATCTGGCGCAGGGCTATGCGATCTGCGAGGAAGTCCTCTTTGGCCTGTGCTATGACGATGTGGAGAAGGTGCGCGCCGGCATCCAGTATCTGCGCAGCGCCAAGCGCGCCGACATCACCGCCGCGCCCATCTCGGTGATGATGGCTCGCGCGCTCGGGCGGAACAGTCTGCGCCATCGCTACATGAGCCATCTGACGGGGCTGGACGAGTATGCCTTCCTTTGCGAGGTGGAGAAGGAGATCGACCTTCATCCGCAAGAGGTGGTTGAGCGCCTGAAGGAGGCGGTGGAGGCGCTGAAGCGGCGCGCGGGCGCGATTCTGTCCTTTGCTGGAAACGCGGAGAGCATCCGCCTGAACCGGCAACACATGGAGGCTTGGGCGGCGTGCCTCACGCCGGGCGAGGTCCCAAAGGCAGAGCTCCATCTGCCCGTCGGCGCGGCGCGCGAGGCGCTGATCATCGACAGCCAGGTCCAATACAACGGCATCGCGGCCGACGAAGAGACCCTGGGCATGCGCTACAGCGGCGACTGGGCGGCGGTGACCTCGCTGGTGAGCGACGCCTTCCTCTATCCCGCGCTGCGGGAGCGCTACGGCGCCTATGGCGTCATCCATCTGGCGGCGGAGCGGGATGGGCTCGCCATGGTCTCCTACCGCGATCCCAACGTGGCGCGGACCTTCGAAACCTACGAGGAGATCCCCGAGCGCCTGCGCCGTGAGCCGGTCGATGAAAAGCGACTGGAGGGGTATATCCTCTCGCAATATGCCCGCCTTGCGATGCCTGCGGGCGAGCTGGCGGGCGCGGGCGGCGCGATTGCGGACAGGGTGCGCGGCTTCGATCCCCTGCGTAAGCTCGAGGCGATGCGCGCGCTCAAGCGGCTCACGCCCGAGGCTCTGCGCGATTTCGTGCCCATCTATGAGGCGCTCGTGCGCGAGGGAGTGCGCTTTACTGCGGGCGGAGCGGCGGCGATTCGGGGGAGCGGTTTGTACGAGGTGATCCTCGATCCCTTCGGAAAAGACGGGGCGGATGCCGAGCAGCGGTGAAGGCTGCCTGTCTTGGAGGGAGCGAAAATGCGAGGACAATCCCGGCAAATCCACGGTACGACTGAATATGGAAGGAAAACAGGCGCATGGAGCATCATTCTTTCGGCTCGTGTGAAGGCTGGGAGGCAACCTACCTCGGGGTGGATCGCTACGGAGAGCCGGAGACGGTGATCGCCCGCGCGCCACAGTTCCTGCATCGCTTTGCGGCGGGGGCTGAGGTGCGGGCGCTGCCCATCCGTAGGGACGAGCAACACCCCTATCGAATTGAAAATCGGCTCAAGGTCGGTCGGCGCTTCTTCCTTCGGATCGAGGAGGGTGTCCTCGCCGAGGCCCGCGAAGTCTGCGAGGAGCCGCCCCATGTCGTTCCCGGCATCGCCGGGATCCCGGCACTTTGGACGCTGAAGAACCTTCTGTCCACGGCGCTCATGCCCGTGGGGTCGACGCTCTACGTCTTTGGCGGGGGATGGAACTGGCAGGATTCGGGGATTGGCGATCTTCCGACAGGGCTTTCCGCAGACTGGGGACGCTTTTTCCTGGAGCAAGACGAGCGCTACACCTACCGCGACCCGGACGGCGATCCGGCAAAGAAAAACCCGTGCGAGAGCATCTATCCCTACGGGGGGTTCAATGCGTACCACTACGCGGGGCTCGACTGCTCGGGGTACATCGCCTGGGTGCTTTGCAACGCCTTGGGGGAGACGCTTCGGCCTGTCGTGGGCAATGCCGCCTCTATGGCGGGGAGGCTTTCGAGCGCGGGACTGGGCGAGCGGCTCCAGACGACAGCGCTTTTGCCCGGCGACATCGTGAGCATTCCGGGGCATGTCTACCTCGTGCTGGGCGTCTGCGCCGACGGAAGCCTTTGCATCCTGCACTCCACGCCAAGCCCAAGCCGCGCCGGACAGCCCGGCGGAGGGGTACAGCTGGGTGCGGTCGGAGAGGCGGGGTGCGAGGCGCTGCGTCTTGCCCGGGTGTACATGGAGGTGACGAGCCCCGACTGGTTCCGCCGATACGACGCCTGCCTCAAGGATCCCAAGACCTATTTGCAATACGGTGAGGGGCAGGGCGTATTCCGCTGGCGCTTGGGCGCGCCGGATGGCTTGACGGATGCGGAGGGCTTGCGCGCCTGCTCTGCCGCGCAAATTCTCACGGAGCTTCGCGCTGGAAGGACCTTAATCAATTGACAAGCGCAGTCTTTTGTCGTATACTTGAGCCCGTAGATAGCGCCCGAAGACTGCTTCGGGCGACTTTTTGCAGTGCTTGCCCTTTGGGCAGCTTTTGATCAGAAAGGATTGATCATCATGGAAGAATCAAAGCGCGTCGTCGTTACCGCAGAAGGCCTTGCGAAGCTGAAGCAGGAGCTTGAATACAAAGAGACCACCGAGAAGATGCGCGTGGCGCAGCAGCTCGACTACGCCCGCTCCCTGGGCGATCTGAGCGAGAACGCAGAGTACGACGCGGCTAAGAACGACCAAGCGGCGCTTGAACACCGCATCCTCGAGCTGCGCGAAATGATCGACAACGCGCAGATCGTCGACGAGACGAGCACCGACGAGGTCGGCTACGGCAGCATCGTGCGCTTTCGCGCGGTGGACGAGGCGGACGCCGAGGACGAGGAGTTCACGATCGTTGGCACCGTCGAGTCCGATCCCTTCAACGGAAAGCTCTCCAGCGATTCCCCGATCGGCCAGGCGCTGATGGGCGCGCATGTCGGCGACCGCGTCGAGGCGCACACGCCCAACGGGACCGTCGTGTATCAGGTGCTCGAAATCCGCGCAGAGTAAGTAACAGCATTAGAGGAGGACGTACCGTGGCAGAGGAATGGAAGATCGCCGAACCGCAATACAGCGAGCAAGAGCTGATTCGCCGCGCGAAGCTTGCCAAATATAAAGAAGAACAGCGAGACCCCTGCGCGATCACGCGCTACGACCGCACGCACAGCTCCCGTGAGATCCTGGCCAACGCTGAGGCGCTCATGGGGACCACCGTGCGCATCGCGGGCCGCATGCTCAGCCGCCGCATCATGGGCAAGGCGAGCTTCCTGCACCTGCTCGACAGCGAGGGCCAGATGCAGGTCTATGTGCGCCGCGAGGATGTGGGCGAGGCGGTCTACGCCGACTTCAAGACGATGGACATCGGCGACATTCTGGGCATCGAGGGCTTCGTCTTCACCACCAAGACGGGAGAGCTCTCCGTCCATGCGACCCGCCTGACGCTGCTCACCAAGTCCCTGCGCGTCCTTCCGGAGAAGTGGAACGGCCTGAAGGATCAGGACATCCGCTACCGCCAGCGCTACGTCGACACGATCGTCAACCCCGAGGTCAAGGAGACCTTTGTCAAGCGCAGCCGGATCATCGCGGCCCTGCGCGAGTTCCTCGACAGCAAGGGCTTCCTCGAAGTCGACACCCCGGTGCTCCAGACGCTGGAGATCGGCGCAAACTCCCGCTCCTTCGTGACCCATCACAATGCGCTGGACATCCCGATGTACCTGCGCATCGAGACCGAGCTCTACCTCAAGCGCCTCATCGTGGGCGGATTCGACAAGGTCTACGAGGTCGGCCGCATCTTCCGCAACGAGGGCATGGACACGCGGCACAACCCCGAGTTCACCTCGATCGAGGTCTATCAGGCCTACGCGGACTACGAGGACATCATGAACCTGGTCGAGGAGATGTACACCACGGTTGTTGAGAAGACCTGCGGCACGCTCCAGATCCCCTATCAGGGCAAGACGATCGACTTCACGCGGCCCTGGGCGCGCATGACGATGGCCGACTCGGTCAAAAAGTACTCCGGCATCGACTACAAGGCCTGGAAGGACGACGCACAGGCGCGCGCGGAGTGCGAGGCGCGGGGCGTACACGTGGCGGAGACGGCGGTGCGCGGCGAGTGCCTGGAGGCTTGCTTCGACGCCTTTGTCGAGGAAAATCTCGTCCAGCCAACCTTCATCACCGACTATCCGGTCGCCATCTCGCCGCTGGCCAAGCGCCGCCAGGACGATCCCGAGATGACCGAGCGCTTCGAGTTCTTCGCCAATTGCTCCGAGTTGGGCAACGCCTTCTCCGAGCTCAACGACCCGATCGACCAGCGCGCGCGCTTTGTCGCGCAGGCCGAGGCGAAGCGGCGCGCGGGCGGTCATGCCGACGTTGACGAGGACTTCGTCGCGGCGCTCGAGTACGGCATGCCGCCGACGGGCGGCCTGGGCTTTGGCGTCGATCGCCTGGTTATGCTGCTCACCGACTCCGCCTCCATCCGTGACGTTCTGCTCTTCCCGACGATGAAACCGCTGGATGCCGAAGCCAAGCGCGAGCAGAGCCCGGAACCGACAGCGATCGCCCCCGCCAAGGCGGAGCACATCGACTTTTCCAAGGTCGAGATCGAGCCGCTCTTTGCCGAGTTCGTCGACTTTGAGACCTTCTCCAAGTCCGATTTTCGCGCGGTCAAAGTGCTCGCCTGCGAGGCGGTGCCCAAGTCGAAGAAGCTCCTGCGATTCACGCTCGACGACGGCAGCGGCCAGGAGCGCACGATCCTCAGCGGCATCCACGCCTACTACGAGCCCGAAGAGCTCGTCGGAAAGACCTGCATCGCCATCACCAACCTCCCACCCAGGCCGATGATGGGCATCGAATCCTGTGGCATGCTCATCAGCGCCGTGCACAGCGAAGAGGGGGAGGAGAAGCTCCATCTGCTCATGGTGGACGACCACATCCCCGCGGGCGCAAAGCTCTACTGATCCCATAACAAACCTCTTTTCAGGGCAGTCCCGGCTGGGATTGCCCTCTTTTGTAGCCCAAGGCGCAAAAGAACCACCAGCAGAGCTGGTGGGAACAAATA